>ERZ1292629.3951-Hain-H43-01um-R1-3951-length-11117-cov-7_pt1 | contig 11117 bp, 6 predicted proteins | sample MGYA00564399_ERZ1292629 | MGnify/ENA primary metagenome ERZ1292629 (study PRJEB36523, sample SAMEA6512636) | groundwater metagenome | collected 2019-01-08 | study: AquaDiva: Metagenomics assemblies of 32 groundwater samples | reverse complement strand
ATCCGTAAGATCGCCCGCGTACGCCTCACCAACGGCATGGAAGTCACCGCCTACATCCCGGGCGAGGGACATAATTTGCAGGAACACTCGGTGGTTTTGATCCGCGGCGGCCGCGTGAAGGACATCGGACTCCGATACACCATCGTACGCGGCAAGCTTGATACCGGTGGTATCGAGAAACGCCGCCGCGGCCGCTCGCTCTACGGCGCCAAGAAGCCGAAGGCCGCTAAATAATCTATGCGACGACCGGTAAAAAACAGAATGCAGCCTGCTCCCGACGAAGTGTACGGCTCTTTTAAAATTGCCAAACTCATCAACTACGTCATGGAACGCGGCAAGAAAGATACGGCTCGCAAGATCGTGTACAAAGTGATGGATGAGTTGAAGAAGGAGGGCGATCCCGTAGCGATCTTCGAAGAAGCGCTTGAAAAAGCATCGCCGACCGTAGAAGTACGTTCACGCCGCGTCGGCGGTGCCAACTATCAGGTGCCTCGTGAAGTGAATCCTCAACGTCGCCTCGCGCTCGGTATGCGCTGGATGGTGGAAGCTGCAGAAGGCACAAAGGGTAAGCCGATGCACGAATCGCTGCTCGCAGCGATACAAGCCGCGCACAAGGGCGAAGGCGCTGCGGTTACAAAGAAAGAGACAACTCATAGGATGGCGGAAGCCAACAAAGCCTTCGCCCACTTCGCGTGGTAGTTTTGGACTTTCCACCCTTCTCAAAAAGATCCGCCTTCGGGCGGATCTTTAGCAGTATAATTGCTGCGTGAAGCACTACCTCATAGAGGAATCACCGTTCTCATATTTTTTCACTGCGGATACGCGCAGCGCGTGGTTGTGGCTTATCGCGCGCGTGTATCTCGGTTGGATGTGGTTGGAAGCGGGATGGGGCAAACTCCACAACGACGCATGGGTCGGGACGAATGCGGGGAAGGCACTCTCGGGTTTCGTGCAGGGCGCGCTTTCCAAAACGACCGGCGCGCATCCGGACGTGCAAGGATGGTATGCGGATTTTCTGCAAAGCACAGTTTTCCCGAACGTCGTCTTCTGGTCGCACATGATCGCGTGGGGGGAATTTCTTGTCGGCACCGGACTTATCGTAGGCTTCCTCGTCGGCATTTCGGCGTTCTTCGGCATATTCATGAATCTCAATTTCATGCTTGCGGGGACGGTCTCGGTGAATCCCATCTGGTTTACCATCGGCATCGGGCTCGTACTCGCGTGGCGCGTCGCCGGCTACTGGGGTGCCGACCGCTACGTGCTGCCGCTTCTGCATCGCTCGATCCGCCCGCGCATGCGGGACGGGTGAAGCCTTCTTGCTTCTGCGGGGTTTTTCCGCTACATTACGGGGACGCCTTCGGGCGTTTTCATTTTAAATTGTATTTGTATGGCACGGGATTACCCACTCGAAAAAGTCCGTAACTTCGGCATCGTCGCGCATGTGGATGCGGGTAAAACGACCACATCCGAGCGTATCCTCTACTACACCGGCGAGAGCCACAAGATAGGCGAAGTGCACGAAGGCAACACAGTGACCGACTGGATGGAGCAGGAGCGCGAGCGTGGCATCACCATCACCGCTGCCGCCATCACGTGTTTCTGGAACCCGACGTACATGGGAGCAGATACGTCCGCAAAAGTCCGTTTCAATATCATCGACACTCCGGGGCACATCGATTTCACTTCCGAAGTGAAGCGCTCCATGCGTGTGCTAGACGGAGCCGTCGTCGTGTTTGACGGTGTAGCGGGTGTCGAACCGCAATCCGAGACCAACTGGCGCTATGCCGAGGAAGCGAACGTGCCGCGCATCTGCTACATCAACAAACTCGACCGCACCGGCGCATCATTTGAAAAATCATATGCATCCATCCTCGACCGACTTTCCACCAAAGCGGTGCGATTGCAGATACCTATCGGTCTTGAGGATAAATTCGAGGGCATCATCGATTTGCTTACGATGAAGGCATACAAATTTGAAGGCGAGATGGGCAAGAATGTGATCGCGTACGATATTCCGGAGAATATGAAGGCTGAGGCGGAGAAATATCGTGCAGAACTCGTGGAGCGAATCGTTGAGTGTGACGATGCGGTCATGGCTGATTTTCTCGACGGGAAAATAATTCCAAATGACGTTTTGAAGACGACGCTCCGCAAAGGCGTCATCGCCAATAAGATCTTTCCCGTACTCACGGGCTCCTCGCTCAAGAACAAGGGCGTACAGCTCGTACTCGATGCGGTCGTCGACTACCTCCCATCACCAAAAGACATGCCTGAATCAAAAGGCACCAATACGGATACCGGTGAGCCTGATTCGCGTACCGCTTCTGACGACGCGCCGTTTGCGGCACTCGTCTTTAAGATCCAGACCGATCCATTCGTCGGCCAGCTGTCTTTCTTCCGCGTGTACTCCGGAAGTTTCACCGCAGGGGAGACCGTGTATGACTCTGCGAACAATAAGAAGGAGCGTGTCGGACGCATCGTCCGGCTGCAGGCGGACAAGCGCGAAGACGTGAAAACCGTGTACGCAGGTGAGATCGCCGCCGCGGTCGGAATGAAAGAGGTGAAGATCGGGCACACGCTCTGTGACGCCGAACATCCCATCGCGCTTGAATCCATCGTATTTCCCGAGCCGGTCGTTTCCATGCGCGTCGAGCCCAACACAAAAGCGGACCAGGAACGAATGGGTATGGCACTCTCCAAACTTTCAGACGAGGATCCAACGTTCCGCGTTAAATCCGATCCGGAAACCGGCGAGACCATCATTTCGGGCATGGGTGAATTGCATCTCGAGATCATCGTCGATCGTATGAAGCGCGAATTTAATGTGCAGGCCTCAACGGGCAAGCCGCAGGTCGCGTATCGCGAGACCATTCAGGGCATTGCCGACGTGGAATACAAACACATCAAGCAGACGGGTGGTCGCGGCCAGTACGGTCACGTGAAGATCCGCATCAGGCCGCTTGAGCCGGTGGAGGAGGGGAAGAAAGTGAAGAACAATATCGACCGCGAGGACCACTTCGAATTCATCAACAACATCAAGGGTGGCGTGATACCTCAGGAATTCATCCAGCCGGTCAAAAAAGGCCTCAAAGAGGCGATGGATCGCGGCGTTTTGGCAGGATTTCCCGTCGTCGATATTTCTGTCGACCTCTACGATGGCTCCTACCACGATGTCGACTCATCCGAGATCGCGTTCAAGCTCGCCGCCATCAACGCGATGCAGGAAGCGATGGCGAAGGCAAAGCCGGTCATTCTCGAACCTATCATGAAATTGGAAGTCGTCGTTCCCGAAAAATTCATGGGCGATGTCACCGGCATGATAAACAGCAAGCGAGGGAGCATCGAAGCGATGGGAGAGCGCGGGGTAGCCCGCGTCATCACCGCAAAAGTCCCGCTCTCGGAACTTTTCGGATTTACCACGCAGCTTCGTTCTCTCACTGAGGGCCGTGGCGTCCCCAACCTCGAATTCTCGCACTACGCCATCGTACCGCGCAATGTACAGGAAGACATCGTCGCGGCGAGGAAATAGACCAGCTCGGCAGTATCCACACCGCAGTATTGGAATGTGTCCGGCGCGTGGGATGATGGGGACATTCCTCCTTTTTCCGACACTCGTAAGCTTTTTCTTTTTTACGGCATCGGTGCCGTCCTAGTGTTCCTGTTGTTGGCGGCGATGTCCTTTCTCACTCCGATCAAGTCCTACCTTTCGCAACTTGCTGCGGTGGCGACACCCTGCACGTATCTCAATCCGTATTGGAAGATCGAACCAACCTGCATTTTTGCCTCTAAAGCGGCGATTTTGCCGCAAGGGATCACGTATGTTGATACGATACCTGATACGCTTGATCTTGCCGAGCGGGCAGAATGGTACATAAACGGCTCGACGCGAGCGCACGTGCCATTCGTGGACGGCATATGGCTTCCCGCCGCGCCGGGTGTTTTTAGTTCGCTATCAGTTGGCGCGACATGCAGCGGGATCTCCCCGTGTTTGCGCTTTGAGGGAGGATACCAAAACTGGGGAAAAGTGATGGTCGGGCTTTTTCGCGCCCGGCAGATGAGCGCATATGATCGCAGCGATGGGAATGGGAGCCTCTCGGGCCACTATAAAAGTTTCGTCGACATGCTCTCGTGGAGTACGGTCATCGCGATCGCGCAATACTCACAAGCTCATCCGGAACTCGGCCTCGGCGGATACAACCTCACCTACCCACATAAGTATATGACCCCGACCTCCGTCGTAATGCAGTCGCTCATTGCCGCATATGAGCAGGACCCGGGCAATCAAGAGCTCAAAAACACGATCAGCGAGTACGTCAAGATGCACAAAGCCCTGCTTGTTCCGGTGCAATACAATGGAAAAACATACTACTCTTTCCTAGACCCTGCTGTGGATTTCGACCCGAACTGCAATGCCGATGGATTCACGGGTTTTACCGGATGTTGGGCGGGATATGGGCACGTACTGGGACGCGCGTCACTTGCCATGTGGGATTGGTACAACCTTACGGGAGATCAAGACGCCTTTTATGTTGGGACAAAACTGAATGAATTTCTTCGCGAATATCAACCGATGTGGGCGAATCCGAATCCGAGCCGTTTTCCGAATGAGGGCGCAGGACAGTACTTCGGGCACATACACTCATACTTACAGGCAGCACACGGCTTTCTCGGCGAAGCGCGGGCGCTCGTGAAGAACAATCCGAATGATCCCATAGCGCAGCAGGATATTCAGCGTGCGAAAGATATGTATGAATTCACGAAGACGCGGACCAGGGGCTACGTCGTCGGCAATTTCTGCGAGGCAGATTGCGTAGACAACATGATCCGCATCGGTATCAGGCTCACGGAACTCGGCGCCGGAAATTATTACGACGAAATTGAGTACTGGGTCAGGAACGAGTTGGCCGAAAAGCAGATTGATGCGCCAACCGCGATCAACTACATCGGGAACAACACGACCGATTCGTATTCGACAGATCATGTGGGTAGCAAAGTTGCAGGCCTCTGGTTTTCCGACACCACCCATACGTTGGCAGTCCCCTACAAGACGGCGATGTACAACATGGATGACGCGACAAACCCCATGCACGCGATGTACATGGTGTGGGACAAGATCGTCGAAATACGGGGAAGCAACGCGCAGATCAACTTTCCGCTGAATCGCGCGCATAAGTATATGGACGTGAAGAGCCACCTGCCGTACCAAGGGCTCATAAACATCTCTACAAAGAGTACTATCGGTCCCGTTACGACGCTCGTCGTGCGCGTCCCGAATTGGGCAGATAAAAATGCGGTAAAGGTAGTGCGTACGGATGGAAACGGCGCTGTCACGCTTACATCAGGGACCGACTGGGTCTGGAGCGGATACTACGTCATTACATCCGCGAAGCCGAACACTTCATACACCATAACGTTTCCCATACGCGTCTACCAATCGCAGTTTAGCGATATCCGTACCGCAGATCAGTTTTGGTACGAAGGTAACTACGGCTCGCCCGGCGCGGGAGAAAACATCGTCACGTTTACCGGCACTTTCCGCGGCAGTACCCTCGTTGACGCATCGCCTCGTCCCTCCGGCGGTATTCCGCGCTACCAACGGCAAAATCTCGCGGCGCTTCCCGCAAGCAATGTCGCGCCGCCGACGAAAACAGTTCAGCGCTTTATCTTGGGGGGTACTGCGGCTGACATCCCGACTCCATTGCCCGTACCCCCCACCCCCAAAACCGTTTTCCTCACATCAGGAAGCACATGGACGGTTCCTTCCGATTGGAATCCGTCCAACAACACGATCGAAGTGATCGGGGGAGGCGGAGGCGGTTCAACGGCGGTCGTCAATCAATATCCTGGCAGAGGCGGAGGAGGGGGCGCGTATGCAAAAGTCACCAACCTCACACTCACCGGTGGGTCATCTGTCTCATACCATGTCGGAAGTGGTGGTGTCGGCGGACCTGTTGCCTCATCGGGCGGTGATACGTGGTTCAACGGCTCGTCATGTGCCGGAGCATCGACCTGTGCAAAAGGCGGAGGGGGGGCGTCGGGTACCGTCGGGTCCGGCGGCAGCGCAACAAACTCCGTTGGCTCTGTGAAATTCGCAGGAGGCACCGGCGGGTACAACAGTAATGGTGATGCTGCGGGCGGCGGCGGCGGCGCAGGAGGTCCGCAAGGTGCAGGTGCAAACGCCGGCAACGGTGGAGCCGGTCAGTACGGAGGGGGAGGAGGAGGCGGCAACGGCGCGGGCGGTCAGGGAAACAATGGAAGCAGTACGAACGGAACGGGTGGCACGGGAGGCACAGCACAAAACGGCACAGCAGGCGGCGCGGGAGGTGCTTCGCCGAGCGGTGCCGCATCACAAGGTTCAGCAGGGTCTGGCGGAGGTGGCGGCGGAGGCGGACAATCAAACGGCCAAAGTGGCGGCAAGGGCGGTACAGGCGGCAACGGCATTGAGTGGGACGCGACCCATGGTTCCGGCGGCGGAGGCGGAGGCGGAGGCGCAGGAAACTCCGGCAATTCGAACGGAGGAGCAGGCGGGCAGGGCGGTACGTACGGCGGCGGAGGCGGAGGCGGTGGATACTTCCGCGGGACAGGCACACCAGGCGCCGGCGCCTCCGGCGCGCAAGGGATCGTTGTGATTACGTATATGCCGCTTTCCGGCCCGTCACCATCGACCGCAACGCTCACGGCGAATGGTCAGCACTCGCTTTCCATTACGCCCGGCACGAACTACACGCTTGCGTGGAATTCGAGCAACGTCTCAAGTTGTTTGCTCATCGAAAACCGCACCGATGGATATCCCAATGCCACTACTACTATTTCCGCCAATACATCAGGTTCAGGTCAGAGTGGTCTTATCGGAACCTATACGTTCCAATGTACAAATGCGACGGGCCAGAGCGTATCCGACAGTGTCAGTGTAACGATCACAACCGCGGCACTTCCTCCGACATGCACATCGTCGATAAGTCCCAACCCCGTCGTCGCTGGCAGCGCCTTTACTGATACATGGAGTTCAACGAACGCGACATCAATGACATTCACGGTCACTCTTAATGGCGCAACGGTCATTGGCCCCGGGTCTTCGGGAGTCTCCGGAAGCTACCAGTCTCAATGGACGACACCGGGGACATACATTTATGCACGTACGGTAATCGGTCCGGGAGGTAGCGGAAATTGCACACTAAATCTCATCGTAAATCCGCTCCTACCCCCCACCCCCAAAACCGTTTTCCTCACATCAGGAAGCACATGGACGGTTCCTTCCGATTGGAATCCGTCCAACAACACGATCGAAGTGATCGGGGGAGGCGGAGGCGGTTCAACGGCGGTCGTCAATCAATATCCTGGCAGAGGCGGAGGAGGGGGCGCGTATGCAAAAGTCACCAACCTCACACTCACCGGTGGGTCATCTGTCTCATACCATGTCGGAAGTGGTGGTGTCGGCGGACCTGTTGCCTCATCGGGCGGTGATACGTGGTTCAACGGCTCGTCATGTGCCGGAGCATCGACCTGTGCAAAAGGCGGAGGGGGGGCGTCGGGTACCGTCGGGTCCGGCGGCAGCGCAACAAACTCCGTTGGCTCTGTGAAATTCGCAGGAGGCACCGGCGGGTACAACAGTAATGGTGATGCTGCGGGCGGCGGCGGCGGCGCAGGAGGTCCGCAAGGTGCAGGTGCAAACGCCGGCAACGGTGGAGCCGGTCAGTACGGAGGGGGAGGAGGAGGCGGCAACGGCGCGGGCGGTCAGGGAAACAATGGAAGCAGTACGAACGGAACGGGTGGCACGGGAGGCACAGCACAAAACGGCACAGCAGGCGGCGCGGGAGGTGCTTCGCCGAGCGGTGCCGCATCACAAGGTTCAGCAGGGTCTGGCGGAGGTGGCGGCGGAGGCGGACAATCAAACGGCCAAAGTGGCGGCAAGGGCGGTACAGGCGGCAACGGCATTGAGTGGGACGCGACCCATGGTTCCGGCGGCGGAGGCGGAGGCGGAGGCGCAGGAAACTCCGGCAATTCGAACGGAGGAGCAGGCGGGCAGGGCGGTACGTACGGCGGCGGAGGCGGAGGCGGTGGATACTTCCGCGGGACAGGCACACCAGGCGCCGGCGCCTCCGGCGCGCAAGGGATCGTTGTGATTACGTATATGCCCTCTGTATCAGCATTGAATACTTTTGTACATAATCTTGCGAATGCTCTTACCGCGATAGAGTCGTTCGCGAAGGGATTTCTTGGTCAGTTCGGTAAGTAAGAGCGGGGGACGGCGTTCCGAATTTCGAATTTTCACACCACGCCATCGTCCCGCGCAATGTACAGGAAGACATCGTTGCGGCGAGGAAATAACTAGGCGAGGCTGCCGGAGCCGAATAGTTCCACGTACTGCGCTTCGGAGAGATATTTTGCCAATTCAACTTTCGTCCCTTGCATGACATTGGTAACCATCTCGTCGATGAGGGCGTCGTGTGGATTTGCGAGAACGGCCTCCACTACCTCATTGACCCTGTCCCGTGTTCGAGCGAGCGATTCTTTGTCGGTATCGGTGAGTTGCGCCAACACCGCCCCGCGACCTTCGTATGCGGTATCGATTGCTTCGAGTGCGTTAGCAAGCGTCATTTTTATTCGCGCTTCTTTCTTGAGTTCCTCCTGACTCTTAAATTGAATAACATTGTTTTTTTCAGGGCCTTCATTCATCGCGTTAGAATACCATAACCGTCCCCACGCGTCGCTTGTCCGCGGACGATTCCATGAAATAATGAGATCATTACCATTAGGGGTCATGTCTCCATGATTAAAAAACTCGCGTTCGCTGGCCTCGGTCTCGCATTACTCGCTACTCCTCTCATCTCATCAGCCGATGCGCTGAGTGACCTGCAAGCGCAGGTGCAGGTGCTGATGGCGCAGCTCCAAGCACTTCGAGCACAAACGTCACCTGTCATTCCCCCGCTTCCTCCATCACCACCCACTGGTCTGCCGGATGATTTTGGCACCGGTGCCACCAATGCAGGCGTGTACTGCCCCAAACTTTCCATTACTTTGCAAAAAGGGAGTCGTGACGCCACGACCGGCGGGCAGGTGAGCGAACTCCAAACGTTCCTGACCGATTACTACAACCTCGACGAGAACATCGTCGTCGGAGGCTACTTCGGCAATCTCACACACAAGTACGTGGTTCAATTCCAAACCGAACAGGGACTTCCTGCGCTCGGTATCGTTGGCTCTCTCACGCGCGCGAAGATAGCAAGTGTGTGTGGCGGCGGAACACCGACACCCCCTCCACCCCCTCCCCCGACTTTTCCAGGAGTCACACTTCAAGTGACTCCACAGACGGCGAACACGTTTGTTGCAAATATTAATGTGGGCCAATGGACATTCTATACGTACGAAATAGACTGGGGCGAGGGAGATGATACTCGTCAGACGATACGCTCAAGAGTCTCTGTCGTATGCAATTCGATATGGACGTGCTCCGCACCGCCCGCGATGAGCCATACGTACGCCAGTCCCGGTACGTACAACATCAGACTCTACGCGTTGAAGGGTGAAATTGCTAAAACACTCGCTGCGACCGCAAGCGCGCGTGTCTCCGAGATCCCATCGACCGCCAGTATCACCGTCACCGCCCCCAACGGTGGCGAGCAGTGGGAAATCGGCACCATGAATACGGTGACATGGACGCCATACCAGTACAACCCCGATATCAATCCTTCGAAAGACGTTACGGCGTATCTCGAGGTGAGCGAGTGTGGAGCTAAAGAATACGGCTGTTTCAGAACGCTTGGCAAAGTCCAAGAGAGCGGCAAGGCATCGATTCACTGGATTACCGGAGAGCTAGATTCTGCGACACAAGGAGGCGTTTATGCTCCTTCCGGAAACAACTACTTCATCCGTGTGGTCAACAATGTTACAGGCGCCTCTGACCGCTCTGACGCGCCTTTCACGCTTCTGCCCAAACCGGTGAACCTCAAACTCAACGGCTCTGATGGACCTATTGCGGCGACCGCCGGCGTGTCCCTTATCGCCACGTGGGCGGCGACCGGCGTAACAACCTGCCGCCTGGACAATGCATATGACCAACCGAATCCGAACGTCTACCCCATTCCTGCATTTCAGAACCTACCCTCGTCGGGAAGCGCGACCATCTACGTTCCCTCGCAGCAGAATTGGTATGTGAATCTCGCATGTCAGCGCAGTGATGGCGCATGGGTCTATGATTCTGTCGTCACGAATCAGGCGGCGCAAGCTGCGAGCCTCAAAGTAGTCAGTCCCAACGGCGGTGAAACGCTTACAATCAATCAGTCGTATGATGTGAGCTTTTACACCGAGGGCGTTAAGTCCGCTTCAATCGCGCTCTACAAGAACGATCAATGGATGAAATGGATCGCAAAGGACATTTCGATGTCAACGTTCGAAAAAGGCGGCAGCTATCACTATCGTTGGATTCCTTCTGACGTCGAAGCCGAAGCGGTTCCTCTCGGCAACGTCTTCAAGATTTATGTTACCGGCCAGAAGGCCGATGGCACGGGGTATGTCGACGACAAGTCAGATGCGCCGTTTGGATTCATTTCCTCGCCCACCGTGCTCCCGACCCACACGGTCGCGCCTGCGACGCCGACGAATCTGAACGGGACGTGTATCGGTGGCGGACAGACGCGCCTCTCATGGAATGCCTCTCCTGAGGCCGACTACTACCTTGTGCGTGTGAACGATGCTTCCAATGACTCACCATCGTGCCAAGACGGCTGGTACTGCGCCAGCACAAGTGATGCGCGAATAGAAGGTACTACAGCAACCAGCTACACGGGACCAGCCGTTCCAGAGAAAACATATACGTGGTGGATATTGGCTGGCAATAATGTGGGTTACAGCTCGACCGCCGTCGGTCCTTCAGCGTGGTGTCCTATATCGAATGGTACGCCAAACGTAGCTTCGTCTGCAGAATCCAATGCAAACCTCGCCAACGCACTCACCGCTCTCGAACCTGCCCTCAAGGCACTCCTTGCGCGGTTGTCTCAATAAGTTTCGAGTTCAGAAGAAAATCTGCGCGGTGTGGATAGAGGAGTTCCCACTATTTTTTGAGCGTATACTGAAGACATGAATGTGACTAGGCCTCTCCTGTGGCTCGCCGTTCTCCT
>ERZ1292629.3950-Hain-H43-01um-R1-3950-length-11118-cov-7_pt1 | contig 11118 bp, 10 predicted proteins | sample MGYA00564399_ERZ1292629 | MGnify/ENA primary metagenome ERZ1292629 (study PRJEB36523, sample SAMEA6512636) | groundwater metagenome | collected 2019-01-08 | study: AquaDiva: Metagenomics assemblies of 32 groundwater samples | reverse complement strand
TATATAATTTCAAACAATAAAAAATATTGGATGGCAGTTAATCCAAAAAAGATATTAACTTTATTAAAAGAAAATGAAAATTTAATTTCCTCAATTCTTCCTAATTTAATTTCAATGTTCAATTCAACAAAACCAAAACAAATAGTGGAAATATTTGAGGGACTTGGCGGGATGAAAACTTTTTTCGATGATATGTCAGATTCAAAAGAAGATATAATAATGTTATTTGCAACTGGAAAAGCCTATAAAAAACTTCCATTATATATGAAACAGTGGGATAAAAAGATAAATTATTCAAAAGTAAAGATAAAAGTATTATTAAATTCAGATGCATATAAAAGTCCTTATGAAAATTATAAGGGTGGTGAAATAAAAACTCTTTCAAAACATTTTTCTACTCCCACACAAATTTTTATTTATGGAAATAAATCCGCTGTTGCTATTTGGTCCGAAGAGCCTATAGCGATACTTATATCAAGTAAAGAAATTACTGAAGGATTTAAAAAATATTTTTGGTTTTTATGGAAAATTGCAAAGAATAAAGAATGAAAGTCATTTCTCAAAAAATGCTCTCTCATTTCATTCGCTCGAGGTTGGTAAAAATTGAAGTAGTGAAAGAAACTACTTTTTATTATAATTTATTTAGTTATCGACGAGGATTTAGATTATTTTTTTTAAAAAATATCGAGTAACTTGTTGCGAACAATTTTTAATAAAAAGATTCATTTCTCAAAGAATAATTTCTCCAGTAATTTTTTCTTTTGATTCTAAAACATCATTTTCAATATCTTTAATATTATCTTCCCCAAGCTCTTCTTTATTTTCTGGTCCACCACCAGGTCCTCCCATTGTCATAAAAAACATTTTTAGAAAAGGTTTAATATCTTCTTCTGAATCTGCTGGATAATATTTTGCAGAATTTATTATGCTTCTCAGTTTAAACCACATTTTAACCCCGCTAACAACTTCTTTTACTTTCTGTACAGGTTGGAATTTTTTGTCCCAGGGCGGAGATTCTATTTGTGCTCCTCTCATCTCTTTTTCCATACTATAAATCATTTCATAAATTTGTTTAAAATCTATTTCAACTTTTGCATCTTCTGATGGAGCTTCTTCAGGCAGCATCGGTTTTATATTTATTAAATCTTCCTCGTTAATTTGAGCATAGAAATTAAATACAATTTCTCCTGTTTCAAAATCTTTAAATTGAATAAGTGCGTCAAAATTGCCTCCATATTTTTGGCTTAATTTTTGAATTTTTTCCATTTCTCCTTTATCTCCTCTTATTTCTTGTTTTTCCTGTGAAGTAAATCCCTCTTCATTTTTTCTTTCCATTTTTTCTTCTGGAGAGCCTGGAAACTCGTGATTTTTCATTGATTGTTTCATCTCAAATATCATAAATTCTTTTGGAGGAAAAACCCATGCTTTCATATAAGGAGAAATAACTTGTACTTCTTTATCCATACCAGGCAATTTTACTGTTTTTATTTCCTCCCAAAACTCTACACTTCCATATTCTGTATCATATTTTACATTAATTAGATTAATATTTGATAGTTCATCAATTCCAAGGCATTGCATCCTATATGCCATTTCTCTAGAATTATCAACATCTTTCCAATAAAGTTCAAAAATTCCAGATACAGATTGTTCCCAGTTTTCTGCAGAATTAGCTAGATATTTTTCAAAAAACCATGCAACAAATTCTTGATTAAAACTTTTTTCAAACTCTTGCCTTTGTTTTTTTAAATTTTCAAAATCATATTTACACCAATCAGCTTGTCCTCCTGAATAATATTTATTTTTTAAAGGCTGAATTTGTTCAAAAGGTTCTCCCCATCCTCCAAACCAAATAAATCCTTCTGTTTTTCCTTGGCTAGTTCTACAATTTCCTCCAACTTGAAAAACCCCTTTTTCTTCTTTATGTTCATCTTTATTTTCAAACTCTTTCCACCAGTCTCCTCCTCGAATACATTTTTCAATACAATCATCTCCAGATTCACAAGTTCCTTCACATTTTTTTTGTACTTCATCTACTACACAATTAAGTTCTTCTCCACATTCCCCTCTAATACATTTTTCAACACAAGGCCTCTTACATTCTTGTTTACATCTTTCTTTATTTTCTTCTTGTCTTCTTTCACCTTCTTGATTTCTATCTTCTTCTCTTTCTTGGTTTTTGTTTTCTTCAAATTCTCCTTTTGTATTAACTGACTCGCCATCTCTATTAATTATATCTCTTTCACCATTATTTATTATATTTTCACCGACATCTCCCTCATTTATCCCTGGTTTAGCTTCCTCGTTTGATGGAATTATTGTTTGAGAATTTTGTGCCTCTTCTACATCAAACCCAATAATAGCAGCTCCAGTACTTCTCATTTTTGAAAATAAAGTTCCTATAAAATTAAAAATAATATTTCCTGTTGTTTCTGATTCGGGTTTTTGAGATTCAGAAGTTGGCTCCGGAGCAGTTTCTTTTATTTCAGATTCAGAGTTTGGTTCTGGTTCACTTGGAATTTGTTCTTTAACTTCTTGCTCTTCTTTATTTTCTTCAGATGGAATTTCTTCTGCAGGTTTTGTAATAATAACTTGAGGAAGCATTTGACATACCCCATTATTACAAACATTATCACTTCCACAATCATTTGCACTTAAACATTCATTTCCAACAATAATCTCGTCTCTAATTTCTGATTCTTTTTCACAATCTCCTGTTTTTTCCCAAAATCCATTACTGCAAATTTCAACAATTTTTCCATCTACTTCGCAAATTTTTTCATCTCCATCTACACATTCTAATTCTCTGCATTCTGTTAATCCAGTTACTTTGCATTTGTTTTCTATGCATTCTGCTATACCACACGCGGGCTGTTTACAATCTTCATTCACCTTGCAAGATTCTGTTTCTTCTAAACAACTAGTTTCTATTGGACAATTAGTTTCATTGTCATATCTGCTGAAAAAAACTTTGCTTCCTTCTGAACATTCTATAGAAGGAATTTCTGGACAAATCATAGAAACATTTCTAACAACCTCTTGTATTTCTTCTCTTGCCTTGCACTCTTTTTCAATACAATAAAAATCAACTTCCATCTCTTTCGTTTCATTTCCTTCTTGCACATTATTTTTTCCTTTACCGCAAATCTTTCCTCCACATTGTTCATCAGCACAATCAATTGCTTCATTTTTATTATCATCTTTATTATTATCACAAATTTCTTCTCCTCTTTCTTTAAATTCTTCAATAAGTCTTTTTTGAAATTCTATTTGAGCAAAAGAATATTCTTTCTTATCATAACCAGAAAATAAGTTTAGATAGAATTGTTTTCTTGCTTCATAATTACTTTTACTTAACTCTTTTACTTTTTGCCTTTTTTCTTGTTCTTGTTTTATCCAATAATATGGATCTTGAGATTCTTTATTTTCATTATTAATTTCATTTATTGCCTTCCCCGTAATAAGATTTCCAGTTATTATGTCTTCAGCAATTTCATTATTGGTATCTGATTTTTCCTCTGTGCTTTCAACAACAGCTTGATTCTGATCTTTATCTCCTTCAATCACTCTCTCTTGTTTTTTATTATCTACGTTAAATTGTTTGTCAATTTCTTCCCAGACATTATTTGACTTTTGATTCCAAGCTTCATTTAATGCCCAAAGTTTACTTTTTGCACTAATAATAGAATTAAAATCTTCGTTGACACATGCCTGTTTTATCTCATCTATTATCTTTCCAACTTCTTCTTCAAACTCTCCAAACTCCATATTTTTAAATTTGTCTGGGGAAGGAGGTTCCATTTTTCCTTCTTCTTTTGGTCCAGGCCCCCTTCTCTCAAACCAAAAATCTAGATTTATCCAGTTCCATTCGCACTCATCACACATTTCCAGTCTTGCAATCACTTCAAAATTCTCTCCTTCACAAAAACTAATTTCCTGAACAAGCAACTGCTGAGTTTGTCTTTTATTTTCTGTACCAAAAATACTGCTCATTATATCCTCGCACTTTCCACCGCTTTGCCTGAAATAAGATTCAAAAGTTCTTTCTGCATTTACACTTTCCTTAGCCAATGCTTCTGCATTTTCAGATGAAGAGTCTGAATTAAAAGTCTGTGCAAGGGATTTAATATTGTCTATTTTACCCTGAATATTTAATTGCTCTTCTGGTTTTTTAAATTCAATTTCAAAATTTAATCTATAAATTAATTTTCCTTCTAAATCTTCTAATTTTTCATTTTCACCATTTTCTTTAAATTCTCTTTTACTAAATATAGATGGCCAGGCATTTAATCTGATTTGAATTTTTCTTCCATCAAATACTATTTTTTTCCATACTGGAACTGCATTATCTAATTTTATTTCTTTCTCTTCACCTTCTGACCAAACCCATTTTGTATCTTCTATTGGCTCTCCTAAAATTTTTTTTATTTGTTCTTGTTTTAAAACTCCCCCAATTTCTCTGCCAGTTGCTCCTAAAACTTCATTCATTTTTCCTCTTATTGAAGAAGTATAAATCAAAAGCTGAACATAGTTTATATTCCCTGTTTCATACTCTCCGGCATAATTAGCAAGTTTTTTGAATTCGTCGTCAATAGAAATAGCAGAAACATCAGTAAGAGATATTAATAAAAATAGAACCAGTACTACAACAAATCCCTCTTTTATCATTATAATCAAAGGAAAAGCTTACTTATAAATTTTCTCTTTGTGTAAAGTCAAGTTCATAATTTAATATAAAGATTAGTAAGAATAAAATACCTACTCGTAAACTCGCAGATTTTCTATTAATAATTAATGTAAATCCGACGAGCAAAGCGAGGAGCAAAATCTTTAGAGAATTAATTATTTTCTTTTTTGGTGTAAACAATGTTAAGTTTCAAGGTTTACTTAACACTTTGCTAAGATTTCTAAAATTTAATTTTCGTTAACTTTTTATATTTGAAATTCATAAATTTATTATGAAAAAACCAGTTTTATCTAAAACATGGGCGTGGATAATTTTAATATGTTTGATTATTCTTGATGCATCTCTTGATGTAATTTTTACAGGAGGGGCAGGGCTTCAAAGCCCGATATGGAAACCAATAGCAAATTTGCTTGGGGTGAGTAATCCCCTTTTCTTAACTCCTCTTGTTTTAATATTATTTTATTTTGTTGTTAAGGGCGGGGCTTGGTTAACTAAAAAAGTAGATAAGGTTATATCTAAAGAAGAAGAATTAGTTCTAACTACATTAGTTATTGTTTATGGTATTTTTAACTTATGGCTAATTTCAGTTTATTTCTTTAACTTCGGATTATTCAAAAATCATTTTTATTTGATACCAATACTTATTGTAGTCGGAATAGCTTACAGCTGGTGGGCTGAAAAGAAATTAAAAAATAAATAGTGGGGAAAATACTTAACTGCTCATTTTTGCAGAAATTAACTTAATTTAATTTTAGAACTTAACTTTTTTAGTGTTTTTTTCTTATCACAGAAAAAATATTTTTAATTAATTTTCAACTCCCAAACATAAATCTCTTCAAAAAACAATTTCTTCGACGCTATTTTTCTTTTTTTAAATCTGTTCCATTTAATTCCTTTTGTTAATGAAGATGTTAAAAGAAAAATTTTTGAGTTTTTTTCTAAGTGCGATTTTGCGCTTTTCAAAAATTCGTTGATTATTTCGCTTCCATTTTTTCCACCAGTTGTTGCGAGTTTTGAATTTTTCGGTTCTCTTTTGTCGTCGGGGAGATAAGGGGGGTTGAATAAAACTATATGGAATTTACCACAAATATTCTGAAATAAATTTGATTCTATGCAATTGAAACCTAATTCTCTGCAATGTTTTACAGCATTGGGATTTGTGTCGCAGGAAAAAATATTTTGTTTTTTTATTCCAAGTTTTTTTAAATTTTGAAGCTGAAATCCGCTTCCAGAACCAATCTCAAGAATTTTTTTAGGACTATTTTTAGATAAAAAATTTTTGACAGTGTCTGCTAAAAGCCATGAGTCCTCGTCTGGTGAATAAATTTCCATGAATTTATTTGGAGAAAAGAAAATTTAAAGTTATTGTTTGGGGAAAATTGCTCGCTATCGCTCGATTGATTTTAATTAAGTAATGTGAATCGACGAGATTTTATGTTACTTATTATTCTCCAAAATTTTTCTGAAAGAAAAGTTTTATCAACTTTTAATAATTTTGCAAATTTTATCCCCAACTTCTTTTATTTTATCTTTATTAATTTTTCCGACTTTGTATCATATTATGGAATTTCTTAATGTAAAAAGAATTGAGGGTTTTATGAAACTATTAATTTTTAAACCGCCATTTGAAAAATCATTTTGATTTAAAAATATTTGATAAGGATCTGGATGATTTTTAGAAGTAATTTGACAAAGAATAATATCCTCGCCTTTTAAATTTGCTACAATCAACGCGGGTCTTTTAATTGAGGATTTTAAATCTGAAAACGGAAAGGGTGTTACAACGACTTCTCCTTTTACAAATCTTTCCATGCGATATTATCCTCTTTACTTAACCAATTTTTAGCGAGAAGATTTTCGTCGGCATAAATATTTGTTTTAATCTTTTCAAGTTCCCATATTCTCTTCTGAACACACTTTCTAACAAATTCACTCCATTTTATTTCAGAAAATTTCCGCATTTTTTTGTAAATCTCATCGTCGATGGATAAAGTAATATTAGTCATAAGAAATTAAGTGAGTTCACTTATTTAAACTTTTCTGAGAAAATTGTTCAGAGAAAATTTAAAGTTGTGGTTTCGGGAGGGAAAAATGATTAAAAAATAAAACAATCAAAAAATTGCTCGCTGTCGCTCGAATAATTTTTTTAAGTAATGAAAGAAACTACGAGTTATCATGTAATATAATTTTTATTAATTATCGACGACATTTTCAATTACTACTTTTTATTAATTTGTGAGCGTGAGCGAACACCATATTTTAATTTGTATAATTTTTAGATTACCAACTTTCTCACTTAATCAATTTTATGCTCCAAAAGATTTTCTAAAAAAATCAATTATCTCGCTTTTAAAAATAAACGCAGAGATTAAAACTCCGATTAAAAGTAAAATCATCAGAATTAGAAAAATAATTGCAATTTTATTTTTCTTTTTTGGCTGTTCGTATGCAGATATTTTTTGCTGTGAAATTTGTTGTGTTTGATTTTGCTGCTGAAATTGATTTGAAATTTGCTGTGGTTGAATCTGATTTGGAATTTGTGGTTGTTGAAACTGATTTTGCATCTGAACTGGTTTTTGTGTTTGTCCCATCGACGGGGTTTCTGCTTGTAAGGCTCTCGCTGCCTCTTCAATTTCCTGTCTTAAATATCCGGAATTGTAAAAAGTAATCATAGCTTCTCTTAATGATTGTCCTGATTGTGTTGCTCTTTTCAGTCCTTCAAAAATTTCTGTGTTTACCATTTTATATTCTCAATAATTTTCCGTTGCTGGATAAGTGAGAATTTTCTTGAAATTTATATCCTAATTCTCCTGCGAGTTCAATCATCGGCGTTTCTTGCTGCAATGAACCGTGAGCTGGAATTACATGTTTCGGTTTTAACATTTCCAATAAATCTCTTAAATCTTCTCTGCCTCCGTGTCCTGAAACATGAACATCTGCCTGAATTCTTACGCCTCTTTTTCTTAATTTTTTATCCATTCTATCTCTCGAAGATATATTCACCTGAGTTGGTATTACACTTGAACAGAAAATTAAATTGTCTCCAGGGCGAAATTTAAATGGAGTTTCGTCTTTTGTTATTCTGTCCAGAATGCTTCCTGGTTCTCCCTGATGTCCGGTGCAAACAATTAAATATTTTCCTCTGTCTTTTTCCACTTGCTTTAATATTGAGTTTACTTGATTTTTGAATCTTACGGTTCTTATTGATTTATAGAAAGAACATTCCCTGACTTTATTTGCTGCATTGACATATTTATTAAGGCTTCTTCCTATGAAAATTATTTTTCTGTTTGTTCTTTTTCCGAAATCAACTATGCTTTTTAATCTTGCGATGTGCGACGAGAAAGTTGTTACGAACAAAGCAGATTTTCTGTCTCTTACTGTTGAAAGCGCATCTTCGACGAGATTTCTCGCGATTCTTTCCGACGCTGTTCTTCTATCTGTTCCAGAATAAAGAGCGTCGACGACAAGAACTTTTACTCCCATTCTTCCTAATTCTCTTAATCTTTTATAGTTTGAAGGTTTTCCGATGATAGGATAATTGTCAAATTTAAAATCCAGGGCATAGAAAAAAATTCCTTCTCTGGAATGCAGTGCGATAAAAACGCATTGCAAAGTTGAGTGTGTTGTGTGAACGAATTCTAATTTTAATTCCTGCGATTTTCCTTTTATTGTTATTATTGAATCTGATTTTATGTGTATTTTTTTGTTTTTGAAATTTATGTTTTCGCTTCTCAAAATTGATTCGAGAACTTCCATAGTAAATGGTGTTGCGTAAATGTTTGCATTTGGATATCTATGGGCAATGTAAGGAATTGCACCGACATGGTCGAGGTGTGCGTGTCCGACGACAATTGCTCGGACTTTATTTGTCCAGCCTAATTTATCGAGAATTAAATCATCTGGAATTGCGCCGACTTCCCGTAATTTTTTTTCAGTGTATTTTGCCTGAGATTCTTTTTCCTGCATTTCTATAACTGGGGGAAGAAACAAACCAGCGTCGAATAAAATTACATCGTCTCCGACTTTTACTGCAGTCATATTTTTTCCTACTTCTTCATATCCGCCAATTGTGCAAATTTCCATTAAAAAGAACCCGTCGGTTCTTTTTGAATCTCCCCAAAGCACTGAACGGTGGCATCTTTTTTTGCCTCCGAGGATGCCACATAAAGAACCCAATTTATTTTTTGTATCTTCATTTTATTTTCTTCACCTTTTTAATAAAAATAATAAAGAATAGTTTAAAAATGCTTCCGCATTTTTAACTCAGTTCAAAATTATAAAAATTTTGAAGATTTAAAAATCCTTTGAGATTTTTAACTCATTAAAAATAGGAAATTTTTAAGATTTAAATATGTTTTTAGAAGGAAAAATAATTGCTCGCTCACGCTCATATTGATATAGGAATATAAGTAGTGAGAGAAACTACCAGCAATTATATATTATCTATAAATTATTAATCAGATTGTCGACGAGAATTTAGATTATTTTAATTTTTATCAATCTGCGACGAAGGAGCAGTAAATTTTATGTTAAGATTTTTAGTTTACCTAATATAAGAAGAAAAATTATGAGAAGAAAATTAATCGTCTAAATCTAAGCCGGGTGATTCTGTAAATTCTCTAGCATTATGAACCATAGAATTAAGATGTTCTATTTTAGTTTTATCATAAACTCCGATAATTCCATATCTGCCACAACCCCTCCCAGGTGGATTGCTGGAATTTCCAATTGGAATATTTTCTTCTTCTTTAAAAGACCAAACCCTATTTTCCAAATCTAATTTGAAATTTTTATCTCTATAATTTCTTAAATCAACAACCTGTGTATAACACTCGTTTGTTGCATATTTGAGAATTATTAAATTTTTTTTTCGTATTTTTTCTTTTTCTGTTTTAGAATTTTTCATAAAAAAATTAACTAAAAAGGATATAAAAGCATTTGTGTAATTGGAAATATGTTTTTAGTTGGAGAAATTAATTGCTCGAACGAGTTCTCGTTTGATAAAAAATTAGTATGTGGGAAATAGCGTTGATGATAATAATAAAAATAATTTCTTCATTTACTTAAAATAAATTATACCACGAACGAAGTGAGTGTTAATATAAAATTATAAATCAACAAAATTATAAACTCTCTTTTATTTTAATTTTCATGAAATCTCTGAAACCATCGATGCGGGAAAATAAAAGATATCTTTTATTGAAAGGAGAAAATCTTAAAGAAAATATCGGGAAGGCAATTTTAGAGTTTACTGGAAAACTTGGATATTCAAAAACTGGTTTGAGCTGGATTAAAGATAATATTATTTGCATTAATCGAGAAAGTGTTGATTTAGTGCGGGCTTCAATTGCAGTTTTTCCTGAAAAAATTGAAGTTTTAAGAATTTCCGGGACGCTGAAGGGGCTGGGGGGAAAATAAATATTTAATTTTATCAGAAAAAATTTGCTCCTCGTAAAATTCGTCGGATTGGGGTTATCTAAGTAATTGAAAATCTGCGAATGAAAGAGATGATAAATCTTCGAATAATTGTATCTATAAGTATTTTGTTAGATTATAGATTATTTTATCATCTCCAAAAAGTTTTTAAACTCGTATTTCTTAAAAAAATCGGAAAGGAAATAGAGAAAATTTAGTTAGATTATATAAATCTCTAAAAATATTACATGGAAAAAAAATTAAAATTGAAACATCCAAATAGATAATGGATTTACCAACAGATTTACAGCACCAAGCAATGGGTTATGACAGAACAGCGACGATGTTTTCGCCAGAAGGACACCTGTTGCAGGTAGAATACGCGGAAAAAACAGTTAGGCTTGGAAGTTCGTCAATTGGAATGGTTTGCGTTGACGGAGTTTTTATTCTCGCTGATAAAAGAAATGAAGATAAATTAGTAGTTCCTTCTTCTGCCCAGAAAGTTCATGAAATCGACGACAATCTTATAGCGAGTGTGGCTGGAATAACTTCTGACGCAAGGATTTTAATTGAAAGAGCGCAGATTGTGGCGCAACAGCACAGAATAACTTATGATTCTCCAATAGAACCAGAATTAATTATCAAAGAAATAGCGAATATAAAACAGCAATTTACACAATACGGCGGTGCAAGGCCGTTCGGCGTTTCATTCATGCTTGCTGGAATCAATTCAAAAAAAGGAGAACTATTCACTTCAGATATTACTGGAAATTATTTCTCATATTTTGCAAATGCTATCGGAGAAAATGACGAGAAAATCAAAGAAATTTTAAGAGAAAAATACAAAAAAGATTTGACAATAAAAGACGGAGTTAAAATTGTTCTGAAAATTTTCGAAGAAATTCAGGGGAAAAAATTTGATATAAAAAGATTTGAGCTGGGTTATATTTCATTGAATGATAAAAAAATAACAATGCTGGAAGGAGAAAAAATTAGAGAGTTTTTAAGATGAA
>ERZ1292629.3947-Hain-H43-01um-R1-3947-length-11121-cov-7_pt1 | contig 11121 bp, 11 predicted proteins | sample MGYA00564399_ERZ1292629 | MGnify/ENA primary metagenome ERZ1292629 (study PRJEB36523, sample SAMEA6512636) | groundwater metagenome | collected 2019-01-08 | study: AquaDiva: Metagenomics assemblies of 32 groundwater samples | reverse complement strand
GCCCCATGTCATTCGTCACAGTTTTGCCACTGACCTACTAGAAAACGGTGCCGACTTGCGCAGCGTGCAAGCGCTTCTGGGCCACGCCAACATCGCGACGACGCAGGTCTACACACACGTGACAGATAAGCATCTCCGCTCGGTACATCAAGCGTTCCATGGGAAGCGGAGGAAGTAATTTTTACTTCGCGTTTTTTGCCATAAAATCGAAGAGCGTTTTCATCATGCCCGCAATTCCCGCATCTTCAATGATGACACCAATCGGATTTTCGCGCACAAATGTAAAGAGGCCGACCTTATTATCATAAATACTAATGTCACCGGGGAAGTTGCAATCTGCGGGGAGGAACTTCGTCGTACGAATGTATTTCTCATCTTCCGATTTACTTTTTTGGCCATCCTCTGTCTCTGGTACAAGGTCGACGCATCGGATTCCGAGCCGCGCTCTTTTATTCAGAAAATATTCCACCCATTTCTGGTCCAGATTCTTGTTTACCGAATCCATGTCGGTAATTCCTCGTAATAATTTTTCGCTGTTGTTCTCGAGGACGTCTTCGTATGCCTGTTTTATTGCATCGTCGCCCTCGAAAAAATGCACCTTCGGAAGCACTCTGCCTTTTGAGCGCATCAGCTTGATTTGTGGAATGATTTCCGTTAGCTGTTTCTTACTCTCCTCTAGCGATTCGCGCCGTTTTTCTACATAGGCAGGCAGGAGTTCAGCTGGGATTGATTGGTATCGTACAGCACCTTCTTTTTTCACATGAGAGGCAAGACCTTTTGCAGCAAGTTCCCTAAGGATGTCGTATGTAGTGGTACGATTGAGCTTGGCAGTGCGTGCTACTGCCGAAACGAACATCGGTCCTCCGCTCTCAAGGAGGACACAAAGGACCGCGACCTGCTTATCGCTCAGTCCGGTATTCTCTAGTGCATTTTTAAGTTCAGGGACCATACTGTTGTGGAAATATACCGACACTTTATACAAAATAGGCTTGACTGTCAAGTATTATATGGGATTATCACGCCGGTTAATAGCGACAAAATAAAGGAAGACAGCCATGAAGCCATGTACGGTAGGGATTATCGGGGCACAGGGACACTTCGGACAGAGTCTTTGCCGTCGTCTTGGGAAGGCGGTCAACGTCGTCGGAAGCACCGACAAAAGCTCCAACAAGGTAATCTCCGAACAGTCAGATGTGTTGATTATCGCTGTGCGTCCGGACCAAGTCGAGACAGTTTTGAAAGAAATTGCTCCGCATCTGAAGCCAGATGCTCGAGTCGTATCGTTCGCCGCTCGGTATCCCCTTAGTTCAATCGAGAAGATTGTCCAAAGACCTTCAGCAAGAGGAATGGGCGACCCGGACGGAAATCTATGCGCATATCTTTGTGGCGACGGGCTCTCGCTTCAAGAGATCGAGTCGTTGCTGCCGGGACTGTCGAGGACAAAGTCGATGGAACTGCGCAATGACGGTGAGATGAATACCTACAGTGTGCTCCTCTCACATCTTCTCGCAGTGCTGCAACTAGAAAAACTGCATCGCATCGACAATGCAGGCGAGCATCTAGAATTTCTCGCTGGCGCATTCTCAAAGTTTGGCAGGAAGGTCCGCGTTGAAGAATTTCGAGGGTATGAATTTGAAAATACTCCCGAAGAAGCCTTGAAAGAATTCGCTACTCCTGGGGGAATAACTGCAAAAATCCTTGTTGAGCTGCAGAATCGAGATACCAACCCAGCAGAAGTCTATAAAAAAGTAATGTCGAGTGTGTTTGGATAAACTCTGGAGAAGTCGGTCGCGCTTCTCCCCTCCTTTGAGCACTCAACGTGTTTGAGTGTTCATAGAGAATGTTCGTTGAAAAATATTTGGAGCGTGGTCGTAGCAAAGATGCGGAGGTACACCCCACCTTTGCTGCGACTACCATCCAACTCAAAACCTCTGAAGGAGGAATGCGATGTACAAGAATTGGAAAGCGATCTGCGCGGTGCGTAACCCGCATCTCAAGCGTCTCATAATAACGGCCAACGAGAAGGAACTCGGAAGGCTAGCGCAAGGATTTCCGGAATTGTTCTTGGAGAAAGAACAGGAACACTCGGGACCGTTCCCGCTGTCACTGCTCCGCAAAGTGGCCGACGACCTCAAGGCCAAATGCTTTAGGCCGGACCGGCATCCCAATGATGTATGGGGCGACATCATCCCTGGTCTACCTCTCGCATTGGGAGAGATTGGTTTGGACTCTGAGTGGTGTGTACATCCCGAAGGGAACGAGTCAGGCGTCTTTGGGGAGAATCCGCACATGATGTCCGACGAGCTTATCCGCAACTATCGGAAGCTTTATAAGGGCTATCGGAGGGATATGGTTTTCCCGTGGGGACTTCGTATCGTTCACTGGGAGGAAGTTCCCTACTTTCTGGGCGACTTCGACCACCTGAAGTGTTTCCTCGTCTACCCAGCAGCGATGGTTGATCTCAATTCTTAAAACCCGCCCAAGGAGGGCAAAGGAATGAACGTGTTCGAGAAGATCGGCAATACGCCGATGATCCAATACCACGGTGAAGTCCCGAACGGCAATCGCATCTACTTCAAACTGGAATGCGAGAATCCCTTCGGCAGCCACTACGACCGCGTCTACCCCGCACTCTACAAGCACTACGAAGAGAAAGGCAGGCTGGTGCCGGGCGCGACCGTGCTTGAGACGACCTCCGGCTCTGCCGGCGTGTCGTTTGCGGGTATCGGTCGCCGCCTCGGTTACAAATGCATCGTCGCAATCCCCGCGTGCACTGAAAATGCACGCGAAGAAGCGATCAAACAGGAAGGAGCTGAACTCATCAACACGCCTGCGGACGTCTACGTCAAAGGCTTTCCGCCGTTCCTCAAGCGCTACCTGGTGAAGAACCGTCACGTCATCTTCCTCAATCACTCGATGGGAGAATTCGGCATTGAGAATACGGTGACGACATCGAGCCTCGAATCAATCGCCGTTGAGGCGCAAAAAAAACTTGGCTCGATTGATTACTACGTCGCGGCGGTCGGCAACGGCTCGACGGTCCTCGGCCCCGGCCGCATCTTTGCGGCTGCGGGTACGAAGATCGTTACATTCGAGTCGCTCCAGTCTGGCGTCGCGTACGAATACCTCTATCCCGGGGCGTATGAACGTGCATTCGGAATCAAGCCGGGTAGCCTGCCGCGTCACAATCTCTTCGGCACCAGCTACCCCGGCATCACATTCCCGCACATTCAGATCGCACTGCAAAAAGAGCAGCTTGTCAGCGAGACATTCCTCGTGAGCGACGCTGCCGTCGACCAGAATTACTACAAGGCGACAGGTAAAGAAACGCCACTTGAAATCCCTCGTTGGGATGCGTACCAACTGCGCCCGTACGGCCGCACCACTCGTGCCGGCCTCGCAGTTGCACTCAAGATCGCGGAGCGTGAGCACAATAAGAAAATCCTCGCACTCGCGTATGACAATGAGGACCGCTATGACTAGCAAACCCCACGCGGTCAGTGCGACTGCGTGGGGTGAATTTTTTGTGTGAAACGCCCGTGCTATCTTTCTTATATGAAACTAATCTCGTGGAATGTGAATGGGATACGGAGTATCCATCGCAAGAACGCGCTCGTGCCGTTCCTCGAAAAAGTGAAACCGGACATTGTCTGCCTCCAAGAGACCAAGGCAGAGGAGCACCAATCGGAGGTAGACTTGCCGGAATACGAAGAATATTGGAATTCTTCCAAGGGTCGAAAGGGGTACGCCGGCACCGCGATTTTCTCAAAAACCAAGCCTTTGAGCCTCATTTTCGGTTTTCCTGAGGATATATTGAAGAAATACAAGCTTAAAGATGGATACGGAGACCCGAATGAGGAAGGACGGGTTGTTTCTGCGGAATACGGGGACTTTTTCGTGGTCAATGTCTATACGCCCAACGCGAAGCCTGATCTAAGCCGCTTAACGCTCCGGCATAAGCATTGGGACCCTGCGTTCCTCGCATTTTGCAAGCAGTTGGAGAAGAAAAAGCCCGTTATTTTTTGTGGCGATCTCAATGTCGCGCATACGCCGGATGATCTTGCGAATCCGAAGGCCAATGAGGGTGAGCACGGTTTCACAAAGGAAGAGCGCGAAGGGATAGACGCCCTCATCGATGCCGGGTTCGTAGATACGTTTCGGCTTTCCACAAAAGGTAAAGGACATTACACATGGTGGAGTCATTTTGGGAATGCGAGAGACAGGAATGTGGGCTGGAGAATAGATTATTTCTTTGTGAGCAAGAGTTTGGCATCCAAGGTCCATGCGACCAAGATCTATCCAGAGGTGTATGGTTCCGACCACTGCCCTATCCTCCTGGAGCTCGATTCGTAGCCATATTTTAGGTATGTCCTTTAAAGTCCAAGGTTATCAACAGGATGTCCTTTACAGTGTCCTATACGGGGGTACTATTCACCTTGGCCGCTCTTTCCGTCTCTCGTTGCTCTAACAGCAAACGAGTACATATCAGTGCAAAATACTCTCGCTACTAAATTATACGGTGCCTCTGCACCGATTGGATGCAAACGTATTTTGTCGACATTGCTCAAGTCCCTTTGGAGGAACGGAGACAAACGCTAAAGCCGCTTCACGGCGGCGACCTAAAAATAGAAAAAATGGGTCGCCAGGTGAGGCGGCTTTTTCTTTTTTGCTCTGCTCCCGAGCGACTCGTGGGGTTCTTCAGGAACACAACTCACACGCTCACGTTCTTTTTGTTTGGGTTATTACGAGACGTGATGTTTTTCGCGTAATTTCTGTACCGCTGCCTCGTCCTCTTCTTCCCGCCGGTCCTTACCCGCTTCCCCCAGTTTTTTCAGGTCAGCTTCCCCCAGTTGTGTGAGCTCTTTAGAGCGTTTTTCAAGGTACTCCCCGGTGTTTTTTTGTGGATCATCGAGCACTTCCTCGAGGAGAGCGTGCAATATCCAGCCTATCCGCGGTCCGGGCTTTTCCCCCAACGCTATTATTTTTGAGCCGTCTACCTTCAGCATCGCGACGGAGACGGGATCGCGCATGGCCTCATCCACCATCGACATGTATTTTCGCAGGCGAAATGGATGCGCCTTGGGGCGGCCGGTGCCTATGCGATCGCAGACACGAAGGTTTAGCAGGTCGTTGATATTCTCTTTCCCCACGCGCGAGATGACACGACGTACGGCCGAAAGTGTTATCTGGTCCGGATCGGAGAAGAACATGTGCATGCGTACGAGCGTCGTCACTTTTTCGATCATCTCCTTCGAGAAGTGCAGGCCGGTCATTATCTTTTTCGCCATTTTAGCCGAGACAACATCATGCCCGTGGAATGTCCAATCCTTTTTCTCGTCAGACCACACACGCGTTGCGGGTTTCCCCACATCGTGCAGGAGCGCCGCAAGACGCACGTCGAGCGGCCATTTTTTGTCGGCCGCGTATTGAAGGCTGCGCATCAAGTGTTCGAACACGTCGAATGAGTGGGCCTGATTTTGTGCACAGTCCATCCCCTCTTCGAGCTCTGGAATGACATAGCGTAAAATACCCAGCTTTTGGGCTATGTAGAGAGCCTGCATTGGCCGGTCGCTCTCAAGGATGCGCACCAGCTCATCGCGCACCCGCTCGCGGGATATTTTTTCGAGCTGAATAGCTTGTGCCGCGATACCCTCTGCGGTTTGCGCTTCTATCACAAAATCGAGCTCGGCCGAGATGCGCACTGCACGTAGCATGCGCAGCGCATCCTCTTCAAATCGCTCGTGCGGGTTGCCCACCGTCTTCACGCGTTTCTCTGCGAGATCCCCCCTCCCTCCATGCTCGTCCACGAGCCTCGCTTCCGCGGGATCGTACGCGAGTGCGTTGATAGTAAAATCTCTACGCTTCAGGTCTTCGGAGAGACTTTCGCTAAAGCGGACCTCATCCGGATGTCGTGCGTTCGAGTACTTCCCTTCAACGCGATACGGCGTCACCTCGACAACTTTCAATCGCGGATTTTCTGACTGCGTGACAATGCCAACGGTCCCGTAATCGTTCTCGTAAAACGTATCTGCAAATAACGACTGTATCTGTTCCGGCCGCGCATTGGTCGTGATGTCCCAATCCTTCGGTTCGCGACCGATGATGAGGTCACGTACACATCCACCCACAAGGTATGCCTCAAATCCGGCATCGCGAAGCGTGTCGCAGAGTGCCCTCGCCTCCGGCGGGACTGAAAGCTCGCCCGATTTCATCAGGGTATTGTAACTCACAAGTACATGTTCTTGCTCCCGCCAGGATTCGAACCTGGAACGTCAGTTCCGAAGACTGATGTGATATCCGTTTCACCACGGGAGCGTCTCGCCATAATACGCGTCTGCTCCTTTGAATACAATCCTGGTGCGGGTAACGCCAAGGCCAGACCGCACGTCGTCACTCGGAAATGAGAGCCAGCTCCCATTTCACTCCCTCCTAGTGCGGGTACGGAGAATCGAACTCCGCTCTCGTCCTTGGCAAGGACGCGTTCTACCACTAAACCATACCCGCGCTGCGTGTACGCGCGATTATACAGGTGCTACAGCGCTCCGGCAACGTGATATGTCTTAGTGGCCCTTCGAATCTTGTATCAACAAGAGTTGCGTTACGCGTGGATGATTCCAGAAGGCCGCGAGGAGCCCCAAGAGTGCGATAAGGAAGGCTACGAGCGGCATCCACAACGCCGCGCGGCACGTGGCGGAGAGGTACCAGAAACCAAGGAGAAGGAGTAAGAGAACCAAAATAAACGTCGCGACATTTTCCGGTGTGCGTGCCCATGGCATAGACAAGGGGAATTCCGCCCACAGAGCAAGCCCTACGGCGACCGTAAAGAGAACGAGCAGGATCAGCCACAAGCGGTACGCGTCAGCCTCCGAAGAACATAGGCTGCGAAGCTGATTCTGCACCGTACTTACCACGGACGCCGTAGAAGCGGCATCCGCACCCTCCTGCACTACAAGGTCGGGAGGAAGTGTTGTCTCCGGAGCCGTGTCTACGTCTGGGGATGAAACATCAATGACAGGGGCAGATACAGTCTCAGTCACTGCAGCAACAGCTTCTGTCGGCGTTGTGACAGGAGTTTCGGTGGCCGATGCCGCCATCTCTCCAGGGCCAAGATCTACCGAGATTACTCCGAGACACACCGGCTGGTGTGCGCGAGCGGAAACCAAAGTTACTTGCAAAGACAGGTTTTCCCCGACGGGAGTCGTCTCTATGTCGACATGGATGCGCACAGCCCCCGAAGTGTCCACCTGACGCGTCATGAGCTCAAACGGGATCGAGCTTTCCCCTACTGATCCAACGAGTGCCACGTATGATGCATCGGGAATGGTGAACTCAAATGAGTGCAAAGATCCATCGTAAATGTAGGGAGTAAAGGCGCTTGCGGAAATAGGTGCGCATGAGCTGCTCCCTGGCGGCAAAAGTTGTCTCGTTTGGGCGGTTACCTCAAGAGCTGCGACGTTTGCGGGAAGGGTGAAAGATCCGGCAAGAAAGATACAAACCAACAGTGCAGAAAAGAGCGGCTTGTAAGCAGTGGCATCTGAGGTCCTTTTCATATGAGGCAAACGTAGTATATGAACGCCGTTGGCGTCAAGGAAAATGTGTGTTGTAAACGTCGATTTTTTGGCTTAGATGCTGGACAAAATCTAAAGTACACAGGTCGGATCTCGGAGTTTTCAAGGACAGGATACCCAATCTCGAAACGAGCTTGAATTTAAAGGGTCTAATAATGTCCGAAACTGGGGAAAACTCGGTGGATATGTGGATAAAGGACACCTCTCACAGTCGATATTGTGGCTGGTAGTCGACCTTGGACATGTTTTAAGCCATAAATCAGGTGCCGCACGGGCGAATTAAAGGACAAAACTCACTAAAATGTTACTACGAAACGTTTTGGAGACGTTTCGCGTGAACCATCCTTGTGGGCGGGGTGAGACCCGATAGATATTCATCACATCCCGCGTGAGCAAAGCTGTAAAAACACTGCTACTATACGTGCTGTGGATAAAGATCGGTCGCGGAAAGAAGTTGGCAGGATTGGCGAGTATATTGCTTGCCAATTCCTTGAAAGGAAGGGATTTAAGGTTGTTGCGCGGAATTACAGAAGGCCGTGGGGTGAGATCGATATCATTGCCGAAAAGGAGAATACGATGCGATTTATCGAGGTAAAAGCCGTTTCACGTGAAAGCCTACCAGACGTTTCCCGTGAAATATCCGACTATAGGCCCGAGGAGCAAGTGCACCCCGCGAAGCTTAGGAAAGTGTGCAGGACGGCTGAGATTTACATGGCCGGCATGAAAGATGATAGGGAATTCCAGATTGATGTCGTTGGCGTCTTCCTCGACATGAAGAATAAGAAGGCTCGATGCAGGCTATTTGAGCAAGTATTGTAAGGGTTTTCTAAAGGACACGCACAGATGTCCTTTATGTTAACTAACTTTCCACGTGAGGGAATGCATGTTTCTGAACAGATCGGCCCTATCTTTATTCTCAATCACTATGGCCGAAAGGCCACGGAGACTTATGAGGGGCTTTTTCTTTTCGATGTGATAGCATGCACAGCACAGAACAACGGGGCGTAGTATACCGGTAGTACGCCTGCTTTGGGAGCAGGTAGACCGAGTTCGATTCTCGGCGCCCCGAATGAAATGAGGTAGAGCAGGCAAACTGCTTTGCCTGCGTCCGGAATCGAAAGGCGGAGCCATGTCCTGAGCTTGTCGAAGGACAGGCGAGCCTGGGCCGACGGCACTTATGAGCGAAGCGAATTAGTGACCGTGGCCGATTCTCGGCGCCCCGAAGAGCTAGTTTGAAAGGTGTTTTATGTAGAGATCCACCAGGGGTGGGGCCACACGTGCGTTGAAATCCTGTGCCTGTGCAAAAACGTCGCCGCCGAGGATGATCGGGATATCAAATTGTGTCTGTGCCACGAGATCGCGATTGATGTAGCTCAGGGTGAGGGCACGAAGGTCGCGCGCGGCAGTGGTCTCTCCTTCGCTTGTCGTGGAGATGAGGCCGACGAGGCGACCCCACGCATTTACCACAGCACCTCCGGAAGACCCGCTCTGCGCTTCGACGACGCCCCCGAGTGAAATGAGGTCAACGGTGTTGGCCGCGAACGTCAGGAGTCCCCGGATGCTCGCCACGGAGGTAACGGGGAAGAGGTTGAATTGAGCGGCGTGGCCACCGATGAACTCTGCCGGGTAGCTCGCTATCAGCACTTCATCATCCTGAAACCCAATTGCCTCACGCGTGTCGAAGGGTAGGTGGGGAAATCCGCTGGCCGGTGAAGGAAGCGGGGTTCCGTCGAGAGACTTCGCAATGAGGAGGAGGGCGTAATCATGCTCGCCGGTGCCCATTGGTCGGGGCATGCGTATTTCCTGTGCATGCTTTTCGACCCACACCGGAGGGATGTAAAGAACTTCCGGAATCCAGTGCGCGACTGCGGGGGAGCCAGTGCGAATGGTGCAGGAGAGATTTATCAACGGGCTTTGTGAAAGCAATATATATTGGGCAACGTGTGCGTTGGTGAGAATAACGCCGCGTGGATCGATGATGATGCCCGAGCCTGCTATCGACTGCACCATTCCTCCTTGCGATGTGCATAAAATATTGACGAGGGCCGATCGTGCGGCATCGTTTACAACCTCAACGGATTGAGGAGGGAAGGGGTAGGGGTCTTGAACACGTGTAGCTTCGTTCTCGGCTTGTTTCGGGGCAGATCTTTGCCGCTCTTGCGTTTTCGCGACGCCCGCGGTTGTGGTCGCTTTCGGCTTCGCTATTGATGGCGCGGAGATCGGAGGGGGAGGTGCTGGAAACTCTGCGCCTGCTGCGGCTACCTGTACGCTCGTAGTCGCAAAAGGATCTACGGCCACGTAGGTATTTTCTTCCGCACCGAACCGTGTCAGAAAAAAGAAAATCCCCCCTAAAAGCGCGAGCGCTCCGATATTCACGAACAAGGGATGGATGCGGGGAAACATTTTCTGAATATACGTCTTACGAGGTCGTGACTCAAGTCTTTCTGATCTGTGCTATCTATGCGGGATGGGGGAATCGAAGCTTACAGCTTCAGTACACCTTTGCGGTTTTCTCACGGCGAAGCCGCTCAAAAACATCGCAAAGGTCTTCGATCCCCCACGCGCTGTGCGCAGGCACAGCGCTATCCCCGATAAATTTCGCTTCGCTCAATTTGTGCGGGATGGGGGAATCGAACCCCCGACCACAGTTTGGAAAACTGTTATTTTGCCATTAAACTAATCCCGCGTTCGTGTAACTCTACATTAATTTGTTCTCTCACACAAAAACCCGCCACTAGGGCGGGATTTTGCGGAACAACACCAGGGTTATTAGCCCCTCGAAGTGCTCTCTCGGGGTAAATAATGCTCGCGCATTATTTAACCGCGTCCTTCAAGGTCTTGGAAGCGCGGAACTTCGGCACTTTCATTGCCTTTATCTGAATGGTAGCTCCCGTACGAGGGTTCCTACCGGTTCGGCCTGCGCGAGTCTTCGCTTGGAATATACCAAGGCCCGCGATCGAGACCTCCTCGCCCTTCTTTAGGCAGTCGGTGATCATGGCGATGACCGACTCCACCGCGCGCTCACCGTCAGCCTTTGTGCAGCCGATGGTCGAGGCGACTTTCTCAACCAAATCCATTTTATTTGCCATATGTGTTTCTTTAAATGATTGTTAAATGATTATTCATACGCACTCGACCTCTATACGACCATTTTGAGCCGTATTTTCCCTGTGTCAATTGACAAACGTCCACAATCCACAGCTTTTACGCCGCAAAATAAGCACTCAAAATATGGCTCAACGAAGCCTCTATTATGAAACAAGCAATAATTCTAGCGGGCGTATTCGATGACTCTTGTTTCGCGGATGACGGATATTTTTATCTCTCCGGGGTACTGCATGTCTTTTTCTATCTTGTCGGCGATGTCGCGGGCGAGCTTGCGAGCTTCAAGGTCGGTGATGGCCTCTGGCTTCACGATGACACGGACTTCGCGGCCTGCGGCGATAGCGTAGCTCTTCTCGACGCCCGGATTGCTGTTAGCGATAGTTTCCAATTCCGTGAGGCGCTTGATGTAATTTTCAACCGAGTCGCGGGGGGGGGGGGGGGGGGGGGG
>ERZ1292629.1846-Hain-H43-01um-R1-1846-length-19438-cov-6_pt1 | contig 11121 bp, 17 predicted proteins | sample MGYA00564399_ERZ1292629 | MGnify/ENA primary metagenome ERZ1292629 (study PRJEB36523, sample SAMEA6512636) | groundwater metagenome | collected 2019-01-08 | study: AquaDiva: Metagenomics assemblies of 32 groundwater samples | reverse complement strand
TTTAGAGGCACCGAAGATTTAGACATGGTTTCTTTTTCTCAGGGCAGGTTTAGAAATGTTTTGGGAATGATGCAAGATAGGGGTTGTATAAAAGGTTGGAATAGAAGACCCAGCTTCGGTTTAACAGACAAACAAACTTATGAAATTGGTTTAAATGAATTAAATAGAGGGAATAGTAATGGTTCCTTCTTTATTAGACCTATTTTTATTTAAAACAGACATTATTCTGGGATCTAACAATGGTCTAAGAGATAAAGACGTGGCAGATGTTTTGGCTATATTGTTTATGGGATCTCAAACTGGAGACGGTATCGACAAATTTATTAGTAAGATGGTTGACAACGATACCGTTACCGGTCTCTCCATTGAAGATACGAGAAGAAAATTGATTGAGTTGCAAAAATTGTTTAAATCTGCGGCTTCAGCAAACTTACAGTTGGGTATTGATGGAACAAGCGTAATAAAAGCATATTTGTGAGATCAAATGTTATTTGTCTTATTGAGTGCGTAAGCTCCTATTCCCGATGCAATAGAGACTGCCAAGACGAGCATTGAATTAGGTTCAGTGAGTCTAGATACAAAACCCACGGCTTCTTTACTCGCATAGACATACACCATACCAGCACAAACTGCAGATAATATTCCTAGCGACCAAACATAAATAGGAATTAATTCGCTTAATCTTTTATCCATTGCAATAGTATACTATATACTATAGGTCTTGTCAAGAGGGACGGGTATTACTGACATGATATAATCAACTGTATCAATATCTATGGCAAAGGAATTGGAAACTATCTCACAAGAAGTCCGTGAACGAATACGAGAAATGGAGAATTCGGTTAGTTCTTTGACGCCAAGAGACGATCCGAAACAAAAAGGATTATGTTATTTTGACGCTATAGATGCTATTAATAAATTGAGGGGGGATGGTTTAGTCGTCAAAACAGGAATAGTACATCGGATAGATGGGCCACTAGAAATTGTCAACATGGAACGTCATCCAATTTTAGTCCGCCATCATCAAGTTGGAGTTATAGACGGTGTTTTTGTTGTAGATACCCACTGTAGGCCGGGGAATAGAGTATTTTTTGGTCTCGACGAATATATGGAAAAAAGCGGAATCAAAATAAGAGAGGTAAATTCATCTTCGGTAGATTCTGACCCCTCGTCTGTGAGGTAATAATTTACCCTCACCATCTGTTAATGGTTCAGTTTCAAATGGTTCTATCGAATTGGTATCCACGGGTTTTAACATTCCAAGTAGTACTTCCACAGAATAAAATTTCAAATAACTTGAATTCTTCCGAGTTTGTCTTGCTACCTGTTCTGCAATCATTATTTTATTCATTTCCACTAGAGCCATAAATGAATAATACATAAGACTATTGAATAGAGCAAGAGTTAATGATACATTGCGGGTATATGATCAATTATTTATTTGGACTTCTAAGTTATGATGTAGGTATTGATTTGGGGACGGCCAATACGCTGGTGCATGTTAAGGGGAAAGGAATTGTGATCAGGGAGCCGTCGGTCGTGGCCCGGCACAAAAAGACCAAGCAAATTCTGGCCATCGGCACCGAAGCCAAAAATATGCTGGGGAGAAATCCCGCATCAATTGAAGTCGTAAGGCCGCTAAAAGACGGCGTGATTGCCGATTTCGATGCGACCGAAGCGATGCTCAAACATTATGTCATGCAAGTTCACGACACGGGCCATTGGGTCCCGAGGATTCCAAGGCCCCGGGTGGTAGTGGGAATTCCCTCGGGAGTGACAGAAGTGGAAAGACGGGCAGTTCAGGAAGCCGCGCTTTCCGCCGGCGCCCGTCAAGCCTATTTAATTGAAGAGCCTATGGCGGCAGCCATTGGGGCAGGATTGCCTGTCGAGCAACCGGGAGGAATTTTGATGATTGATATAGGCGGGGGAACGTCAGAAATAGCAGTTATTTCTCTGGGAGGTATTGTCATCAACAGATCTATAAGAACTGCCGGTGACGAAATGGACGAAGCCATTATTGCTTATCTAAGACTGAAATATAATGTCTTGCTTGGGGAGCGGACAGCCGAGGAAATTAAGATTACTTTGGGTAATGCGCATGTGGGAAGCCTCAAGGATAAAGTAATGGTTATTCGTGGCCGCGATTTGGAATCAGGACTGCCGGTCAGCCTGAAAATTACAGCCTCTGAAGTCCGCGAAGCTTTGATTCCCATCTTGCGGACAATTATCGAAAGTGTTACGGATTTGTTGGAAGAGACACCCCCGGAATTGGTGGGGGATATTCTCGAGCGGGGAATTGCCATGGCCGGGGGAGGAAGTATGATTACAGGTATTGACAAGCTGGTCTCCGAGCAAACCCGGATGCCGGTGTACATTGTAGAAGATCCCATGACGGCGGTGGTTCGGGGATGTGCCAAGGTGCTGGAAAACCCAAGTTTACTCAAGAAGGTGAGAGTGGTGGGAGGACTGAGATGAAATTCGAAACACGAATATCGAAACTCGAAACAATTTTTAAATTTTCAAAATTCGAATTTTGAATTTGTTTCGGATTTCGGATTTCGAAATTCGGATTTATAACTATTTTTATGAAGCGTTTTACACCAGGTGCTGCATTTTCAGACTTTGTGATTTTGGGATCAGCGTCCAAAAATACCAGACATGGTAGCCCAAAACCGGAAATAATTACCGGTGATTGGTTGTGGGTGGGAATATTAATAACTTTCAGTTTATTGTTTATCAAACTGGTTTCATTACAATTGTTCGCCGGAGGTAAATACCGGGTATTGGCGGATGAAAATAGGATTAAGACTCTGACACTTCCCGCTCCCCGGGGAAGTATATTGGATAGTCGGGGTATACCTTTGGAAAACAATCCTGCCAACAGCGCGGTCGTTGGCTATGTAGGTGAGATATCTGCTTCGGAAGTGGGTCTTCTGCGCCAAGACATAAAATATCAGATGAAGGATCTCGTCGGCCGGGCCGGCCTGCAAAAGCAATATGAAGATAGTCTGAAGGGGGTCAATGGAGCAAGGCTTGTAGAAGTAGATAACGAAGGTCAGGTGGTCCGTGATTTGGGAGCCCGAAAACCTACGCCCGGCCGGGATTTACCCACATCGGTGGACGCTACCTTGCAAAAAATTGCCTACGAATCTCTAAATGGTAAAAAAGGTGCAGTAATCATTTCAGACCCCGATACCGGAGATATTCTGGGTCTGGCCAGCAGTCCAGGATATGATCCTCTTAAAATTAGTCAGTCGCTCAATGATCCAAATTTACCATTCTTCAATAGGGCGATTGCCGGATCATATGCTCCAGGCTCGACTTTCAAGATGGTGACTGCACTTTCAGCCTTGGGTAGCGGCAAAGCCTCCAAAAATTTTTCTGTCGAAGATGTGGGGGTTCTGACGGTTGCCGGGTTTAAATATGCCAATTGGTTTTTTACTGAATATGGAGGAAAAGATGGTATTGTCAGTTGGGTCCGGGCCTTGACCCGGTCCAATGATATCTTTTTTTACAAAGCGGGAGAATTGGTGGGACCTGAAACTATGGCCGCCTGGGCACAAGTTATGGGATTTGGAGCAAATACGGGTATCGATTTGCCGGGAGAAGTCGAAGGCTTGATTCCAACGCCTATTTGGAAAGAAAAATTTAAAAATGAACAATGGTTCTTGGGCAATACTTATCACATGGCCATCGGTCAGGGGGATGTACTGGCGACACCTCTTCAGGTTAATCAAATGACAAACATGTTGGCGACAAACAAAAAATGCAAGCCAAATATTGCTCATTACTCATTACTCAGTACTCAGTGTACAGGGTTACAAATAGATCCTGAAATTTTGGATATTATAAAAGCTGGAATGATTGGGGCATGCAAAGCAGGGGGTACGGCATTTCCATTTTTTGATTGGCAAGGGCCCCAGGTCGCTTGCAAGACCGGAACAGCCGAGTATATAACCGAAGAAGGAAAATATAATACCCATGCCTGGTTTACAATCTTTGCTCCGGTTGATGATCCAAAAATTTCAGTGACAGTTTTGGTGGAAGGTGGGGGTGAAGGCTCAAGAGCTGCAGCGCCAGTAGCACGCAAAATTTTATCTAACTTTTTTGGAGTGGAGGATAAATTTAATTATGGAAGCCTAGTTGGTGAAGGTGAATAACCAGTTTTTCCGGATGGTGGTGACACAAGAATTCTATTTTACTAGCTGACCCATGGGCTCGATTATAAGTCCAACCTTGGGACATGAGCTTTCTCTCATGTAGTTCGTGCAAAATCACATAAGGGTATTCACCTTTTTGCAAATCATCGTCAATCCAGACTTCGTTTAGAGGTATCCAGGGATAAATTAAATGATGGCCACCATCCACAAAATCTATAAAGAAATCACTTCTAACTAATCGACCATTCACTAACCAAATGACCAAGCCATCCGAAGTTTCACTAATTTTTTTTAGATGCACATCACTGCTACTTTCTACTTTTTTCATATCTTGCGACTTTGCCCGTTCGGATTTTTCTACCCGGTAAGCTTTGTCCAGAGCCAAGGTATTGGAATATCCGTGTTTGAGGGCTTTCCATTGGGTAAGCATGTGGTCAACAAAAAACCGGCGTTCGTCGGGGTGGGCTTCCCGGTCCAGCCACAATTCATTGGAAGGAATATAGTCAAAATCCGGGTACATGCCAAAGTTGGTAAATTCAATATCTTTTTCCGCGCGCAGTTTTTCCCCATCAATCTCCCACACCTGGCAGGATCCATAATCATGAACTAATTTCAAATGGTATTTAGAAACATCTGCCACGAATTCATTATACATTATCATAACGGACACAAATAATTACACAGTTGACGCGGCTGCGTCAATGATGTAAAAATACTTTATGGTTAAACGCAGGACGACAAAACCCAAAACAAGAATTTCTCAAAAGCAACTTTTAAAGTATCTAAAAGATGCCAGGCCTTTTTTCTTGCCAATCGGAATAAGTGAGCATGTCCGAGCTTTAAAAAGGGGATTGCCAGATATGGATAGATACTATTCATTCTCTATAGGGAAAGCTGCTCATCAATTAGAACGCCAGGGCTTGGTAGAAAAACAAAATACCAGAGACGGAATCCTAATTAAAATTACTCACAAAGGCAAAACTCAAATACTGAAATACAATCTTCTGGAAATGAAGCCGATTACAACAAAATGGGACAGGAAGTGGAGATTGGTGTTTTTTGATGTAGCTGAATTAAAACGGACCACGCGTGATTCACTCAGGCGTTATTTGCGTCAAATAGGGATGGAGTTGTTTCAAGAGAGTGTATATATATCACCACATAATATTACCGATCAAGTAAAATATTTACGCGAAATTTTGGATATCCCGGATTCAATAAAAATGGCCAGATTAGATTGGGTAGAGAACGAGGAAGAATTAAAAGAAATATTCGAGCTCAAATAATTACAAAGTAAACGCGGCCGCGTATAGAATGTAAAAACTTGACTTTGCAGAGAGAGAGAGAGTTATTATGCTGGTTATGAATTGGGAGCAAGCAAAAAGTTCGCCTGCCACTCGTGGTTTTGTGACGGTCGCTAGAGGAGCCGTGGATTTTGGAGGGTTTTTATTGAAAGTGACATTTAAGCCAGTATTTATGAGTCATGCTCAAAACCCTGAGTATAAATTGGGTGACGGAACGAAGTTACAGTTTTTGAGACTACTTCCACCATTCTATATGGCCTTACTTTCTGGTGCTAGATTAGGGGAATGGAATGGCCAACTTAATCCGCAGAATGTGATATTTACATTAGGGATCGCCTTTTTGGGATCTGGATTGGTAGATATAGCTGGTATAGGATTGCAGGCAATTGGGGAAATGAAAGAAGAGTAGTGTAAAATAGAGAAATGGATTTGATAATTGTGGAGAGCCCGACGAAGGCCAGGACCTTATCCAGGTTTTTGGGCACAGGATACAGGATTGAGGCTTCGATGGGTCATATCCTGGATTTACCGGAGAAGAAGTTAGGTATTGATGTGGAGAAAAATTTCGAGCCAAGTTATGTTCAAACCAAAAAACAAAAGCAACGAATTGATGAAATTAAAGTTTTTGCAAAATCTGCTGACAAAATATTTTTGGCTACTGACCCAGATCGCGAAGGGGAAGCTATTGCTTGGCATGTTAGTCAGGTGCTAGGTGCTAAGGGCCAAGTGCTAAGTCGTGTGACATTTCATGAAATAACTAAAAGTGCTATTGATAACGCTTTGAAAAATCCAGGCGCATTGGATTTGAATTTGGTTGATGCCCAACAAGCCAGAAGAATATTGGATAGATTGGTAGGATACAAATTGTCGCCGTTATTATGGAAAAAAGTCAGACGGGGGCTGTCTGCCGGGCGTGTCCAGTCAGTCGCCGTCCGTTTAGTTGTCGAGCGCGAGCGGGAAATAGAAGCGTTTAAGACGGAGGAGTATTGGGAAATATTGGTAAAACTCAAAAACTCAAAAAATCAAAAACTCGAAACAAAATTAATAACCGAGTTAAAAAATCAATCAGAAGCTGAAAGAATAGAGAAAGGATTGATCAGTGCCCAGTACGAAGTAGCCAGTATCGAAAAGAAAGATTTCAAGAGGACGCCGCCGGCGCCATTTACCACGAGCACTTTGCAGCAAATTGCCGCGAATAAATTAGGGTGGAGTGCCAAGAAAACAATGCAGACAGCCCAAAGATTGTATGAAATGGGATTTATTACCTATCACCGGACCGACTCAACCAACATTGCCGCTGAAGCCAATACTCAGTGCTCATTGCTCATTGCTCAGAAATATGGGAAAGAATATTCCCTAGAAACGCCACGAATTTACAAAACCAAATCCAAAGTAGCTCAAGAAGCGCATGAAGCGATACGGCCGACAAATTTAGGAGCTAGTAGTCAGGAGCTAGGAGCTAGTCTCAATAAGGATGAACAGAAACTATATGAATTGATCTGGAAAAGATTTGTGGCTTGTCAGATGGCGGAAGCCACGGGAGTGTCAGTCACAGTCACAGTCACAGCAGGAAAATATAAATTACAAGCAAAAGGTGAAACTGTTAATTTTTTGGGTTGGTACATTTTAGGCACAGGAGACAAGGCACAGGAGACAGAATTACCAAAATTAGAAGTGGGGGAAGAATTAAATTATGTTTCCCTGGAAAAAATGCAGAAGTTTACTCAAGGCCCAGCTAGATATAATGACGCGTCACTGATTAAGGCTATGGAGGAATTGGGAATCGGCAGACCCAGTACTTATGCTCCAACGCTAACTACAATTGCCGACCGCCAATATGTGGAAAAGAATCAGGACAAAAGATATGTCCCGAGCGCACTCGGGATTGCGGTCAATGATTTTCTGGTGGTGAATTTTGGCGATATCATGGGCTATAAATTTACAGCCAAATTGGAAGACACTCTAGACGAAATCGCCAATGGTAAAAAGAAGTGGCAACCAGTAATTTCTGAATTTTGGGGACCGTTTTCCACCAAGCTGAGCTCGGTTCAGGATACTTCGCTTCGAGTCAAAGTGGGGACAGAAGAGACAGGGGACAAGTGTCCTAAATGTAAAACAGGTGATGTCTTGATTAGAGTCGGTAAATTTGGCAAATTCTTGGCTTGTTCCAAGTATCCAGAATGTGAATACAAGGCCAATTTTCAAGCCAAGATCGGGCAAAAATGTCTAAAATGTTCTGACGGTGACGTAATTTTAAGAAAAACCCGCTCCGGCCGGACTTTCTATGGCTGCAGCAATTATCCCAAATGCGATTTTGCATCTTGGAACCGGCCCGTGATAAAATAAACATATGATACAAAAACTTCCGCTTGATCAATTTTTAAAAGGCTTTGAATTGGCACCCAGAATTGCCATTGATGGATTAGAAATTAAAGAAAATAACTTAAAAATATAAGTTTATCATGTTAATTAGTCATCAAAATCGCCAGTTTTGACTGTCCATCCCGGTCTTGGATTTTGGTCATAATATTTTTGATTTCGAAAAGTTAATTTTAATTGTTTAGTATCTCTTTTAATGTAATCTTGCTCTTTTTGAGTTTTGTATTCGGAAGCTTTAACATAACAATGATTCAAAAAGGTTATGGTTTTACCTTTCTTCTCATAAAATACCTCAGCCAACCTATTATTTATAATTGCAAACGACCAGTTCATATAAGTATTTTACAATTTTTGGCCATCGATGGCCACCCAAAAGTTTACAAATGTGTTAAGATTTGAAAATGGTTTTGAGTGACCGGGATATAAGAGCCAGATTAAAGAAAGATTTAATAATATTGCCGTTTGATGGGAGTTGTGTTCAGCCCTCGAGTGTTGATTTGCATCTGGGGGATGATTTTTTAGTGTTTGACAGCCACAGTCAAAGTCTGATTGATACCAAAAAGATTATAAAGGGATTGATGAAAAAAGTTGTGATAGCCAAAGATGAACCTCTGATCTTGCATCCCCGGGAATTTGTCCTAGGAACTACTGTCGAATTCGTAAAAATTCCCTTTGATTTGGTTGCCCGGTTGGAAGGCAAAAGTAGCTTGGGTAGAATTGGTCTGGTCATTCATTCGACCGCAGGCTATGTGGATCCGGGTTTTGAAGGTCAGCTAACTCTGGAAATATCAAATCTGGCCAATTTACCAATTGCCTTGTACCGGGGAATGAAAATTTGCCAAATCAGCTTTAACCAGATGACTTCGCCTGCCCAATTTCCATATGGACACAAGAATATAAAAAGCCATTATCAAGGCCAAAAAGGCACCGTCGGTGCCGATATAAATAGTTTATGGGGGAAAAAATGAGGAATATTTTAGACTTAATTCCTCCCCAATTACAAGTTGATTGGTGGGAACATGATGGTAGTATTTATAGTTGTATATGTCTACATTGTCAGGGTCGAGTGGAAGTTAACAATAATGGTATTGTAACAAATAGGGAATGTTTAAATAGTGTCAAAAGTTGTCTGCGGGCAGAAGTTGAGAAAAGAATTAGAGAATTCCCAAAAACATAATTTTATGGTAAAACTGCGCGACTATGGCAGAAAGAGGAAAGTATTGGTTATTAGAGGGAGTGGGTAGGTGTGGAAAAACTACAGTTGCACCTTTATTGGTGAAGTATTTAAATGATTGTGGAAGGATCGCAGAAGAAACTAGGGAACCGGGGGGGGTAGAATCGGCAGAGGATTTGAGAAGTCTTATTTTTGAACTAAAAGAAACAAAAAGTGCTAATGCAGACAACTTGGCGGCGTTATTTATGGCGTCGAGATATTTTTTACTTAAAAAATTGATCGTCCCAAAACTAGAAGCGGGAATAGATGTGGTGGCTGGCCGGGGATATCCATCGACAAAAGTTTATCAAGGCCTGGATGGGGCAAATTTTGAAACAATGGATTTGATGACCAATGTGGTAATGAAGGATGTTTGGCCAGATGCAATATTCTTTATGGATATATCCGCAAAAACTGCATATGGAAGAAGACCAGTTGGAGCCGAAGATGATCCTTTTGACAAGTTAGGGTTGAGACATTTTAAAAGAGTTGTGGCAAGCTATAGAGATTTATATAAGTTTGAAGAAAGTAAAACAAATTTTTGGTACAGAATAGATGCGGAGCCACCGCTTGATCAGGTAATGGGACAGGTAAAAAGTGTGGTAAATGGAATATTGGATATATAATTACCATATGGACAAAGTATTTGATTTGATAAAAAAAGAAATCAAGAGGCAGCACAATTAAAAATAAAAAATTATGGAAAATGAGAAAAGGATTATAGACTCTTCGGACATTCCGCCAGGGAAGGGATTAGCGGCAGAATATTTAACTGAGAGAGTTTCAAGAGGAGATAAAATAGTATTAACGGTTCTGGGAATAGTAATATTGAGTTCAGTCCTTTGTTCATATTTATTTCCAATATATAAGTGATGATATTTGATGGAAAGAAATTTGCTGAGGAGATAATTTCCAAGTTGCCACGCAAAAAAGCTAAATTAGCTGTTTTTTTGAGTGACGATAATATTGCTGGTAGAAGATATGTAAAAATAAAGACCGAAGTGGCCAAAAGATTGGGAGTAGAAATCATCATGAATAGAATTGATGGTGATGAAGACGGAATAATAGTCCAACTCCCGCATCCTGATTCCCAAAAACTAATTTCTCAGATTCCAAAAGAAAAAGATGTGGATGGTTTGAGAGGGGATAGTCCGTATTTGCCAGCGGTAGTCTTGGCTGTACAAAAAGTGCTCATTACTCATTGCTCATTGCTCAATGATAAAAATATTTGTGTTGTTGGCGCAAATGGTTTTGTCGGTAGCAAGTTGATGCAAGTATTTCCTGCGGCCATCGGCATGGACAAAGAAAATTTTGATGCGAAACTAATTAAAAATTTTGATATTGTTATTTCAGCAACTGGAATTCCGGGTTTGATAAAAGATGTTAAACGGGGAGCAGTATGTATTGACGTTGGCTATCCTGAGCCGGAGTTTTCCCATTCGGCTTTAGCCAAAGCCTCTTTTTATACTCCCGTTCCCGGGGGCCTTGGCCCCGTCACCGTCGCTTGCCTATTCCAAAATCTACTCAATGGCATATAGTTGTATTTTTTGTATATGAATATATAATGAGTATCTCAATGCTTTAAAACAGCATAAAATAATTATGGAAGATAGACGTAGTTCAGAGAGAATCCCCGAGGAAACTTTACGGCGCCAAGCACTAGAAATACCGTCAGTTATGAAAAATCTCGGAAATACTGTGAGATCAATGGTTGGAGAAAATGACAAGGATGGACTAAAAAGAATCCTGCGGTGTTATGGTCTAGACATTGTTGTGGAAAGTATTCTTGCCACCAGATCTGAATAGCTATTGCAGATTTGATATAAATTAGATAAAATGCATTTATTACACACCCCGCTGATATTTTCCTTATAAACCGCAGCGGGGGAGGAAATCCCACTTCGTCCCGATGAACATCGGGACTACGGTTGGGACAAAGAAGGAAAATATATGAAGAATATATCATTACAAGACTTATTGGAAGCGGGGTGTCATTTTGGACACCAGGTCCGCCGCCACCCCAAGATGGCCCCCTATATCTATAGTGCTCAGGACGGAGTACACA
>ERZ1292629.3946-Hain-H43-01um-R1-3946-length-11122-cov-5_pt1 | contig 11122 bp, 18 predicted proteins | sample MGYA00564399_ERZ1292629 | MGnify/ENA primary metagenome ERZ1292629 (study PRJEB36523, sample SAMEA6512636) | groundwater metagenome | collected 2019-01-08 | study: AquaDiva: Metagenomics assemblies of 32 groundwater samples | reverse complement strand
CGTTTCCTTCGTGGCTGACCCGGCTTCATCTGCACCATAACCGATGAAATCAGAATCGATCCAAACGAACATTTCTTTCGCCTTAGACAAGATTTCTGAACCATCAACGACATCGATTACGATCGAACTGCCGGCGGAAATCAACCTAAGCATGGTTTCCATATAATCATCTCCTTATATTATGCCCAACTTTCGTTTCCTACTCCTTTTCGGAAACTCCAGATAGGCGTTATTAATGTTCAATGTTAAAATTATACACCTAATACGTAGATATGTCAAATATTCGAAAACCCCACAAAATGATGGGTTATATTATCTACTCTCGATATAAATAGCGGATATAAAATAGTTAAGATAAAAAGGAGGCTCGGTACGCTGAAAAAGTGGGTAAGACTTGGCCTAGCGGCCCGGAGCGCACACTTTTTCGGCGTGCCGGGGCTCGCATTGAATCAACTAATTCGTTTTATGTCCGCCCCCAAAAAACTCAACCGTTCCACGATTTTTTCGTAGCCGCGGTCAATTTCGTGAACACCTTTGATTTCGGACTCCCCCTCCGCAATCAAACTCGCAAGCACGTGAGCGATGCCCGCCCGCAAGTCCGGCACGGTCAGCGCCATTCCGTGAAGCGGCGTCGGCCCGTGAATCACCGCGCTGTGGGGATAATCTTTATTCTTAAAACGGCAGGGCAATTTCCCGACGCACGTCTTTAATACTTTGATATCCGCCCCCATTAAATTCAGGTCTTTGACATAACCAAAGCGGTCTTCATAAACCGTTTCGTGGATAGCCGATTCTCCGCTTGCTTGCGTGAGCATGGTAAGAAACGGTTGCTGCCAGTCAGTCATGAAACCCGGATGCGTGTCGGTTTCCAGTTTTATTCCGGTTAAGGGCCGCGCCCGCCAGAAGAGAATGCCGTCCTCCGTCACCTCGTATTCGCCGCCGATTCTTCTCAAATTATTCAAGAAAGTGATGAGATGTTCCTGCTCCGCGCCTTTCACCAAAATGCGGCCGTTCGTCGCGACTGCGAGACAGGCGAAAGAAACGGCCTCATTCCTATCGGGCAGAATTCTGTGCCGCGCCCCGCGCAATTTTTCCACCCCGTAAATCGTAATCGCGCGGTTCGTGCCAAGTTCAATAATCGCTCCCATCTTCTGGAGCATTTTTATCAAGTCCATAATTTCCGGCTCCACCGCCGAGTTTATAATCACGGTTTTCTCTTCCGCCAAAACCGAGGCGAGAATAATTTGTTCGGTCGCCCCCACGCTCGGATATTTCAAAGTGATAAGAGCTCCTTTCAATCTTCCGTGAACTTTGGCTTTGTAAGAATCGGGGCCGATTTCAATCCGGGCGCCGAGCGCTTTCAACGACTCCAAGTGCATATTCACCGGCCGTGGCCCGATCTTGTCGCCGCCCACGATTGGCACCTCGGCCTCGCCCGCCCGATTCAGGAGCGGCCCGAGCGCCAAAATCGGAATTCTGTTCCGCTGATGCAGAGAAATAACCCGCGTGTTTTTTATCATTGGGGTCTTAATCACCAGATAAGAATCAATGGATTTGATTTCACTCCCCAGCGCCGCGCAAAGTTCTTTCGTTGCCTCCGCATCACCAATTTTGGGAAAATTTTCAAAAACGCATTCTTCGTCGGTAAGAAGGGAGGCCACGAGCATCTTCGTCGCCGCGTTCTTGGCGCCGGCCAGTTTAATCTCGCCCGTCAACGGCCGGCCGCCCTGCACGACGAACCTCTCCTCATTTTTTGTTTGCCGAACCATCTCGCCTCCATTATATTATTAAAGCAATGCTTTTCAAAACCCGCCGGTTGTTTTTCTATTCGCTCATTCTGGTTTTTATCATTTTGGGCGCCTACCTCCTCATTACCGCCCAGGGCTGGGTTTTGGACCTGAAAAATCTGAAAGTCGTGGAAACCGGCTCCTTGTTTTTGAGATACGCTCCGTCAGACGCGACGGTTGAGATAAACGGCAAGGTTCGTGATGTCTCGCCGGGATTTATCACAAGTGGTGTTTTAATTTCCAAACTCGCGCCGGGCGAATATAAAATCATCCTAAACAAGTCGGGTTATTTTCCGTGGGAAAAGAAATTAACCGTCGGCGAAGCGGTCGTTGCCTCCGCGAGCCAGGTCAAACTCTGGCCAGAAACCTGGTCTTTCAAGGAAGTAACCACAAGCTCCGTTTCGGATTTTTGGCTCACGAACCAAGGCGCGGTCATGCTTACGAAAAACAAAACTCTGATTTGGGATGGCCGAACTCTTCGCGGGCAGAAGATGATTTTAAGCAATCCCGATTTTAATTTCATACTCACAAGCGATGGTAAAAATTATTTCCTGACCGACCTGGAAAATCCCGAAGCATCCGTTAATCTGGTTGATTTATTCAACTCCTTAAGGCAAAGTCAATTGAATTTTACGGGAACAGAAACCCCGAAAAATTTTCTTTTTCATCCCTTCAACGGCAATAAAATCCTGCTCGTCACGAAGAACGCCCTCTACGCGCTGGACCTGAAACGAATGAGATTGGAAGAATTCTTAAGCGCGACAAGCACCGTGAGCGCCGCGACAAGTAATAATGAGGCCTTTACGGAAGATGCCGCCGGCAATTTAACCGTTTTCAATCTTCTGCTCCAAACCGCGAATATTTACGCGTTGAAACCTCCGCCGGCTTCCATAGTAAAAATGAAGGCCAGCCCGAGCGGCTCTTTTATATTTTTCCTGGAAAACGACGGAACGTTGCTTATGTATGACCGGTCATCAAAAATATTGAAAACCCTGGATAAAAACGCGGCGGATTTTTCTCTGGCGCCGGACGAAAAAAGATTAATCATCGCCTCAAAAAATAATACCTTGTCTCTTTTGGTTTTAAGTGACTACTATGCCGATGGGGATGTGAAAAGCGGCGATGAGTGGACCCTTCCGTCCGGCAACGGCGGCATTAAGGACTTTGAGTGGCTAAGCGATATATCTAATTACGGCTTAGTGTTAAGCGGCGACAAAATTTTTGTCGCGGAATTGGAAAAAAGAACCCCGCAGAATATTTATCCGGTAACCGACGGAGTTAAAAAAATACTTGTTTATGGAAATACACTCTACATTCTGAAATCAAACGGGATTCTCTTGGAAGCGGGTTTAAAATAAAAAATCGAGATTATCGTCTTTTGTAACCTTATTTCTTTTTTGGAAACCGCAGACAATACATTGGTGGAGGATTGCATAACCGCCCCTTTTTGTTTCCGCGCTCACTGGTTTCATCATCCCTTTACAACGGGCGGCGCGATCGCCGGGATTTACATCCACGTGTTTACTCCACAAACAACGAGGACAATGATTAGTGTAACCATCGCCAACCACCGTTCCGCCGCAATATTCGCATGTAAAATCCTCCCTGGTACGTTGGAATCTTCTTAACGTTTCCGCCATTGCTGGGGCCTCCGGGCTTTCCGGCTGCCGTATTTCTTGCGCTCCACTTTCCTGGGATCGCGTTTCAAAAAACCGAGGGATTTCAATTTAGAACGCCAAATCGGATTTAAGGCCGTGAGCGCTCTGGCCAAACCGAGCCGGATCGCCTCCGCCTGGGCGTTTAAGCCACTCCCGCCCACGAACACCGTCGCGTGATATTCTTTCAGGGAAAGCTCGTCAAAAGGAGCCAGAACGGTTTTTTGGAGTTTAGCCAGCGGAAAATAATCCGAAAACGGTTTTTCGTTCACCATTAATTCCGGGGTCTTGCTTGACGCTTTGCGGCCGGAGAAAAGACGCACGCGGGCAACCGCGGTTTTCCGGCGGCCTATCGCCTCAATGTATTTTTCTTTTACGGCCGATTCGCCGGTTTTACGCTTGCTCGGCTTTTTTTCCGTAGGCATATTATTTTTCAATCGTTAAATTTTTCAAACGCTTGGCGTTCAGACGATTTTTAGGGAGCATTAACCGCACCGCGTGGCGCAAAACCCAGCCCGGATTTTTTCTGAAAACATCGGTAAATTTTTTCTTCTTCAGATGGCCCAAAGGCCCGGCGTGGCGGTAGTAAATCTTCCGCTCGGTTTTCTTTCCCGTGAACGCCATTTGGGAAGCGTTCTTCACGATTACCCGGTCCTCTCCCAAAATGCGGGGATTATACTTCGGACTTTTCTTGCCCTGTAAAATCACGGCGATTTCCGAGGAAAGCCGTCCCAATTTTTTATTTTTCGCGTCAATTTCGTAGTTCATAAATTATTTCATAAATTCAATAACCGCCATTTTGGAACCGTCGTGTTTCCGCGGGACTGATTTCTTCGTCACCCGAGTATAACCGCCTTTCCGTTCTTTATAGCGCGGGGCGATTTCGTGGTAAATTTTGTAAGCCGCCGCTTTCGGTAATTTTTCCAGAAGCATTCTCAAACCGGTCAGATTCTGCTGCTTGCCGTAGGTCACGTAGCGTTCAACAATGCCCTTCAATTCCTTGGCGCGCGCTTCAGTGGTCGTAATCCGCTCATGGCTGATTAAATTATTGGCCAATATCCTCAAAAACGACCGGCGCGGACCGGTCTTCAAACCGAATTTTCTGCCTTTGTGCAAATGGCGCATGCGAAGTTTATTTTACTATAAACGAGCACCCCGCCTTCATTCCCGACCGAGGATATATTATCTTTTTTATGTTCATTGTTTCTTTTTCTTTTCGATTTTTTCCGCTTTTTCCACCGGCGTCACCTCCACCGCCGCCGTTTTCTCAAAGTGGTCTCTCAAAATGTGGCTCGCTTTGTGGAGCGCCTCCGAGGGACTGATGGAACCGTCGGTCTCAATCTCCAATTTCAAACGATTGTAATCGGTGCGGTCCCCCACCCGCATGTCTTCCGAGTGAAACGCCACGCGCACGATCGGTGAAAATATCGCGTCCAGTACAATGGTTCCCACCGACAATCTTTCCATACGGCGGGATTCGGACATAACGTAACCCAAACCCTTTTCCACGGTGAGTTCCATATCCAAATCGGCAATTTTTTTAGTCAGGGTCGCCAAATGCAAGTCCTTGTTGATGACCCGCACGAGAGTGCTGGACTCAATATCTTCCGCCTTCACCTCGCGCTCGCCTTTCACGCGAAGTTTAAGAGTTTGCGGCTCGTCGGCGTCAAAATGAAAACAAACCTTCTTCAAATTCAAAGTGAACTCCACGATATCTTCCATCATGCCCGGCAAGGTGGAAAATTCATGGTCCACATTTTTAATCTTGATCTGGGTAATCGCCGCTCCCGGCAAAGAAGACAAGAGCACCCTTCGGAAAGCGTTTCCCAATGTTACGCCGTAGCCGGCGTAAAGCCCTTCAATATGAAAAATGCCGATATTGTTCTTTTCGGAAATCTTCTTTATCTCTACTGCTTCGCTTAAATGCGAGTATTTCATCCCGTTAGAGACAGGATGTGCCAAACGGGCGCATCCGTGATGTCTTGGTTATTTCTTTTTTTTGCGACTTGTTTATTATTCATAGTGTTTGTAATTTCCATAGTTTTGTTGTCTCTAACGGGATCATATTCCATTCTAACGAGAATAAAATTGACCGACCACGTTAATATCAAAAGGCAACTGCGCTCCGACCGCCGGCGGTTTCGCCACGCACTCGCCTTTCAATTCCTCCGCTTTGAGCTTAAGCCACTCGGGCGGGGTGTATTGCTTCAAACGAAGTTGAATATCTTCAAAAATCTTCGCCGGACGGGACTCCAACCGCACGGCAACAATGTCCTTCATCCTAACATAATAAGAAGGAATTGTCACCTTTCGGCCGTTCACGTGAATGTGGCCGTGGGAAACCAATTGGCGGGCGATCCGCGGCGATTTGGCAAAACCCAAAAGGAATACCACGTGATCCAAGCGGCTTTCCAGCTTATTTAGAATCTCTTCTTTGGAATAATTGCGGAACATTTTCAGCATCTGCCGATTATTCAAACCGTAGAGAAGCTGGATTTTCTGCTTTTCCTGAAGCTGGCGGCCAAAATCGGAAACATTATGCCGCGCCTGGCCGTGCTGGCCCGGCCTGTACGGATGGCGCACCATCGCGCACTTCGGCGAATTGCATCGGTCACCTTTCAAAAAAAGTTTAATGCCTAACGCTCTTTCTTTTTTCTCTTTGATTCGTCGCATGTTGTTTTATTTTATACTCTTCTCACTTTTTTCGGTTTTGGGCCGTTGTGAGGAATTGGGGTCACGTCTTTAATGGATAAAATATTCAAACCCTTGCCGGCGAAGGAGCGGATAGCCGAATCTCGACCGCTACCCACGCCGCGCACGAAAATTTCCACCGTGTTCGGACCCGTCTTTTCAAGTTTCTGGGCAATCGCCTCGGCGACTTTAGAAGAGGCAAAAGGCGTCGCTTTTTTCGGTCCGGAAAATCCGAGAGAACCGGCCGACATCCAGGTAATTACATTGCCTTTGTCGTCAGTCACCGTAACAATCGTGTTATTGTAAGTGGCCTGAATGTAAATCCGGCCGTTTTCCCAATGCTGTTTGGGCACGGAGGCCGTTTGTTTAGAAACGGCTTTCTCCGCCGATGCGGCTTCCTTTATCGTCTCTTCCTTTGATTTTTGAACGATTTTTTTCTTACCCATGCCAATGTTATTTGCGAACGCAGTGAGCAACTATAATATTGCGCACCCCACCTTCATTCCCGACCGAGGATATATCATCTTTTTTATGTTCATTGTTTCTTTTATTTCACGGATCCGCCGGCCTTCTCTATTTTGACTTTGGCGCCGGCCGAAACCGGAATGCCTTCCAGAATTACCGCTTCCTTCAATTCGCCGTTACCCAGAACCTTAACGGACTCCGAAATTCTTTTAATTATACCCGTCTCCAGAAGGATTTTTTTATCAATTTTCCCGCCAGCCGCGATTTTACCCAAATCGCCGACGTTGATTTCTGTTGCCGGTTCCGTTCTTGAGCGGTTCTTCACGCCGCGCAGTTTGGGGAATTTGGAGATGATATCCCTTTCGGCCGGGCGGATCCGGTGGCCGGAGCGGGATTTTTGGCCTTTCTGGCCCTTGCCGGAGGTGGTGCCGCGCTTGCCGCCGCGGCCAACCCGTTTCTTTTTCATCATCCGATATTTGGTTTTAAGTTCGTGAATTTGCATGTTTGATGAACGGTTTTTGGATTTTTTTGAGAGCCGCGATGGTCGCCATGGCATTGGCGAGTTTATTAGTCGTGCGGCCGAGAATTTTCGCCGAAACGTCTTTAACGCCGGCCATCTCCAGTACGACGCGGGCCGAACCGCCGGCAATCAAACCATGATTCGGACGGACCGGTTTGATCCGAACTTTCGCCGCGCCGTATTTCGCTTCCACATCGTGGGGCACGGCGCGATTATCTTTCAGGTCCACGATAATGATATTTTTCTGCGCCTGGCGTTTGGCCTTGTCCACCGCCGCGGCTACATCTAATCCCTTGGCGATACCAACACCCACTTTACCCTTGCCGTCGCCCACCACCACAGTCACGCGGAAACTGAATCGCTTGCCGCCGGCCATAACGCGGGTGACGCGCCGCACTTCCAAGACCTTATCCTGAAATTCGCTCTTTTTCCCTTTAAATTTTGAGTTGGAACGATTTATGTTTTGATAATTCATGCCTCTATTGTCTGAATTTTGGAGCCATATCGTGGCGAACAAAATTCAGCCACAATAAAGAGCACACAGCCCCAGTTTTTAAATCGGGGTTTGATGTGTACACGACTGTTTATTCTTGAATCCATGTTTGTCTTGTTTTCTTGTATTTTCATAAAAACCGGGGCTGGGTAAGGTTTGATGCTGAAGAATTCTACACCTTCGGCTTGAATTCTTCAATCAAGCCCTTATATCTTTAAACCGCTTTCTCTCGCCGCCTCGGCGAGCGCTTTCACTCGCCCGTGATAGCGATAACGGCCCCGGTCAAAAGCCGCCTCTTTCACGCCAACTTTCGCGGCTTTTTCAGCTAATGTCTTCCCGACCGCTTTTGCGATCTCGGTCTTTTTGCTTTTGCTTTTATTCTTTAATTCAAGCGAAGAGGCCGAGACCAGGGTCTTACCGTCAGCGTCACTAATAATCTGGGCGTAGATTTGAGCGTTGCTCCGGAAAACCGAAAGTCGCGGCCTTAAAGAAACGCCTTTAATCTTGCTACGGACCCGGCAAGCCCGCCTTTTTTGAGTCCGATTGGATTTTTTTTCTTGCATTTATGTGTTGCTTAAGCGCTGGCGGCGGTGGCGGCTTTCTTGCCGGCTTTTCGGCGAACGACTTCATCGGAATAATGGAATCCTTTGCCTTTATAGGGCTCGGGTTTCTTCAATTCTCGGATCTCCGCCGCCACCTGGCCGACTAGGGACTTATCCGAACCTTTTACTTTCAAGATGGAGTTTTTTTCAATCTCAAAGGTTATACCTTTTGGCGTAGCGTATTTGATTGGATGCGAGAAACCCAAACTTAAAGAAAGTCCCTCTTCTCCCTTGGTGACGCGATAACCCACGCCCTCCAAAATCAGCGTTTTTTCAAATTCTTTGACGAGGCCACTAATGGCGTTCTGAACCAGAGCTCTTTCCGTCCCCCAATTGCTCCGATGCTGTTTTGAAGAACTTTTTACGCTGAATTTTAATTCGCCATTTTCCAGGACCGCGTTAACGCCCGCCAGCAACGGAACGGCCAATTCGCCTTTCGGGCTTTTTATTCTGATGTTCTTTTCCGCCATCGTTACGGTCACCTCCGCCGGTATTTTAATTGGTTGTTTTCCGATTTTACTCATATTTTTACCAAATTTCAAAAAGAAGTTGGCCACCTACCTTTTCTTTCTTTGCCCGTTCATCCGAAAAAATTCCTTTGGGAGTCGTCAAGACCAAGGTACCGAAACCACCCTTAACTTTCTTCAGATTTTTATAACCGGAATAATTCCTGAGAGACGGACGACTTTTGAACTTGAGGCCGTTTATTTTTCTTTCGCCTTCCAGTTCAATCTCCAGATATTTTTTGTAGGACTTGCCTTTCAACTCAACTCTTTTCACGAAACCGCGGTCGGCCAAAATTTCCGCCACCGCCTTATCAAATTTCGTGGCTGGGGTTTTTAAAATCGGCTTGCCGGCCAATTGGGCGTTTTTAATTTTTATCAGTAAATCTATGTACATGCCAATGTTATCTAAATGTTTCCTTTTTGTTTTTCATAATTCTTGTTAGCGCAATGAAGGCGGGGTGAGGTTTTGTATCTAAAATTTCTACGCCCTTACCAGCTGGCTTTCTTTACGCCCGGGATTTTTCCGTTTGACGCCATTTCCCGAAAACAGATGCGGCACAGCCAGAAATCGCGAATGTATCCCCTTTTCCGTCCGCAACGAAAGCACCGGAGGACCTCTCTGGTGCTAAATTTTGGTTTCTTTTTTGCTCTTGCAATAACGGATGCTTTAGCCATTTTTTTTATTTCTTCAATGGTAACCCAAGCCGGCGGTATAAATCAATCGCGGCTTCGCGATTTTTATTTCGCGGAACGATTGTCACCTGGATGCCAAAATTAACCTTGGATTTTTCCATATCTATTTCCGGAAAAACGTTTTGCTCCCTGAAACCGATGTTCAAGTTTCCCCTTTCATCTATATTTTTGAGATCCAAACCGCGAAAATCTTTCACCCGGGGCAGAGCCAGATTCACGAGACGCGCGAAAAAATCCTCCATCCGCTTTTGACGCAAAGTGGTTTTCAGGCCGATGACTTGGCCGGTTCTAATCTTGAATCCGGCAATTGATTTTTTAGCCGGACGCGTCAAGGCCTTCTGACCCGTGATAACGGAAAATTCTTTATTCACTGCCGGTAAAATCTTTTCTTCAAACTGACCTTGCTGACTCAAGCGACCGATTCCCGCGTTTACCACGATTTTTTCTATTTGTTGTCTGACTGATTTTTCCATTTTTATATTATCGCTTGGCACTTTTTACAGAACCGGTTTTTTATCTCATCTGAAACGCGATGGCCCACTCGGGTGGCCGCATGGCACGACGGGCAAACCAGCATCACATTTGAAATATTCATCGGCCGAGCCAATTCCACCACCTCGCCTTTCTCGCCTTGGCGCTTCGGTCTTACGTGTTTTTTATAAAGATTTAATCCTTCCACGCTCGCCTTTCCGCTTTTTTTGTCGGCGTTAATCACCTTCCCCGTTTTCCCGCGGTTTTTGCCGGTTAAAATTTTTACCATATCGCCTTTTTTTATGTTGGCCATGTTTTAAACCAATTCCTCGGCTAACGAGGCAATAGTATCGTAACCTTTTTCTTTTATTTCCCGGGGAATCGGCCCGAAGATGCGGGTCGCTTTCGGTTCTTTTTTATCTTTTTCAATTATTACCACCGCGTTTTCGTCAAAACGGACGTGGGTGCCGTCCGGACGATGAAGGGTCTTCCTTTGACGCACTACCAGCGCTCTTACAATATCTTTCTTTTTAATCTGCTTCCGGGGCTCGGCTACTTGGACGGAGGCGATTAACACATCCCCAATTTCGGCGTAACGTCGGCGGCTTCCGCCCAAAACCCTGAAACAACGGACGATTTTCGCGCCTGAATTATCCGCGACTTTCAAAATTGACCTTTCTTGTATCATGTCATTTTCATCTCAATTTTTTATCTTGCCGACTATCAGCCATCTTTTTTCTTTACTCATCGGCCGGGTTTCCTGAATTATCACCTCCTCTCCCGCTTTGAATTCATTCTTCTCATCGTGCGCCTTGAACCGCGCCGTAATTTTATAAAATTTGCCGTAGCGCGGATGGCGAACCAGGCGCGTGATGGCAATCACTCTGGTTTTCTGCATCTTGTCGGAGACGATTTTACCTTGAAGTTTACGCATAATTTTTGATTTGATTATTAAACTATATCAGATAAAATTGTCAATATCTGGGCAATGTTTTTTCTCAAATGCCTGATTTCCCGGATGTTCTTCACTTTACCCGCCGCCAAGTCAAAACTCAAATTTTCCAACTTTTCGCGTTGGATTTTCAAATCTTTTTGCAGTTCCGACTCTGGCTTCGTTTTAAAATTTTGCAACTCTTTCTTTTTCATCCTGTTTTTGTTTCAATCAATTTTTCTCAATTATTCTGGTCTTGACCGGTAATTTGAATCCCGCGTTTCGCATGGCCTTCATCGCTTCGTCTT
>ERZ1292629.3944-Hain-H43-01um-R1-3944-length-11124-cov-6_pt1 | contig 11124 bp, 10 predicted proteins | sample MGYA00564399_ERZ1292629 | MGnify/ENA primary metagenome ERZ1292629 (study PRJEB36523, sample SAMEA6512636) | groundwater metagenome | collected 2019-01-08 | study: AquaDiva: Metagenomics assemblies of 32 groundwater samples | reverse complement strand
CCGGAGCTTTCCCCGCCGAAGGTCTTGGCCAACTCAATCGCTTCGTTGATGGCGACTTTCGGAGGCACCTCTTCTTTATTGCTGTATAAAAGTTCGAAAAGTCCGATTCTTAAAACATTCCTGTCAACGATGGTAATCTGCTCAATCGGCCACTCCGGAGCCGCTTTTTCGATAATCTTGTCTATTTGGGGAAGATGGTCTCCCACGCCCCTAACCAGCTGCCAAACAAAATTAGTGTTCTCCAAACCCGGCCCGTATTCTTTGATGTTTTTTTCCACAATCTTGTCCAAAGCGCCCTCTTTTTTACCGGAAAAATCCCACTCGTAGAGGGATTGCATGACAATAGAACGTGACAAATGACGCGAGGCCATAAATTTTAGAGAGACTTCTTTTCTTCGCCCTTTTTAGAGGCGGCTTCTTGTTCCTTCATTTCCTTTTCTTTCTGCTTTCTTTCTTTTTTGGTCAACTTCTTCAAAACATCAATTACCTCTTCTCCTTTATAAAAACCGCACGATTTGCAGGCCCTGTGGGGCAAAATCGGCTTCGAACACTTTGGACACACGGCCAAAACCGGCTCCTTAATGAAGAGATGCATCCTTCGCTTATTTCTTCTTGACTTGGTATGTCGCCACTTAGGTACAGGCATGTTATTTAAACTGTTTTAAGTGTAGCAAACCATCAAACCAAAGTAAAGGTTTTACGATGAATTCTGGAAGGACCGTATTTTTTAATCATGGCCCGGTGGTATCTGGTCGGATAACCTTTATTGCTCGCAAAATCGTAACAAGAATATTTTCGATCGTATTTTTGCATCAGCCTGTCTCGGGTCACCTTAGCGATAATGGAAGCGCAGGAACAAGAAAACACTTTTTCATCGGCTTTGATGATTGATTTTTGCGGAATATCCGATTTGATGCTGAAATTTCCGTCTAAAATCAGAAAATCTATTTTAGGATGTCGGACATCCCGATATATTTTCGGATGTCCGACATCCGTTAATTTCGAATCTAAATTATTGACGGCCCGAACCATCGCCAGTTTCGTCGCTTCTAAAATATTAATCTTATCGATGACTTTTTCCGAAGCAGCTCCAATCCCCCATTCCACGTCGGGATGATGAATTAGTTTCTGAAAAATTCTTTCTCTTTGGCGGGCGGACAGCTGTTTTGAATCTTTAATATTTTTTATTTTGGGCTTCTGACCGTTAATAATGACAGCGCAAGCAACTACCGGTCCGGCTAAAGGCCCTCTCCCAACCTCGTCCAACCCAACTATTCTTTTAAATCCTTTTTTCCATAATTTCTTTTCCTCTTTAAAACTGGGTGTCATTTTTTTATTTTAACATTTGCTAAGAAATTTCATACAATGTTATAGTGAGTAAAATACTCCATGAAATTCACGCACTTACACGTGCACTCACATTATAGTTTGCTTGACGGCCTTCCGAAAATTGATGAGCTTTTGGATTACGTTAAAGAATCGGGCATGGATTCGGTGGCCATCACCGATCACGGAGTTCTTTACGGCGCTGTGGAATTTTTCAAAAAAGCCACGGCCAAGGGAATAAAACCCATTATTGGATGTGAGGTTTATATGGCCTTTGAAAGCATGACGCAAATGAGGCCGAACATCGACGACAAAAGATACCACCTAATTCTTTTGGTTAAAAATGAGCAGGGCTACCAAAATCTGGTCAAGCTTGTAACAAGAGCCCACCTTGAGGGCTTTTATTATCGGCCGAGAATTGATGAAGAATTGCTGCAAAAACATTCAGAGGGCCTCATCGGTCTTTCCGCCTGTATTCAGGGTAAAATCCCAAGATTAATTTTGGCCAAAGAAACCGCAAGAGCCGAAGAAACAGCTTTGAAGTACCAGGAAATTTTTGGCAAAGGTAATTTTTATTTAGAGCTTCAACGCCATCCCCATATCCCCGAACAAGAAAAAGTGAACGAGGCCCTGATCAATATATCAAAAAAAACCGGCGTACCGCTTGTGGCGACCAACGACAGCCATTATTTAAGACCGGAAGATGCGGAAGCCCAAGACATTCTCATGCTCATCAATACCGGCGCTGATCCCAAAGACCCCGAAAGATTAAGTATGAGAATGGACGACTTTTCTTTGAAAACTCCGGCAAAAATGGAAGAAGAATTCAAAGACATCGTAGGGGCTATTGAAAATACGCAAAAAATCGCGGACAGTTGCAATTTCCAGTTTGAATTAGGCAAAACGAAACTCCCCTACTTTCCGCTGCCCGAGGGCAAAGATCCCGACGATTATTTGAGGGAATTATGTTTGGAGCGACTCCCTAGGCGCTTTGAAAAACCAAGCAAAGAAGTGATGGAAAGACTGGAATATGAACTTAGGGTCATTAAACAAACCGGCTTTGCGCCGTACTTTTTAATCGTCCAGGATTTCGTCAACTGGGCGAAGGACCAGCGGATTGTCGTGGGCCCGGGCCGGGGCTCGGCTGCCGGCTCCTTGGTTTCTTATTGCCTGCGGATTACCAACGTTGATCCGTTAAAATACAATTTGTTTTTTGAGAGATTTTTAAACCCCGAACGCATTTCGCTCCCCGACATCGACCTTGATTTTGCAGACCGGAGAAGGGACGAGGTTATCGAATACGTTGCCCAAAAATACGGCCGCGACAAAGTAGCCCAAATTATCACTTTCGGAACCATGGCGGCAAGGGCAGTCATAAGAGACGTAGGCCGAGCTTTAGGATACACTTACCTTTTTTGCGATAAGCTCGCAAAAATGATTCCCTTTGCTTTCACGCTCAATGACGCTTTATCGAAAATCAAAGAATTCAAAGACCTTTACGACACGGACGATCAGGCCAAGAGATTAATTGATATCGGGAAAAAATTGGAAGGAGTCGCCCGCCATGCTTCAACTCACGCCTGCGGAGTCGTGATTGCCAAAGACGCGCTCGACAACCTCGTGCCTCTGCAGCATCCCACCCAGAACGAACAAAATATCGTCACTCAATATGAAATGCACGGCATTGAGGACTTGGGTCTTTTGAAAATGGACTTTCTGGGCTTAAAAAACCTGACGATTATCGAGGATGCTCTGGCGCGCATCTACAAAGTGCAGGGCAAATCAATCGACATTGAAAATCTGCCTGAAGGAGATAAAAAGGTCTATAAACTTCTGCGGCAGGGCGACACGGTGGGGGTTTTTCAATTGGAAAGCGACGGCATGAGAAGATATTTAAAACAGTTAAAACCCAGCGAATTTGAAGACATTATCGCCATGATCGCGCTTTACCGTCCGGGCCCCATGGAGTTAATTCCGGACTATATTGCCAGAAAACACGGGAGACAAAAAACAGAGTATCTACACTCAAAGCTTAAACCGATTTTGGAAAACACCCACGGCATCTGCATTTATCAGGAACAGTTAATGCAAATCGCCCGAGAACTCGCTGGCTTTATATTATCTGAGGCGGATATTCTAAGAAAAGCGGTCGGCAAGAAAATTAAAGAATTGCTCTTCGCCCAAGAAGAAAAAATGGTTCAGGGCATGATTAAAAACGGCATTGATAAAAATATTGCCAAGCACATCTGGGAATGGATGCTGCCCTTTGCGAGCTACGGATTTAATAGGAGCCACAGCGCGGCTTACGCCACGATTTCTTATCAAACTGCCTGGCTGAAAGCGAATTATCCGGTGGAATTCATGGCCGCCGTTTTAACTTCGGAAAAAGCGGATCTGGAACGGATCGCAGTTTTAATCGAAGAATGCAAAAAAATGGGCATTGAAGTTTTGCCCCCCGACGTCAATGAAAGCTTTATGAACTTCAGCGTCGTGCCTCAAAAGAACCAAATCAGATTCGGGCTTTTGGCCATTAAAAACGTGGGCATCAATGCGGTGGAGGCCATTTTGGAAGAAAGAAAAGCTCAAGGCCACTTCCAATCAATTCAGGATTTTGTTTCCCGCGTGGCGACGCGCAATTTAAATAAAAAATCGATGGAGAGCTTAATCAGGGCCGGGGTTTTTGACAGCTTAGAAGAAAGAAATAAGCTGTTAAACAGCTTGGAAAAACTTTTAGAGCATTCCCGGGAAACCCAAAAAAATAAAGGCAACGGCCAAAAAGGACTCTTTGACGGCCCGGGAGGATTTACGGCAACTTTAACTTTGGCCCAAACCGCGCCGGCGAGCCCCCGGGACAAGTTAACTTGGGAAAAAGAGCTTTTGGGGCTGTATATCAGCGGCCATCCTCTCAAGGCCTTCCGGAGCGTTCTAAAAAGCCGGTGCCTCCCCATAGCCGACATTCCCCAGCTTACCGTCGGCAAACTCGTCAAGGTGGGCGGAGTGGTTTCGAGCATCAAAAAGATCATCACTAAAACCGGCAGGCCCATGATGTTTTTACAGCTTGAAGACGAAACGCAGCGCATTGAAGTCGTGGTTTTCCCTTCGGCCATTGCCCGCAATCCCGCCATCTTCCAGGAAAACAAAATCGTCTTTGTTTCAGGCAGAATCGATGCCCGAGACGGCACGCCCAAAATCATCTGCAACGAAATTGAAGAAATTATTGAAAAATAAAACAGCCCCTTCGGAGCTGTTTTGCTTTTTTCTTCAGTCTATCGCCCTCCAGCAAGGGCCCATGCTTACCTTCGCACGTAATTGCTAAAAAAACCCCACAAAATCATACATATGATTATCGCCAATATTATTGGCCAAATAATGGCTATAATCAGCACCTCCCACCCCTTGAGATCCATTTCATCTTTTCCGAAGAAAAACAAAAGACCTATGAACATCAGCACCACGCTACCAATATAGATAGGGACGATTGCGGAAAGAAACATTTTTCTTCCCCCCTTCTATTAACTCGCTATGTCTTCATAGCGGCGAGGCCTCGATGATCGCCTAAACGGTTTTAAGAAACCTCTTGATCCGGAAGATCGATATGACGGCGGCCACTAATATGCCGCCAAATATAAATGCCGCGAATATCATATAGGCAAGGAAAAGCGGCAAAAATACCATCTGGGGATGGGCCAATCCCCACCAAGTGAACCAGGCGACCAAAGCGACACCAAATGCCGCTCCGGCCCCCACGAATAGAATAAACCCCCGCGCGGATTGCTCCTCTGTCAGCTTTTTTCTTTTCATTTTTACCCCTTTCTTATTATTTTTACGCTTAAATCATACCACGAACACTCCCATTTTGTCAATGGCAACGGGACCCGAATATTAGGATATCCGATTTCCCGAATATCGATGATAAATTATGGGAGTCCGACTCCCATAATTTTTACTCTAGAATAAACTCCTGAACAAATTCAATGTTTTTACTGTAATTTTTTAACCAATTCTTAAAAAATTCTCGATATTTTTCCGGAGTTTCAAAAAATCTAGATATAGAATTATTATCTATTAGCGAGGGGAAATTCTTAACACCAAGCCAGTCTAAATGACTTGACCATCGGTATTTTTCTTCTAGAAAATCCATTGCTTTTTGAATCTCTGAATCAGTTAATCCCCTTTCTTTCCAATTGGGTTTCCAAAAATCTAAAGGATTAGCATGGATATAGCAAATTAATTGAAGAGCCTGAGTGTCGTTAACAACGCGAACTTTTTTATATTTCCCCTGGAACAATACTCCGCTTCTTTTATATTTATTATTGAAAAAATTAGTAAAACCTACTCCAAACTTTTTGTGATATTTTGACAAGCCATTATCTCTAATCGGGCATAGGAAAAAATGGTAATGATTTGGCATTAAATTCCAGCATATTAGGTTTACTAGTTTCTGGCGTTGTTTTTTCAAAAGAATATAAGACGGAGATTTATCAAACCGATAAGCAATATTAACGACATCATCAACATCATTGAACTCGTACGCATCATGAACAGCTCGGAGATAATCCGTATCTTCTAAAAATATCTTTCTTTTTTCTACTCCTCGGTTATAAGTATGATAAAATTCTAACATTATTTTTATTATACTAAATCATTAGAATTATGGAAGTCCGACTCCCATAATTCTCCCGCCTGCAACGAGATTGAAGAGATTGTTGAGAAATAAAACAGAAAGAGCCGCGGGTTTATTACCTCGCGGCTCTTTAGAAATCTTAAATAACCTTAGCCTTCTTTAGTATGTAATACCATACGGGTTCCAGTCCCATCTGCTCTTTCCATTCGGGGTCGGTATTTTTCAAAGCCGGGTCGTTCCCGAAAATTGCTACGGTAAGCTTCCCAACATTGTCGTATGGAATACCATACTTTTTCATATAGATATCTCGGTTTTGTCAAGGACGAAAAACGACTCCAATTTTAGGAGATCCGATCTCGCGAAATTAACATAATGTCGGGAGATCGGATCTCTTCTTTTGACAACGGGTTTGTGCTAATATAAAAGTATGAAAATTGAAACGGCTAGGCATTCTCTGTCGCACATCATGGCTTGCGCCGTCCAGGAACTCTCTCCTGGCGTTAAATTTGGCATTGGGCCCGCGATTGAAAACGGGTTTTATTATGATTTTGATGCCAAGAATTTAGCGGAGGCGGATTTGCCCAAGATTGAAGTGAAAATGCGGGAATTGATTAAGCAAAAACTCGCTTTTAAGAAAAAAGTTGTTTCGAAAATCGCAGCCAAAAAACTATTCAAGGGCCAACCCTATAAACTGGAACTCATCAAAGAACTCCCGGTCAAAACCGTAACGATTTACGAATCGGGAAATTTTACGGATCTTTGCGCCGGACCCCACATTAAATCAACTGAAGAAATTTCGATTGATGGATTTAAGCTGACTAAGGTGGCTGGGGCCTATTGGAAAGGAAGCGAAAAAAACGCGATGCTAACTCGCATTTACGGCTTGGCTTTTGAAACTAAAAAGGAACTCGACGATTATTTGTCGCTGCAAGCGGAAGCTGAAAAAAGAGACCATCGTATTTTGGGCCAAAAGCTTGGCCTTTTTGTTTTTTCGGACTTAGTGGGCAAGGGCTTGCCTCTCTTTACCGAAAAGGGCTCGATTGTGAGAAGAGAACTCGAAAGATTCGTCGTCGATGAAGAAATAAAAAGGGGCTATCAGCACGTCTATACCCCGGAACTTGCCAAGGTAGAACTATATAAAACATCCGGTCATTACCCCTACTACAAAGAATCAATGTATCCGGTAATGAAAATTGATGAGGAAGAATTAATTCTGCGGCCGATGACCTGCCCCCACCACTTCCAGCTTTATGTCTCGCAGCCCAGATCCTACAAGGAACTGCCCTTCAGAATCGCGGAACTTGCCAAACAGTTCCGCTATGAAAAATCGGGAGAGCTGACCGGACTTATCAGGGTGAGATCTTTCTGCTTAGCTGACGCCCACATTATTTGCCAAAAAGACGATGCCGTAAACGAAATTAACGAGGTGCTGAACTTAATTGAATATATGGCCGAGGCCTTGGGGTTGAAAGTGGGCGTTAATTACCGCTACCGCCTTTCTTTGGGCGATAAAAAGGATGGTAAAAAATACCACAAAGACGACATGAATTGGACTTTTGCTGAAAATGTCTTAAGACAGGTTTTAATGCAAAGAAAATCGCCGTTCTTTGAAGCGGCGAAGGAAGCGGCGTTCTACGGTCCGAAAATCGATATCCAGATGAAAAACTTTGCTGGCAAAGAGGATACCGCCTTCACCATCCAATACGATTTTGTGATGCCTAAACGCTTTAATCTTACATACATCGACAAGGATGGCCAGAAAAAAACTCCTATCGTCATTCATCGTTCATCCATCGGCGCCATTGAAAGAACCATGGCATTTTTATTGGAACACTACGCAGGAGCTTTGCCCTTCTGGCTGTCCCCCGTCCAAATCAAGATCATACCCATCGCCGACAGACACGTTGAATACGCCAAAAAGGTCAAAAATGAATTGAAAAATTTTAGAGTCGAAATCAACGATGCTCAAGAAACTCTGGGTAAAAAAATCAGGGAAGCCGAAATGCAAAAAATCCCCTACATCTTGGTCGTTGGCGACAAAGAAATATCAAGCAATGCCGTTGGCGTCAGAGAAAGGGGGAAAGGAGACCTGGGCATCATCACATTAGATAATTTTATAAAAAATATATGCAAGAACTTACCCCATCAGCTCAACGCTTAGTTAATCGCTATCAAGAATGGTCTCAAGGCCTCCAAGCCAAAGATGAGATTGGCACCATCAGCGTGGACGAGGTAGCCAGTCGCGTCGCTTCCTTCTACGAGAAGATGAGGGGCGTAATTGATTGGAAAGAGGAACATCTTTTAAGGAAAACGGCGGTTGAAAGGATTCTGAAAAGAAGACTGTTTTTAAAGAAGAACTTAAATAAGAATGAAAAAATCGCCGAGCCCTTCATCCACGAGCTGATAAGAGGAGGGCACTTCCCCAACGAAACCATCCCCGAATCGAAAATCGAGGAAGTGCAAAAATTAATCGATAAATACGCTTTTATCTTAAAGAGCTCTCCGGCGCCCAAAAAAGAAAGAGCGAAAATATATCTTTACGATTGGCTCTTCGGGATAGCGGCCTGCGAAATTGAGGCAGTGCTCTCCCCCTCCCCGAAAGAAAACGCTTTGATTGATTTTATGATGGAAGTAATGAAGGATGGCATCCAAATAAAAGAGGGGGGAAGCATGCGCAGCATCAGTGAAGGAGCGGCGGACACGCAGCTTTATATCGCCGTCCAAAGAGCGCTTTTCAAACTTGATGCGCCGACCATAACCTACAATCTCTTAAAGCGGTGGTTCCCGGACTGGACAAACCTCCCCCACCCCGCTCTTAATGAAATCTCTTTAAATATTTATCGGATTTGGAAAGAAATTGAGGATGCGTTAAAACATCCGCTCTCAGAAAAATTCTACGCTGTTTGCGAAAGATACGACACCCCCTACCTGATTTTAGGAGATATTGTTTCTCAAAATCCTGATCTGGCTTCAAACACCCTCAAAAACCCGGCGGCCCTGGAGGGCAAGATCAGGGAGGCCTACGGCCTAAGACTCAAAAAAGTCAAGGCGAAAATGAACCGGGCGGCTGTCTACGGCACCATTTCAATTTTTATCACTAAAGTTCTGGTTGCGCTCGCTATTGAGATTCCCTTCGATAAATACGTCACCCAGCAACTTAACTATTTAACGACGGCACTAAGCATCACCATTCCTCCCGTTTTAATGTTCTTTTTGGTGTTGAGTATCCGTCCGCCCTCAAAACGCAACGAAGATCTGGTGCTTATGGAGGTGATGAAAATAGTCTACGGCAAAGAGAAAAAAAATATTTACGAAATAAAACCGTCCCCCCGCCGAGGTTTGGTTCTAAACCTCTTTATGGTTACTTTCTACCTGGCTAGTTTTATCGCTTCTTACGGCCTGATCGTCTGGGGGCTCCAAAAAATAAATTTCAGCGCTCTTTCTATTATTATTTTCCTTCTCTTCATTTCCATGATTTCTTTTGCGGGCGTGAAAATCCGCCAAAGAGCGAAAGAGCTGGTGGTTGAAAAAGAAAAAGACACGTTTTTGCATACCCTTATAGACCTTTTTTCTTTGCCCATTATCCAGGTTGGCCGATGGCTATCCGGTCAGTGGGTTAAATACAATGCGGTCGCGGTTATCTTCAACTCGCTTTTAGACATGCCTTTTCAGCTGTTCGTTGAATTCCTGGAACAATGGAGGTTCTTTCTCAAGGAGAAAAAAGAAAAAATACATTAAAGGTCGAGATTAAATTCACTACTAATTTATTGATTTACGAAATCCCATCATGTTGGATTTCGTAAATCCAACAATAAAACAATCTATGAAAATATTAAACTCTCTCATCTTAAGCTTTTGTTTGTTGTTCACTTTCGGCATAGTATCTGCTCAAGAAACGGAAAACGGCGCCCAAGCCGTAGCCCTGGATGAAAACGTAACGGCCGGAGACCTCGGCGTCTCAGAATCAATTACCTTGCCCGATAGCCCCCTTTATTTCTTCAAAAATTTAGGCAGGGCGATTCAAAACATAATTACCCTTGACCCGGTTAAAAAAGCCGAACTTCAGGGGAAAATCGTCAATGAAAAGTTAATCGAATTAAAAAAACTGGCCGAAAAAAACAAAAACTCCAAGGTTGTCAATAAAGCCGCCGAAAGCTATCAAAAAGAAGTCGAAAAACTAAAAAACGCGGCTGATAAAATAAAAGAAAAGGCGGGAGAAAATAACGAGGTCGGCAAGTTTCTGGACAAGTTCATCCAGCAGCAGACCCTCCAACAAAGAATCCTACAAAAATTAGCCACTCAGGTGCCAACCGAAGTCTTAGAAAAAATAACTGAGGCGCGGGAGGCGCATCTTGAAAAATTCGGCGAAGTGATGACTAAACTTGAAAACAAAGAAAACATCCAACAAAGACTGGAAAAAAATCTTGAAGAGGTCAAGGGAAGCCAGTTTAAGGATTTTAAAAATTTAGAGATTCTTAGGGAGTTGGAGGAAAAAGTACCCGAAGCGGCTAAAGAGGCTATCCAAAGGGCCCAGGAAAATGCTTTAAAAAGATTGCAGGGTGATGTGGAAAAAATGTCTCCCGAAGACCAAACAAAATTCCAGGATTACATTGAAAAAATCGGCGGAGTGAAAGAAAGGCAAATGGAAATTTTAGATAACTTAGGGGAAGGACTTAAAAACAAACCGGTGATTAAAGAAATACTTATCCAAACTCGAGAAAAAGTCCAAGAAAAAATTAAAGAAAGGGCGGAGGGAAAAGGCTGTCCATCATTCCCGGAACCCCAAATCAAATGCGACCTAATGGGTGGAAGATGGATTTATGAAAAAGATCCGGAAACTGGTTGTCCTTTATCTACAAGATGCGTTGTGCCCGAAAAAGTCAACACAGAGAAACCCGAAGCTTGTATTACTTTATGGGATCCGGTTTGCGGCAAAGACGGCAAAACTTACAGCAACTCTTGTTTCGCCAAATCAGCTGGCGTAGAAATCGACTATGAAAACGCCTGTAAATCCCTAGAAACCGGCATCTCCAACCAAATCAAAGAGCAAATTAAAAGTCTGATACCGAGTGTAACGCAATAAAAAGCGTCCAAACTTGCAGAAAAACGGCTTGAAAGAGCCGTTTTTCTGTTGTAAAATAGGTAATTATGAAATATCACCTCATTACCTACGG
>ERZ1292629.3943-Hain-H43-01um-R1-3943-length-11125-cov-4_pt1 | contig 11125 bp, 8 predicted proteins | sample MGYA00564399_ERZ1292629 | MGnify/ENA primary metagenome ERZ1292629 (study PRJEB36523, sample SAMEA6512636) | groundwater metagenome | collected 2019-01-08 | study: AquaDiva: Metagenomics assemblies of 32 groundwater samples | reverse complement strand
ACGATGCTCAAGCGCAAGACCGAAACCAAGGGCGCGCATATCGATGGCACCTTCGGCGACGATTTGTTCAACGTGAAGATCGGCGGCGCCTATGATCAGGCAACGCGCTCGATCCGTGCCTATGATAATAGTCCCGCCTATCAATTGTCGGTTTGCGGTGCGGGATGCACGGGCGCAACCGGCACGGTGCCGACCAGCGCCATCGCGCAATATCTGAACAGCTCGTCTGCTGCCGGTTTCATCGTGCCGGACTTCGACGCGCTCAAGAATGTCACCAACTATGCCTCCTTCCTCGCCAGCGCACCGGAAACGCGCGGCGCCGTTACGGGCGGCGCGACCGGAGATATCGATGAAAAGGTGTGGGGTGCCTATTTCGAACTGAACGGCGTCACCACGATTGCGGGCCGGGATCTGCATATCAATGCAGGTATGCGCTACGCCCATACCGATCAGAAAGTCACCGGCCCGAGCCAGGTTGGCACGGCGATCATCGACATCACCGCGAACAAGAAATATGAAAATTTCCTGCCTGCGATCAACCTGACCTATGATGTCACCGACAATCTCAAGCTGCGTGCGTCTGCTTCGCGCACGATGACCCGGCCGGACGCAGGGCTCATCCTGCCCGGCATCACCTTCTCCGATCCGTCGGCGCTGGTGGCGAATGCAGGCAATCCCGATCTTAAGCCCTATACGTCGGACAATTATGATCTGGGCGGTGAATTCTACACCGGCGGCATCGGTTATGTCGGCCTGTCGTTCTTCATGAAGAATGTTCAGGGCTTCACCGTTACGCGACAGGAACAGGCGGCGTTCGGATCGCTCAACATTCCGTTCGACAGCCTGCTCTCGACGCAGCAGGATGCGTTGCGCAACCGTGCGGCGCTTACCGGCACGGCGATCGACGCACTGCCGATCACCGTCAGCCGTCCCGTCAATCTGAGCGATCTCAAGATCAAGGGTATCGAAGCGACCTGGGTGCAGCCGCTCGACTTCCTGGTGAAGGGGCTTGGTTTCTCGGCCAATGGTACGCGCCTCAAGCAATCCTCGTCGTCTGGCCTGTTCGCCGAAGGCATCCCGAAATATGGCTATAACCTTCAGGGCTTCTACGAAGATCATGGCCTGTCGGTCAGCGTCAACTATGTCTGGACCGGTAAGTCGGTGGCGGGCAATGGCCCGCAGAACGGCATCACCGGTGCCGACCTGATCGCCGAAGCCCGTGGTCAACTCGACACATCGATTGGATATCAGTTGCCCTTCTTCAACAAGGCGCTGCGCCTGACGGTCGACGTGCTGAACATCACGGACGAGCCTCTGGTTACGAACTTCGAATATAAGAATGCGCCATATTCGGTCTATTATCCCGGCCGCACCGTGCTGGCCGGTATCCGGGCCAGCTTCTGATCCTCCCCCAGGGATGCACTGACAGGGCCGGCGGCAACGCCGGCCCTTTTTCTTGGGAGCAGGGGGCGGTCCTCGGCCTGTGGACCGGAGTGCTTCCCAAATTGGATTTTCTTTGATCTACCCTGTGGGATGAAACCGCCCGTCTCCGCCTTCATCGATCGCATCCGCTGTCGCTTCGGTGTCGTCTTGCTGTCGCTTCGGTGTCGCTTCATCGTCGCGTCAGTGTTGCATGGCTGTCGCTTCACGGGCGCCTCACTGTCGCGCCGTTCTCGGGATTTCGGCGGAAATGGCCGAAATCCTATCGTGCAACGGTGTGAACTTCGAACTGTGACCTTCTAATATCCCTGCAATGGCGTCGCGTGCCGGTCGGGCCGCCGCTGAAAGGAACCTGCCGATGATGCGTTCTCCGCTTCTGATCTGCCTATCGCTCCTGGCCCTCACGACCAGCCCGGCGGCGGCAAAGACCTGCACGCCGACCTGGGTATCGGGCTGGGCCTCCTCGCAATTCCGCCCGACCGGCGACGCCGCATTGCCCGCCGGCACGCTCAAGGATCAGTCGCTGCGCCAGATCGTCCGTCCCTCGATCGCTGGCGACCGGCTGCGGGTGCGCATCTCCAACCTTGCCGGCACCGCGCCGCTCCATATCGCCGGCGTCAGCATCGCCCGCGCGCCCGCCAGCACATCGCCGGCGATCGATCCCGGCACGCTCATTTCGCTGCGTTTCGATGGCAGCCCGGATCTGATCGTGCCCGCCGGTGCCGACTACCTCTCCGACCCGGTATCGCTGCCGGTCGCCGCGCTTGACACGATCGCCGTCACCATCCGCTATCAGGGCGAACCGGAACAGACTTCGCACCCCGGCTCGCGCGCCACTTCCTGGCATATGCCCGGCGATCATCTGACCGACACGGCAATGGCGGGCGCCGCCTCGTTCGACCATTGGTTCAATCTCGCCGCGCTGGAGGTCGAGCGCTGCGCGCCCGCACGACTGGTCGTGGCGCTGGGCGACTCCATCACCGATGGCAAGGGATCGACCACCAACGGCAATGATCGCTGGACCGACCGGCTCGCACAGCGGTTGCAGGCGGACCCCAAACGCCGCGACATCGCCGTCGTCAATCAGGGGATCGGCGGCAACCGGCTGCTGAACGACGGGCTTGGCCCCAATGCGCTGGCCCGGCTCGACCGCGATGTGCTGGCCCAGCCCGGCGTCACCCATCTGGTCCTGCTGGAAGGCGTCAATGATCTTGGCACCCTGACCCGCGACGCGCCGGTCAGTGTCGAGGATCACAAGGCCCATGTCGCCCGCATCATCGGCGCCTATCGCCAGATCATCGCCCGCGCCCATGCGCGCGGGATCAAGGTGATCGGCGCCACCATCATGCCCTTCGTCGGCAATGATTATTATCATGCCGATGCCCAGAATGAGGCGGACCGGCAGGCGGTCAATGCCTGGATCCGCACGCCGGGCCATTTCGACGGGCTGGTCGATTTCGACCGTGCCACCCGCGATCCTGCGCGGCCGGACCGGTTGCTGCCCGCTTATGATGGCGGCGATGCGCTCCATCCCAATCCGGCCGGCTATCGCACCATGGGTGATGCCGTGCCGCTGACCCTGTTCGATTAACATGCATTAACCGCGTGATCGCCATCACGCGGCTTTTACGTAAAATCCGCTACGTCTCCCGCGAAAGGGATGACGGGTGATCGAAAAAGCGCCGAGGAAATATCATCTGCAGGACTATGCCAATGCAGAGGCTGACGTCGCGTTTCGCAGCGATCAGGACGTGCTCGACATCTGGCGTTCGACCACCGATTATCAGCGCCTGACCCCGCATCAGAAGGCGGCGCGGGCCGAACTTCAGCGGCGCGGCATCCGGGTGGAAGGGCCTTCGGTCCCGCGTTAACGGCGCGGCCGCTTGCTGCCGGACTCCAGCACCGTCTCCATCGCCACGAAGGTCGATGTGCTGGCAACATGGGGCAGGGCGGAAATCTTCTCGCCCAGCACCATGCGATAGCGGCGAATATCGGACGTGCGGACCTTGAGCAGATAGTCGAAATTGCTCGCCAGCATATGGCATTCCTCGACCTCCGGGATGCGCCTTACCGCCGCATTGAACTCGCGCAACGCGCTCTCCCGCGTGTCGCTCAGCTTCACCTCGGTAAAGGCGACATGGTCCATCCCCAGCTTGGCCGGATCGACGATCGCGCGAAAGCCGCGAATGACGCCACTCTCCTGCAACCGCTTCAGCCGCACCTGGCAGGGCGTCTTGGACAGGCCGACGCTGGCGGCCAGATCGGTCACGGTCATGCGGCCATCCTCGACCAGTGCGGCGATGATACGGCGGTCGAACTCATCCATTTCGACCATGGCAGGCTTGTTGCTCATGCAATTTGCCTATCATGCCGCCATTAATAAGTCACTTTGGCATTTATCGGGGCATTCATAAGACGGAATGAAACGCGCCGATCGGATATTCTGGTCGCATGACCGACCAGCATCCCTTTGCCGCCTTCGCCCCCGCCATCCGCGATCAGTCGCCGCTGCGCCGGGCGCTCACCGCCGCCTATCGCCGCGCCGAGGCCGCGTGCCTTGCCCCGCTGCTCGGCGCGGCGACCCTGCCCGACGCCACCCGCGCCGCCGTGGCGGACACGGCGCGCCATCTGGTCACCACCCTGCGCGCCAATCACAAGGGCACCGGGGTCGAAGGGCTGGTCCAGGAATATTCGCTCTCCAGTCAGGAGGGGGTGGCGCTGATGTGCCTCGCCGAAGCTTTGCTGCGTATCCCGGACAATGACACGCGCGACGCCCTCATTCGCGACAAGATCGCCGATGGCGACTGGAGTTCGCATCTGGGCGGCGGCAAGTCTTTGTTCGTCAACGCCGCGACCTGGGGTCTGGTCGTCACCGGCAAGCTGGTCGGCAGCGTCGATGATCGCGGCCTGGCGGCGGCGCTCGCCCGCCTGGTCGCCCGTGCCGGCGAACCGGTGATCCGGCGCGGCGTCGACCTCGCCATGCGGATGATGGGCGAACAGTTCGTCACCGGCGTGACGATCAAGGAAGCGGTCAAGCGCGCCAAGGAACTGGAGGCCAAGGGCTTCGCCTATAGCTATGACATGCTGGGCGAGGCGGCGACCACGGCCGCCGACGCCGCGCGCTATTATGCCGATTATGAAAAGGCGATCCACGCCATCGGCAAGGCGTCGGCCGGTCGCGGAATCTATGCCGGCCCCGGCATCTCGATCAAGCTGTCGGCGCTCCATCCGCGCTATGTCCGGGCGCAGGCCGACCGGGTGATGGATGAATTGCTGCCGGCGGTGAAGCAGCTTGCGCTGCTCTCGAAGCGCTACGACATCGGCCTCAACATCGACGCGGAGGAAGCCGACCGGCTCGAACTCTCGCTCGACCTGCTCGAAAGCCTGGCGCTCGACCCCGATCTTGCCGGCTGGAATGGCCTGGGCTTCGTCGTCCAGGGCTATGGCAAGCGCTGCCCCTTCGTCATCGACTGGATCATCGATCTCGCTCGCCGCGCCGATCGCCGGATGATGGTGCGTCTGGTCAAGGGCGCCTATTGGGATGCGGAGATCAAGCGGGCGCAGGTCGATGGCCTCGCCGATTTCCCGGTCTATACCCGCAAGGTCCATACCGACGTCGCCTATGTCGCCTGCGCCAGGAAACTGCTGGCCGCACCCGACGCCGTCTTTCCGCAGTTCGCGACGCATAATGCCCAGACGCTCGCCACCATCTACCAGATGGCCGGGCCGGACTTCGCGATCGGCAAATATGAGTTCCAGTGCCTGCACGGCATGGGCGAGCCGCTCTATGAACAGGTCGTCGGCAAAGACAAGCTCGACCGTCCGTGCCGCATCTATGCGCCGGTCGGCACGCATGAGACCTTGCTCGCCTATCTCGTCCGCCGCCTGCTGGAAAATGGCGCGAACAGCAGCTTCGTCAACCGCATCGCCGACCCCGATGTCTCGATCGAGGAGATGATCGCCGACCCGGTCGAGATCGTTCGCGCCATGCCACATCCCGGCGCCCGGCATGACCAGATCGCCGCGCCCGCCGGCCTCTATCCCGATCGCCGCAATTCCGATGGCATCGATCTCAGCGATGAAGGCGCGCTTGCCGCGCTGACACAGGCGCTGCAGCACAGCGCCACCATCGCCTGGACCGCCGCGCCCGAGGGCGGGGAAGGGCCCGAAGGCGGGGAAGGGGAAGTGCGCCCGGTCTGCAACCCCGCCGACCATCGCGACATTGTCGGCACCGTCTGGGAAGCGAGCGCGGATCATGCTCGCGCCGCCGCGATCCGCGCCGCCAACGCCTGCTGGCCCAACACGCCCGTCGCCGATCGTGCCGCCATGCTGGATCGGGCGGCCGACGCGATGCAGGACCGGATGCCGGTGCTGCTCGGCCTCATCATGCGCGAAGCGGGCAAGTCGCTGCCCAACGCCATTGCCGAAGTGCGCGAGGCGATCGACTTCCTGCGCTATTATGCGGCGCAGGCGCGTGGCACCTTCGGCCCGGATCAGCTGCCGCTGGGACCGATCACCTGCATCAGCCCGTGGAACTTCCCGCTCGCCATCTTCACCGGGCAGGTCGCGGCCGCACTGGTCGCGGGCAACCCGGTGCTGGCCAAGCCGGCTGAGGAAACCCCGCTGATCGCCGCCGAAGCCGTGCGCCTGCTGCATGAAGCCGGCGTGCCCTGCGATGCGCTGCAACTGCTGCCCGGCGACGGTCGCATCGGCGCCGCGCTGGTCGCCGCACCGGAAACGGCGGGCGTCATGTTCACCGGCTCGACCGAGGTTGCTCGCCTCATCCAGCGCCAACTTGCCACCCGCCTGTCGCCCGCCGGCAAGCCGATCCCGCTGATCGCCGAAACGGGCGGCCAGAATGCGATGATCGTCGACAGTTCGGCGCTGGCGGAACAGGTGGTGGCCGACGTCATCGCCTCCGCCTTCGACAGCGCCGGCCAGCGCTGTTCGGCGCTGCGCATCCTGTGCCTGCAGGAGGATGTCGCCGACCGCACCCTCACCATGCTGAAGGGCGCGCTCAGGGAATTGCGCATTGGCCGCACCGATCGGCTGGCGGTCGACACCGGCCCGGTCATCACCGCCGAGGCGAAGGCGGGAATAGAACAGCATATCGCCGCGATGCGCGCGCTCGGCCGTAAGGTCGAGCAGCAGGACCTGCCCGAGGAGGCGGCGCACGGCACCTTCGTCGCGCCGACCATCATCGAACTGGACAGCATCGCGGACCTCACCCGCGAGATATTCGGCCCGGTGCTGCACGTCATCCGTTTCCGCCGCGAGCGGATGGATGCGCTGGTCGATGCGATCAACGCCACCGGCTATGGCCTGACCTTCGGCCTGCACACCCGTCTCGACGAGACGGTAGCGCGCGTCACCGCGCGGGTGAAGGCCGGCAATATCTATGTGAACCGCAACGTCATCGGCGCGATCGTCGGGGTGCAGCCGTTCGGCGGGCGCGGCCTGTCGGGCACCGGACCCAAGGCGGGCGGGCCGCTCTATCTCGGCCGCCTGACCCGCACCGCGCCGGTCTTTGCCGAGCGGGTCGGCTATCTCGCCTCGCCGATCCATGATTTCGTTAGCTGGCTGGAGGCGCAGGACGATCATGAGGTGGCGGGGGTCGCGCGCCATTATGGCGATGCGTCGGCACTGGGTGTCGAACTGGCGCTGCCCGGTCCGGTCGGCGAGAGCAACCTCTATGCGCTGCATCCGCGCGGCCTGCTGCTGCTGCGTCCCGGCACGCGGCGCGGCCTGCTGGCCCAGATGGCCGCCGTGCTGGCAACCAGCAATCGCGCGGTGATCGAAGGGACGCCGCTGCCACAGGGCCTGCCCGCCAGCGTCGCCGCCCATTTCCTCGTCCAGCCCGACGCGCCCTTTGCCGCGATGCTGGTGGAGGGCGACGCCGACCAGATCCTCGCCGCAACCCAGGCGGTGGCCGAACTGGATGGGCCGATCGTCACCGTCCATGCCGCCGCGCCCGGCGACGAGCGCGCCTGGCATCTCGACTGGCTGCTGGAGGAAGTGTCGACCTCCATCAACACGACCGCCGCGGGCGGCAATGCCAGCCTGATGATGATCGGCTGATGATGAAAAGGGCGGCCCGCAAAGGCCGCCCTTTTTCTTTGTCGATAATATCGTGCGTCAGGCGACGCTCAGGCGCACGTCGATATTGCCGCGCGTGGCGTGCGAATAGGGGCAGATCGTGTCCGCTTCGGCGACCAGCGCCTCGGCAGCAGCCTTGTCGACGCCCGGCAGGCTGATCTCGAGCGCGACGTCCAGGCCAAAGCCCTTGTCGCTGCGCGGGCCGATGCCGACCGTGGCGGTGACGCTGGCGTCGGCGGGCACGCGGGGCAGGTCCTTGTCCTGGCTGGCGGCGAACTTCATCGCGCCCAGGAAGCAGGCGGCATAGCCCGACGCGAACAGCTGTTCGGGATTATTGCCCTGGCCATTGCCGCCCAGTTCCTTGGGCGTGCCCAGCGTCACCGCGAAGCTGCCATCGGTGGTTGCGGCCTTGCCGTCGCGGCCGCCGGTTGCGGTGGCGCTGGTGGAATAGAGGATCTTGCTGCTCATCGGTCGGTCCTTTCATTTGATCATCTGCGATTAAATCGCGTGCGATATATATGTGCCTGCCGACGTGAGTCGTCAACCCTTGCGATCATATCGCGTGCGATTTATATTTCGGGGCAAGGAGTATCGCCATGACCACCCCCGCCATGACTGCCCAAGATACCGCGCGCGGCGCGCTCGACGATTTTCTCTGCTTCGGCGTCTATTCGACCGGGCTTGCCTTCAACCGGCTCTACAAGCCGCTGCTCGACCGCCACGGCCTCACCTATCCCCAATATCTGGTGATGGTGGCACTGGCCCGGCGCGATGACCAGACGGTCGGCGAGCTGGGCAACCAGCTCTTCCTCGAATCCAACACGCTGACCCCGCTGATCAAGCGGCTGGAGGCGGCGGGCCTCGTCACCCGTCAGCGCGACACGGCTGACGAACGGGTGGTGCGGGTGCGCCTGACGCAGCGTGGCCAGTCGGTGGCGCAGGACGTATCGACCTGCGTCCCCGCCGAACTGATGGAGGCCGTCGGCATCTCGATTGAGGAAATCGCCGCGCTCAACCAGTCGCTGGTGTCGCTGCGGGAGAAGCTGCAGCGGGCGGCCTGATCGGGCGCGCTATGCCTTGGGGCACTGGGCGTTGTCGAACATCGCCAGATATTGCTCGATGGTCTGTGACATGCCGATCGCCTGGCGGCGCGCATTCACCGCATCGGGGGCTTCCAGGTCGGTCGGCTGCCATCGGCCGTCGACACAATTGACCTGGGTGCCATAGCGCTGCGGCTTCTTGTCGAATGTCATCGCCACCCGGTCATAGAGCATCGCATAGGCCTGGCCCTCGGCCTCGCCATCCGGCAGCAAGGCCTCCATCCGGTTCAGTGTCCCGCGCATCAGCGCCGGATCGTCGACGGCATGCTGGACGATCAGGAAGGCGGCGCGGGCCGCCTCCTTGCCGTAGAGGCTGATCCGGAACCATCCTTCGTCCGGGATCATCGTTTTCAGCCGTTCCTGATTCAGCCTGTCATGGCGACTGATCTCGGCCAATATGGCTCCGCGCCATTTCGGTTGCTGGTCGGCGGGCACCGACGACCAGTCCAGTTTCATCATGGCGATGCGACCGACCTGATCCAGCGTGCCCAGCCGGATGATCTTCTCGGCGTCGTCCTTCGCCGGTGGCAATGCGGCCTGTCGCGCCTCCTCCTGGCGATAGGCATCGGTCACCTGCTGGCGCATGGCGTCCATCGTCGGGGCCGGGGCGACGGCGCCGGTGGCGGCCTGCAGGAAAAGAAGCGCTGCCTTCATGCTTCACCCATTCACATGACTCCAGATGCGCGAGATCACGACCGACCCTTCGCCCACGGCCGAAGCGACGCGCTTCACCGATCCGGCGCGCACGTCGCCGACCGCGAAGATGCCAGCGCGGGAGGTTTCATAGGGGGAGGGGGCCTCGACCGCATCGCCGGTCAGCACGAACCCCTTGTCGTCCAGCGCCACCAGTCCCGAGAGCCAGCCGGTATTGGGCGCCGCGCCGACCATGATGAACAGGGCGCAGCAGGCGATCTCGCGCGCGTTGCCGTCGGCGTGGCGGATGGTCACCGCGTCGAGCTGCGCATCGCCATGCAATGTGTCAATTTCGGTGTCATAATGGATGCTGATCGCCGGGTCGGCCTCCAGGCGGCTGGACAGGTAACTGGACATTGACAAGGCGAGCGAGGGGCCGCGCACCAGCAGATGGACATGGCGCGCACTGCGGCTGAGGAACATCGCCGCCTGGCCGGCGCTGTTGCCGCCGCCGACCACCACCGCCTCGGCCTGACGGCAATAGCGGGCCTCATTCTCGGTCGCAGCATAATAGATGCCCGCGCCTTCCAGATCGGCGAGCCGTGCGATCGGCAGGCGGCGATATTCCACGCCGGTCGCGACCAGCACCGCGCGGGCGCAGATGCGCTGGCCATTGTCGAAGACGCCGCAATAATGGCCGTCGCCGGTTTCCTCCAGCGCCGTCACCCGGCGCGGCATCAGGAAGCGGGTGCCGAATTTCATGGCCTGCACCTCGCCGCGCCAGACCAGGTCGGCGCCCGAAATCCCGGTGGGAAAGCCCATATAATTTTCGATCCGGCTCGACGTGCCGGCCTGGCCGCCGATCGCGATATCCTCCACCACCAGCGCGTTCAGCCCTTCGGCCCCGGCATAGACGGCTGCCGCCACGCCGGCCGGCCCGCCGCCCACGATCAGCAGGTCGACCGTCTCATTCTCGGTAAAGCCGCGGTCGAGGCCGAACAGCCGGGCGACCTTCTCGGGCGTGGGATCGGCAACGACATTGTCGCGACCGAAGATCACGGCAGGCTGGTCGGCCTGCGCGCCGCAACTGGCGGCGACCCGCCGGGCGTCGTCGCTGCCCAGCGCATGGGATGTGTAGGGCAGGCGGTTGCGGCTCGCGAATTCGGCGATGCAGCGCACCGCCCGATCCTCATCCTCGCCGATCAGCACCAATGTGCTGTCGCCCATGTCGAGCTGCCGCCGGCGCCGCGCCGCCAGCACGGTGATGATGATGTCCGACATTTCCGGGATCGCCGCCATCAGGCGCAGCATCGCCGGGCGCGGCACTTCCAGCACGCGGGTATCGCGCGCCGCGCGCATCGGGATCGACCAGCTACCGCCGCCCAGGAAGGAAATCTCGCCCATGAACTGTGTCGGCCCGATGGTGGAGGGGACATGCCGTTCCTCGCCGAACGGGTTCACCACCTCGATCTCGCCATCCTCCACATAGATGAAGCGGTCGACCGGGTCGCCGGGCCGGACGATATAGGTGCCGGCGGGATAGATGGCCTCGCTGCCTTCGGCGCGCAGCGCCGCGACATGCTCGGCCGTCAGCGGCACACGCTGCATCTCCCGCAGATCGCGCCCGATCGTCTCCATCCCCGGCCTCCCGCCACTCCGTGTCGCGCGATGATGGCGATGGTGCAGCCTGTGCGCAATGGTCGCGGGTGCTCGGGATGCGATCAGGCTCATCAATAGGTTGATCTCGATCAGCCCTGGCGCTCCGGCGCAAGGTGGCGCTTGCTTTCGTGCGGAAATGCCCCTTAGAGTCGGTTTCGAAACTCACGCTGACCGAGCCAAACGGCGTAGCATGAGCA
>ERZ1292629.3942-Hain-H43-01um-R1-3942-length-11125-cov-9_pt1 | contig 11125 bp, 7 predicted proteins | sample MGYA00564399_ERZ1292629 | MGnify/ENA primary metagenome ERZ1292629 (study PRJEB36523, sample SAMEA6512636) | groundwater metagenome | collected 2019-01-08 | study: AquaDiva: Metagenomics assemblies of 32 groundwater samples | reverse complement strand
AAAAATCGCGGGAGATTCTTCAGCCGCCGGCTTCTTTTCCAATGGCGCCGACTTTTCCGTTTAGCCCGCCTGCCGGAGGCGATGCCGGCGCTGGCGCGGATTCGGGAATTTCCGTTCCCAAACTGAGAGCCGTCAGTGACTATGGGGTTTTTGATTATTGGATTGTCCCTTTTATGACCTCAACGAGTTCTGCGCAAGCCGGTTCAGGGCAAATGGAAATTCTCTACGTCAACGAAAGCGGCCAGATTTTTAAAGTTATTGAGAGCGGCGACGACGTAATGGCAACTTCCGAACCCGTCAGCGGCCTTCGGTCTGTTTATACCAGCAAAGACGGCAAATTCGTAATCGTTAAATCCGGCGATTTAACTTCCCCCAAGTTTAATCTTTATAATGTCGCCACCGGCGTTTGGCAGCCGCTTTCTGAAAACATTACGGCAATAGATTTTTCTCCGGACAGTCAGAAAATCGCTTATCTTGAAAAAACATCTACCAATTCAACAATCAACAATTTAACAATTAAAGACCTAACCGCCGCAAAGCCGAAAACGACGAAAATTTTATCCCTCAATCAGAAGGACTTTGAATTAAAATGGCTGACCAGCGACCAGATTCTTTTAATTTCCAAACCATCGGCCCAACTCACCGGAGAAATTTGGTCAGTAAGCGTAAAAAATAAAACGATTAAACTTCTAATAACCGGCAAAGGATTGCTCGTAAATTTCGCCGACGACGCCAGTTGGGGATTGAGGTTTACAGTCGGCGCCAAGCCGGAGCGCGCCCCCCAACTCCAGCTTATTGACAAAGACGGCAATGCCAAAGCCGATTTTGAATTCTCCACTTTACCGGATAAATGCTTGATAACATTGTCAGCCCTTTATTGCGCCATACCGCAGAATCTCAGCTCTAAAATTAATCTTCCCGATGATTTTCTCAAGAGGGCGGTTTATTTCAAAGACGCCATTTACAGAATTGACATAAACCAGAACAGTTCTGAAATAATTTATTCGGCTGATGAGCCGGTTATTGACGCCATCCGGTTTTCTTTTATTGGCAACCGGCTTCTTTTCATTAACCGCTACGATAAGAAAATTTATAGTTTGGAACTATAAAATGAAGTATTGGCAAAAAATTTCCTTATATCTCAGTTTGCCGGAGATGCGGCTTTTTTGGTATTTCCTGCCGTTTGTCTTATTTATCGCCGTCATAGACATCCTTTATCTCCCCGCTGTTTGGACATTCATCAGTATCGGTCTTCTGCTGGTCTTGGGACTTTTTATTTTCATCAATAATCTGCGGCTGGCGCGCAGCAATCTTCAAATCAAGATAGAGCACAGCGAACTAAAAAGCGTCATTTCCAATCTCAAAGACGGCGTTGTCGCTTACAGTCCGGACTTTAAGATTTTGATTTTCAATCAAGCGGCTGAGCAGATTTTCAATATCGGCGCCGAATCAGTAGTGGGACAGATAATTTCGCCTGAGCGGGCAAAAGAGCGTCAATTTGAATTGCTTACCCGGATTATCTTTCCTTCATTGGCGGCCACGGTGATTAGACGTTCCGAAGCCGGAGTTTATCCGCAGATTGTGGAAATGTCTTTTGACGAACCGCGGCTGTCTTTAAGGGTGATTACCGACCGAATTATCGATTCGCACGGCCGGCTTCTGGGTTTTATAAAACTGATTCGCGACCGGACGCGGGAAGTTGAACTTCTGCGTTCAAAAAACGAGTTTATCACCGTGGCGGCCCATCAATTAAGAACACCCTTGGCCGGCATTCATTGGGCTTTTGAATCGCTTAGGAAAGAGCCGTTAAGCGAGTCGCTTAAAGAAATCGTTGAGAACGGCTTTCGCGCTACCTCAGAAGTTTTGCGGAACGTCAATGATTTGCTGGACGCTTCCAAAATTGAAGAAGGCAAATTTGGTTATAATTTTGAAAATATTGATATTGTAAGTTTTATCGAAGAGACGTTAGCCAATGTCAAAGATTTAGCCAGACAAGCGGGCGTGAAAGTCTATTTCCAAAAACCGGCCGAGGAATCCATTATGTTGAGCGTTGACGTCCAAAAATTAGGGATGGCCATTTCCAATCTTTTGGATAACGCGATAAAATACAACGTTCAAAACGGAGAAGTAGTAGTTGGCCTTGAACGATTGAAAGACAAGCCCTTTCTTCAAATAAGCGTCAAAGACACGGGTTTGGGCATGTTGCCTCAAGATGTAGAAAAATTGTTCACAAAGTTTTTCCGGGCGGAAAACGCGGTCAAATCAGCGCCCGGAGGCATTGGTTTGGGACTTTATATTATCAGGAACATTATCAGGCGTCACGGCGGCGATATCCGGGCGGAATCGGAAATCAACCGCGGCACCACCTTTTATTTCACCTTGCCGACCGACCCGAAACTGATACCGGCGAAGGAGATAGTGTACGGGGAAGAGTAAATATGCCCGAATTACCCGAGGTTCAAACAATCGTAAATGACTTGAATAAAAAAATTATTAAACGCCGGATTACCGGCGTTTGGTTCGATACGCCGAAGCTAATAAAAAGACCTAAGCCGGAAGATTTAAGATTTAAGATTAAAGATTTAAGAATTAGCGGGATTAAGCGCCGCGGGAAAAACATTCTTATATATTTAAGTCAAAAGCCAAAAGTCCTGCCTTGCCGGCAGGCAGGCAAAAGTCAAAAGTTTTTATTACTTATTCATCAAAAATTAACAGGCCATTTATTATACGGCAAGTGGAATGTGAAAAGGGAAAAGGGTAAAGATAGAATTATCCCTTTAATAAAAGGGCCGCTTGAGGAAAAAGTTAATAATTATATTCATCTGATTTTTTATCTGGACAACGGCTGGCAATTGGCGCTTTCGGATTTGCGAAAATTCGCCAAAGTTTTATTTGGGCTGAAAGAAGAAATCGAAAATTCGCCGGATTTGGCGAAAATCGGACCGGAGCCGCTGAATAAATCTTTCAATCTTTCAATCTTTCAATCAGTAATTTTAAATAAAAAGGGCAAGATTAAGCAAGCCCTGATGGACCAAGAAGTCATTGCCGGCATCGGCAATATCTATTCCGATGAAATTTTATGGCAGGCGAAAATCCACCCCCTAAAAAGAGTTGATGAGTTAAGAGTCGATGAGTTAAAAAAAACTTATTCAGCAATGAAACAAATCTTAAAAAAAGCGGTAAAATTACGGGGAACCTCCACCAGCGATTATCGGGACACGACCGGCAAACCTGGCGCTTATGCTAAAATAAGAAAAGCTTATCAACGAGAAGGCGAACCCTGCCCGCGCTGCAAAACCTTGATTAAAAGGATTAAAATCGGCGGCCGGTCAGCGCATTATTGTCCCGCCTGCCAACGGCTAAAGCCGTAGGCTTTGGCGGGCAGGCCAAAATGCCAAAAATGAGGAAGTACATTTTTATTGTCGGCGGAGTGATGTCCGGGGTCGGTAAAGGCGTGGCAACGGCTTCCATCGGAAAAATCCTTCAGTCAAAAGGATTTGAGGCGACGGCCATAAAAATCGACCCTTACGTTAACGTTGACGCCGGAACGATGAATCCGACCGAGCACGGCGAGGTTTTCGTTTTGGACGACGGGATGGAATGCGACCAGGATATGGGAAATTATGAAAGATTTCTTGACCGCGATTTGACCAAAGACAATTATATGACCACCGGTAGCGTTTATCAGGCGGTGATTAATCGTGAAAGAAATCTTGGTTACGGCGGTCATTGCGTGGAAGTTGTCCCTCATATTCCTTTAGAGGTTTTAAGCAAAATTGATAAAGCGGCAGGCAAAAATAAGGCGGAAATTGTTCTCACCGAAATCGGCGGCACGGTCGGCGAATACCAGAACATTTTGTTTTTAGAAACTATCAGAATGCTCAAACTTAAAAAACCCAATGACGTGGTTTTGGTTTTGGTTAGTTATCTTCCGCTCCAGGGCAAAGAAAGCGAACTTAAGACCAAGCCGACGCAATACGCCGTAAGAACATTAAACTCGGCCGGCCTTCAACCAGATATCGTTATCGCTCGGGCCTCGGTGCCTTTAGACAAAAAACGCAAGGAGAAAATCGCTTTCAACTGCAATATTTTCGAAGAGGACGTTATTTCCGCGCCGGACGTTGAAAGTATTTACGAAATACCGATTAATTTTGAAAAAGACAGATTAAGCGCGACTATTTTGACCAAACTGCGGCTGAAATCCCGCTTTCAGGATTTAAAAAATTGGCAGAAATTGGCGCGGACGATTCGCTCCGCAAACAGGTCGGTCAAAATCGGCATTGTCGGAAAATACTTCGGCACCGGCAATTTTATTCTGGCGGATTCCTACATTTCCGTCATTGAAGCGGTAAAACACGCCGCTTATTATTTCGGACGAAAACCGGAAATCCGCTGGCTGGACGCGGAAGTTTACGAAAAAAATCCGAAACAACTTAAAGAATTATCAAAATATGACGGCGTTATAATACCCGGCGGGTTCGGTTCGCGCGGCGTTGAAGGGAAAATCGCCGCTATCCGCTATCTACGCGAAAGAAAAATTCCTTTTCTGGGATTGTGTTACGGGATGCAGCTCGCAGTGATAGAATTCAGCCGTTCGGTAGCCGGGCTTAAAAGCGCCCAGACAACGGAAATTAATTCCGAAACCTCCCAGCCGGTTATTGACGTAATGCCCGAACAAAAAAAGAATCTATCCGAGAAAAATTTCGGCGCCACAATGCGATTGGGCGCTTATCCGGCGGTTCTTAAGAAGGGGACAATCGCTCACGCTGCTTACAAGCAGCATTTAATTTCCGAGAGGCACCGCCATCGTTATGAAGTCAATCCCGATTACATCGGTCGTTTAGAAAAAAGCGGGCTGGTTTTTTCGGGGTTTTCGCCCGACCGCCGGCTGATGGAAATTATGGAGCTTCCAAAAAGCAAACATCCGTTTTTTGTCGCCACCCAGTTTCATCCGGAATTTAAATCAAGGCCCCTAAAACCCCATCCATTATTTAGGGAATTCATAAGAGCGGCGATAAAAAGATGATAATCTTTCTCTACGGTCCGGATTCATACCGCCGGCGGAAAAAATTAAATGAAGTTGTCGGCGAATACCAACGCAAGCACTCCAACCTGACATTGGAATATTTTGATTTGGAAATGGACGATGAATTCAATCGGCTTCAGGAATTCGCCCTAAGTCGTTCGCTGTTTAAAGACGTTAAGATGGCGGTTATCGGGGGAATTTTTGAAATTGAATTCAAGAAGGAAGTCAAACAATTTTTAAAATCGCAGCTGAAAACCGACGATTTAACTTTGGTTATTTCTTCCGACCAAAAACCGGTTGAAGATTCAAAATTTTTAACGGAAAAGCCGGTTTTGAGCCAGAAATTTGAAAACTTGAGCGGTGAGCGTTTGAAATTTTTCATCAGAAAAGAGGCGCAAAGCCGGAACATTGATTTAACGCCTCAAGCCGTAAATTTTCTGGCGGAAAATTTCAAGGAAAACACTTGGGGCCTGATAACCGAACTTGAAAAGATTTCGTCGGTCGGTAAAAAATCATTAGACACGGCTGAGCTCCAGAAATTTGGAGATTTCTATGAGTCGCCGAATATATTTGATTTTATCGGTTTGTTTTTAAGAGGCAATTTCAACAGGAAAACGGCGCTTAGAAATCTGGAATTATTGTTTCTTTCCCACGAAGAGCCGGCGAAGATTTTCAATATCTTGGCGAGTATGAGTCGTTCGCCGGAGCTTATAAACCGTTTGGCTGACTACGATGTGGCTATAAAATCCGGCAAATTAGGATATGAGGAAATTCTTTTGGATTTAGCCCTGGGTTGAAGGCGTGGTATAATTATTTTTAATGATTAACCTTCCCCTTTATCTGATAAATCGCGCCCTTTTTCGTCTAAAAGAATTTTTTCGGCACTGGTATATTAATAGTTTTTACATTTATGGTCATTTTATTCTGACACAACTGGAGAAAATCGACCGCGTTTTGGCTTTTAAAATCACTCTTCGTTATATTTTTCAACCTCTTTACGGCGACCGCACGATTTTAGGGTATATCTTGGGATTTATTTTTAGAAGCGGCCGGATTATTGTCGGCGGAATTATTTACGCGATATTAATCGCTTTGGCGGTCGTTGTTTTTATTCTGTGGCTGACTGCTCCGGTTTTTATCGTTTATAAAATAATTTCTTGAAACCTTATAGAATTTCATTTCTGTCATGGATAATCTACAAAATTTAAAACTTGAGTTTGATGAGCCGCGGCTCAAAATGGGTCCAGCCGCCCGTTTTTTAACGAGAGTAATCTCTTATTGTTTTTACTCGATTTTTATCGTAGCGACAGCCACCTTTCTTCTTTCGGACGTGAAGCGGCTTTTCTGGCTAGGCGTGTTTTTTATTCTGTTTTTGTTTGACCGGGCTGTTCATTTTGGAAAAGCGGAAAAATCGTTAGTTGGGGTTACGCGATTCCTCCCGCGGCTTTCGCGCCGCAAAGGCGATGCCGGCCAAGTTTCCCAAAGCATAAATGTTTCCAAGTATTTAACGCCGGCAAGTTTAGATGTTTTAGGGCGGGCATATGACAGGGCTCGTCTTGTCGGTGGCAATGTTTATCTTTATTTGCTTAAATTTTTAGTTGAGCGGCCGGAAATTGCCGAAGCGCTTTTAAGGATGGATGTTAACCTGGCGGAATTTAAGCAGAAAATTGAGAAAACCCTTCAAGACCATAGAGATAAGGCGGCTAAAGATGAAATTTTTTTCAAAGTTGGAGAGCTGGCGAAATTGGCGTTTCTTCAGGCAGCCGCCGGTCAGAGCCGCGACATCAATCCGGCGGATTTATTCTCCGTTTTGGGCCTTATCAGCGATAAAGAAGTAGAGCGTCTTTTAAATCTATTTTCTATTAGCCCAACTGATTTGGAAAAAGCGATGATTTTCAGTCGCTTCAAAAGGCGATTTAAGTGGCTTAAAAAATTGCCGGCGAGTTTGGGCGGTTTTGCCCACCGGCCTTATAAAATCCGGCATCGGGTTATGAACAGGGCTTGGACTTCCAGACCAACGCCGGTTCTTGACCGCTTTAGCACTGATTTCACGGATTTAGCCAGAGAGGAACAGCTTGGATTTTTAATCGGTCATGAGAAAGAATTTAAGCGGTTAGTTGATGTTTTATCGCGGCCCGCAAAACCCAACGCTCTTCTGGTCGGCGAACCAGGCAGCGGCAAAAAAAGTCTGGTAGCGGCTTTGGCCTTCCGCGTTGTCAAAGACGAAGTGCCGGAATCGTTGTTTGACAAACGGGTCGTGTCTTTACAAATCGGCTCTTTGGTTTCTGGAGCGCCGCAGGAAGAATTGGCCAGCCGGTTAAACAAAATAGTGGAAGAGATTATTATAGCCGGGAACGTCATTCTTTTTATTCCCGATATTCATAATTTAGTAAAGACCGCCGGCGAGAAACAGATAAACGCCGCCGACATTTTGATGCCGATTATCTCCAACGACGCTTTTCCGGTCATCGGCGCCACTTACCCTAAAGAATTCAAGCAGCTGGTTGAATCGCAAACCGATTTCGCCAACGCCTTTGAAACAATCCGGGTTGAAGAAATCAGCGAAGACGAGGCAACGAGATTGCTTACTTACGACAGTTTAATTTTGGAACAGCAGTATAAATTGGTAATCAGTTTCGGCGCGGTCAAAGAAGCGGTGGAATTGGCTTATAAATATTTCCGAAACAAACTTCTGCCTTCAAGCGCGGAAGATTTACTTAAAGAAGCGCTGTCTGATGTCAGCCAAAAAGGCGGTAAAACATTAACGCCAGACGACGTGATAAGGATTGCCGAAAGAAAAACAAACGTTCCGATTCATCGGGCCGGCAAAGAGGAGGTGGAGAAGCTCCTTAATCTGGAAAAAATAATTCACGAGCGGCTGATTAACCAAGAGGAGGCGGTAAAGGGCGTGTCTCAAGCGCTTCGGGAATATCGCAGCGGTCTCTCAAGGGCTGGCGGGCCGATTGCCGCGTTTCTTTTCGTCGGTCCGACCGGCGTCGGTAAAACCGAGCTTTCAAAAATTTTGGCGAAAATTCAGTTCGGCTCAGAGCGAATGATGCTCAGATTTGATATGAGCGAGTATCAGGACAAACAGAGCATTTTCAGGTTTATCGGTTCGCCGGACGGCAGAATCGCCGGTTCTTTGACTGAGGCGGTCATTCAAAAACCCTATTCTTTAATTTTGCTTGATGAGTTTGAAAAGTCCCATTCTGATATTTTAAATCTCTTTTTACAGGTTTTTGACGACGGTCGGCTGACTGACAGTTTGGGTCGGACGATTGATTTTCAAAACACCATTATCATCGCCACCTCCAACGCTCATTCTGATTTGATTAAGCAGGCACTCGACGCTGGCGAATTTATGGAAGGCATCGCCGAATATCTGAAGAAAAAATTAGTTGATTTTTTCAGGCCAGAACTGCTCAACCGTTTTTCTAAAATTATTGTCTTTAAAGAGCTGACGCCGGAAAATCTGAAAGCCATAACCCAATTGAATCTTGGTGATTTGGCTAAAACTCTTGATGAAGAACAAGGGATTTATTTGGAGTTTACCCCTGAAGTTGTCAAAGAAGTGGCGCGTCTCGGCTACGACCCGTCTTTCGGCGCCCGGCCATTGCGCGGCGTCATTTCCGACAAAATCAAAAGCGTTTTGGCGGAAAAAATTCTGAAAGAGGAAATTATAAAAGGCGAGACGGTAAAAATAGACTTTGAAAACGGGCAATTTCTATTTGTAAAATAAATGAATCAGGAGCTCGCGAAAATCTTTTACAACACCGCCTTATATCTGGAAATGGACGAAGTGCCTTTCAAGCCGCAGGCGTATGAAAAAGCGGCGATAAATCTGGAAACTTTGAGCGAGGACGTTGGAAATATTTACAAAAAAGGCGGGATTGAAGCGCTGGAAAAAATTCCCGGAATCGGCAAAAGCATTGCCGAAAAAATCGTTGAGTACATCAAAACCGGAAAAATCAAGGAACACGAAGCGATGAAAAAGAAAATACCGGTAAACTTGGATGAATTGACCGCGGTGGAAGGCATAGGACCTAAAACCGTCAAAGCTCTTTACAAAAAATTGGGCGTAAAAAATCTGAAAGATTTGGAGAGGACTGCTAAAGCCGGGGAAATCCGCAACTTGCCGCACTTCGGAGAAAAAAAAGAGCAAAACATTCTGGAAAGCATTGAATTTTTGAAACGCAGCCACGGGAGATTCTTGCTGGGGGAAATTCTGCCGAACGTTTATAAAATTATCGCTCAATTGAAAAATTTGAAAGAAGTTAAGCGAATCTCCGAAGCCGGCTCAGTCAGGCGACGCAAAGAGACAATAGGCGATGCCGATATTCTTATTACCTCGTCAAATCCTCAAAAAGTCATTGATTATTTTGTCTCAATGCCGGGCGTTGTTAAAATTTGGGGCAAAGGACCGACTAAGGCGTCAATCCGGCTCAAAGAGGCCCGCCTGCCGGACGGGCAGGGATTTGACGTTGATTTAAGAGTTTTGCCGGAAAAACAATTCGGTTCGGCTTTACAGTATTTTACCGGTTCCAAAGAGCATAATATTGTCTTGCGAAAAATCGCGATTGATAAAGGCTTGAAGCTTTCGGAGTACGGATTATTTCGCGGCTCAAAGTTAATTGCCGGCGAAAAAGAAGAAGAAGTTTATAAAGCGTTAGGAATGAATTATATTGAGCCGGAATTGCGCGAAAATACCGGCGAAATAGAGTTCGCTACTAAAAGGAATTTACCAAAACTCATTAACTATAATGATATTAAGGGCGACTTACATTGCCATTCGCACTGGGGAGAAGGAATCGGCAAAGAAATAATTGAGGAATTAGTTAGAGCGGCAATGAAAATGGGTTATCAATATATCGGCATCTCCGACCACACGAAATTTCTGGCGATTGAACATGGATTAAATGAAAAACAATTAATGGAGCAAAGAAAATATATAGATAAATTAAATTCCCGCCTTCGCCAAGGCTTCGGCGGGCAGGCAAAATTCAAAATTCTTCAAGGCTGTGAAGCGAATATATTAGCCGACGGCTCTATTGATATTAAAGATGAGGCCTTGGCAAAACTGGATTTTGTCATCGCCGGCGTTCATTCGCAAATGAAAATGCCTAAAGAAAGAATGACCGAAAGAATCATTAAGACGATGGAAAACCCGAATGTGGATATAATTTCTCATCCCACCGGAAGAATTTTAAAACAACGAGATGAATACGAAGTTGATTTTGACAAAATTCTGAAAGCCGCCAAAGAAACCGGAACAATTTTGGAAATCAATGCCAATCCCTACAGATTAGATTTGAATGATAAAAATATCAGAAAAGCCAAAGAAGCGGGCGTGAAAATGGTTATAGATACCGACGCGCATCAACCGGAGCAAATGCGTTTTATGGAATACGGTGTTTCTCAGGCCCGCCGCGGCTGGGCCGAGAAAAAACATATAATAAATACCCAGCCAATTGAAAAATTATCGGATCTTTTCAAGCGGCCTTGACAATTATTTAAAATACATATATTATCCATATAAATGCTCTCTTGGGCGTTTATTTTTTAAAAAAAAGATATTTGGCCCTTTAAAATTTTGAAAAAATAGAAAGAGGTGAATGTATGGAAGAAAAAACCTGTTGTGAAATGTTGATGGCATTAATGGAATTCATTCCCGATTCCATCTATTTTAAGGACTTAGAGGGGAAATTCGTTATGGTGAGTAAAGCCAAATCTGCTAATTCCAACGTGTCTGTTGAAGAGATGATTGGGAAAACCGATTTCGATTTTATGTCGCTTGACGAAGCTGAAAAATCTTATTTTGACGATCAAAAGGTTATTGAAACCGGAGAATCAATTCAAGATAAGGTGGAAAAAATCACGCGTTCGGACGGAAACGAAAATTATGTGTCGGTTACCAAAGCGCCGTGGAGAAACGAAAACGGCGAAGTTATCGGCATTATTGGCATTTCCCGCGATGCGACAAAAAGGATTGAAGCCGAAAAACACATCTTAAATATGTTGAGCATCGCCACTCACGATTTGCGGTCGCCGCTCGTCTCCACAGAATCAACCATTAAATTGCTTATACGCGGTTCTTTTGGA
>ERZ1292629.3940-Hain-H43-01um-R1-3940-length-11127-cov-7_pt1 | contig 11127 bp, 9 predicted proteins | sample MGYA00564399_ERZ1292629 | MGnify/ENA primary metagenome ERZ1292629 (study PRJEB36523, sample SAMEA6512636) | groundwater metagenome | collected 2019-01-08 | study: AquaDiva: Metagenomics assemblies of 32 groundwater samples | reverse complement strand
CTGCTTGACTTGTGCAGCCATGTTTTCCGGCCACCAAATATCTACCTTATCGCCGCGTTGAATAAATACCTGAGCAAATGCGGCCGAGTAGCGTTCCCCTCCCCCTAAGGTGTCAAAATACGGATCATAGACAGCCACCCTCATGTTTTTGCTTGCTGCATTTCCCACAGGCGGGCATAAATAACAAATGAGTTAAACACTTGAAATAACCCATCGATTACCCCCTCTGTGCCATCCCTCCATGTAAATAGTTTAATAAAGCGCAACCAAAATTCAGTAAACATCACCCGAATAATTCGCCACCCCACCACCGGCGGATGTTTAGTCGTGTACCGCAACTGAGCTTCGTAGGCTGTAAAGATCAAGGTTTTTTCCAGCATTGAAGACAGATCCCGGTGCGACAAGTGTACTAACCGGTTTTTAAGTCTGCCTAGTTCTCCGGCGAACACCGGCTCTTCGTGCAAGGGATTTTTCCATCTGTCTAAATTCTTTTTCTGAAACAAGCGAACTACATAGTCATTTTCCCATCCTCCAAAATACATTTCTTTTCCCAAATAGATATTTTGTCTAGAAATTGTATATGCCGATTTAGCTTCAGGTGAGGATATGATTTGTGCAATTTCTTTCCTGAGTAAAGGAGTTACTCTTTCGTCGGCATCGATATACAGAATCCAGTCACCCCTAGCGGCCTTCATCCCGGCGTTTCTAAATTGCGAATAATCCTGCCCGGACGTTTTGACTATTTTGGCGCCATGTTCCCTGGCGATATCGTTAGTGATGTCTGTATTGCCTGTATCAACAACAATTATTTCGTCGGCAAATTTAACCGAAAGCAAACAATCGCCGATCATTTGTTCTTCATTTTTGGTAATAACTACGACGCTAAGCATAGGTGCCTCGTCCCCATCTGCCTAAATAAAAATCTAGCACTCCCCGCTTTTGCCACAGCCTACCTGAAGCTAGCAAACGCATTGATTCCCGCACTAAGGCAATTTTAGATCGCAACGGGGCCCAACGCATACCAAACAATATCCGGTTGCGAGTGGTGTAATAGTCGACAAGTTGTGAACCCACACCTGTCGCTTGGGCATTGGCGTGCCAGACGGTGCTAGTCGGAACATACCACAGTTCCCAACCGGCCCGCCGAGACCGCAGGCTTAGATCAGTTTCCTCATAGTAAAGATAGTACTTAGGGTCCAGGATGCCCACCTGACGGAGCATTTGAGAGTTAAGAAGCATTGAGGCCCCGGTGACGAAGTCCGTAATTTTGGCTGTGTCAAATTGGCCCGTATCAACCTCATTCATTCCTAAATGATTAGTAATGACGTTGTTCCAATCTATTTGGCCCCCGGCATACCAGATAACTTTACCTATTTGCGCCTTGGTATAGCGGTTTTTGTGAAACTCAAATCCTGGAACAAAGTAGACCTTAGAACCTAAAATACCGGCTTGGGGATGAGTGCTGGCAAAGTTTAATAGAATCTGCAGAGCTTGAGGACCAACAGTGATATCCGGATTAACTATCCAAATATAGTCGGCGCTATAGTCGAGAGCGTGACGAATCCCCACATTATTGCCTTCGGCATAGCCCAAGTTTTGGGAATTTATTATCAACTTGACTTGGGGAAAGTTTTTTTTCAAATAGGGCACCGAGCCGTCAGTAGAAGCATTATCCACTACTATCCTTTCTGCTTCCAACTGCTGCAGAGATTTCAGGCACTTGCCAATATATTTCTTGCCATTCCAATTCAAGACAACTACTGCTACCTTCATATTCTCAATTTACGCAGAAGCTTCCACCACCAACTTGCCGGCCAACTAGATGAGTTAATTTTGACTTGATACCCCCACCACTTAATTTTGCCCCGGTGGGTATTTATTTCTTGCTGCAGTTGATCAACAGATAGTTGCACTGGTACAAACCCGCTGTGCTGCCACATTTTCAAATACAACACACATTCTGAAAATGCTTGAAGTAGGGCTAGCGCCAGCCCATGTAACCCCTCACTGTAGCCTCTTCTAGCAAAATACTGATTCAGAAACTCTTCCAATGGCTTGACTACTACATCTGACCAGGCAAAGCTATATCCCGCTTCTACTTGGTGTTGGACCTGATGGTTAGTATATCTATTTAGGCGGTCAACATACTGGCTAACTGTCTCATAGTGATGATGCAAAATCGCCAACTCTTCCTTGATCGGCAAGTCTTCTCCTTTCCCTCGAGTAAAGGGAACGCCATGAATAGTATCTTCCCAAGTTACATGCCCTTTTTTAAATAACCGGTAGACATAATCCGGCCACCAATGCTCACTTTTGATCCATTTACCAAAAATAATATTTTTACGGGCAATGCGAAAATAATCGGCTTTATTAGAACTTACTAGTTTTTGGATCCGAGAGGATAACTCAGCTGTAATTTCCTCGTCAGCATCCAAAAGCAGTATCCAATCTCCCTTAGCTTTGGAGAGAGAGAAATTGCGCATCGGCTCGACTATACCGGTGTGAGCATGGGTGAACACCTGGCATTTGAGCTTTTTGGCGACTGCCAAAGTTTTGTCGGTACTGGCCTCATCAACTACCACTACTATTTCATCAGCCAGATGGCGGACGGAAGATACGACTCGGGGCAAATTCTTCTCTTCGTTCCAGGCGATAATGACCACAGAGAGCATATATTCATTTTAGCAGACATGGCTCTGGTTTGACTGTTTGAGAGGCACATTTGAAAGCAGGGTCTGTCCGGTAGGCAAATAATATAGATTCACCTAATGGCGAAGGAATTGTGAACTCAAGCTTAAGAAAGTGCTCTTTAGCTTGAGACTGGGAAATCACATTCGGCCCACCCACTATGAGCTGATCTTTATAGATGTCGTTTCTCCAATCAAGGTGACGGAAAGAAACTCTTGAAGTTACAAAATAATCCTGCCAACTGATACTCCGATAATAATCACGACCCAAATAGGGTGCGAGAGACTGAACAAAGTTAGGATTTATCTTGTTGAAAAAGAGATATTGTACATAAGATGGTTTGTCTAAATCTACTAGTACTGGTATGGAATAAGCGTTTATCTTGGTAAATAACTGTTGGTATCCATAGTTCCAAGCCAGATACCTTTGATTTGGCAGTAAAATGAAAAGACTTCGATACAAATGTCCCCAGGAGAGGCCCAGCAGCAAGACGGATGCCAAGATTCTGCCTACTCGATTCAACTTGCGTATTATCAACAAAATTCCGGTCACGATTACCATGGTTACGGGTATAAACAACAAAGAGGCTCTCATGGTAGAGAATGGATCTTTTGTCAAAGCTGCTGCAACAGGAAAAAGAAGATATGTTATAACCAAAACCCGATAATGTTTATATCTGTTTATAATCCAAAAAAGTCCAACCAGATAAGGAATTATTTGCCAAGGGAAAAATACCGATAAAAAGGGCAGTGAGCGCTGAGGATCAGGATCCGAGAACCAAAAAAGATTGGAGGGGGAGAGATAAGCGGTATACTGTGAGACAAACTCTCGAATGATTAATAATAGATTATGGCCAGTTTGGGGCAACCATAGTTGATTAATTAGACGAGTATTTGGCCCAGATTGAGTGGAAAGATAGAATTGAGGAAGCTGAGAGATCAAAAATATTGTAAGTTTTGACCAGGGTATTTTGCGAACAAAGATAAAGAAGCAGGCGATAAACAAGAACACTATTAGACGTTGGGGTTGGTATGCATAGGTAGAAAGAGACAGAAGGATTAAACCTATAATAGTATCTGGTCTTTTTGCTAATCCGAGAGTGAACAGGAGCAAACCAAGGGTTGGCTCGTAAAACCCCCGACTGAACAAAATATGAGACGGGGCCAAAGCCGTAACAATTCCAGTTATCAAAAATACAGGAAAGCTAGATTTGATTAAACGTGTGGAAAGTATTGCCAGAGAAATAACTGTAAGAGAACCAATAATCAGCGGGGTGGCGCGAAGAGATAAAACACTTAGACCAAGAATCCGAATAGGGATAATGATCAAATACACCACGAGGGCGGGCGTGTACGTACCAAAAGAGCGTAAGTAAGTTGGAAGGGAAAAATTGTACTCATCCCTACCGGTTTGGGAAATTGAATAGGCGTTGTATCCTAGTGCCGCTTCATCTACATACAGTCCAGGAGGGTTAGACGATAAACCAATTCCACGGATAACAATAGCAGCCACAGTCATTAACAGGACTGTCACACATAGACGCTTACTCATAGACTACATTCTCGCGAGGGTGGGAAGAAAATAAGTAGCGATTTAGATCAAGAACACGAAAGATGGGGTCTTGAACTTTATTTAAAATTATAACTAACTTGTTCTCAAAAATTTTTCCAAGTAGTGGATGAGGATAAAATGATCGACGTTGGTTTAAGTAATATAAGTCAAGACTAGTAAACCAGATGGCAATTAATAAAATGGTTATTTTCCGGCTTTGGCCCATATTGCAGCTTGGGAATTTTCAAAAATGTTTTCCATTCCCAACTGGGTATCGCTTAACTTGGGTCTGGATTTAGCCACCTCTGCCAAGTAAATATATGAAATGGAGTTATCATCCAAAAACTTCTGTGCTAAATTAGGATCCGACGTGGCAAAAAAATCTAAACTCTGTTGCCGCCGATCCTGCCAAGAGTAGCCAGTAATATTCAGGTTCACTTCATCTTCCAGATATACCGGCTGCTTAGAAAACGCGGCCACGTAGGCGGTCGACTCATAAAGATAAAGGGGGCGGGGCGGATTGGCTTCGGCTTGCTTGGCAGCTATGGGATCATAGGGGTAAGTTAACACCACCCCCCTAGGTCGGCCAGACAAAAACTGCAAAGCTTGGATTTCCTGATTGGATAGCATGGCGGGGGGGCGAGCGGGTAAATAATGCTGCAGCGTTTGCCTCGTTGTGGGAAGGGTTAAACCTATAATTAAGACTATTAGTAGTTTGTTGGTGATTTTAGACATCGCTACTCCGGCCAGAAGACCGGAGAAAAACAGAGAATAGTAGAAAAACTGAATAGTGTTCCACGGTGTTCCGGTTTGTAAGAAAAACATGGGTATCAGGCCTCCGGCTACTATCACTGCAGCCATAAATATTTCTTCCCATCCCCATTTCAACCACCTTGTCATGCCAATTATTCTTGTGCCCATATTACCCAGCCAAAAAATGCCGAGGGCCACACCGTAGGCCACCACAGCTTTGACCCCCTCACCCCCCAGGCGATAGTTGATCATGGCCGAGTAATACTTCTGCCAACCCACCCGGTCAGACAGGGACATCATTGTTTCCAAGTACCACCCTGGCTGCCAGATTACTAGCGAGGAGCTGGCAGTTAGCAGCCGGTAGCTGACAGCCAAGTACACCACTAGCGACCCTGCAAACACCCATATCAATTTTCTGTTTTTCAAACTGGCCAAAAGCAATCCCCCAAATGCCAATAATCCAGCGTAGATTTTTATGTGAGGTAAAATCGCAAAAATAAGGCCAGCTAATATATATTTTTGCTTTTGTATCAGTAATAGTCCAGCCAAAAGCAATATCAGCGATAGGGCAAAGGGGGGATTAACTAGTGTTGAAATAGCTTGCTGGGACCAAAAGGCAGATTCTCCTTTACCCAGTATCCAACCCCAGCTCCCACTAAAATAAGTAAAGAGCAGAACCCACCTTGCAGCAGACTCTGAGTTAGTCCAAGCCTTAACAAACTTATAACTTAACCACCCAATTAGGACAGCCAGCAGCGGGGGAGTCAGTTGCCAATATAGCAGGGGAGCCGGTATGGAAGTTAGCCAGTGAATGGCAGCCAGAGCCAGGTCAAAACCCAAATGATAATTCTTAATCGCCTCACCTGCAAAAATTGGCATGTCCCATCTCCCCCGTGCCAAACTTTCAATTAGAGCCATATGCCATACACCGTCGTGTCCATTTGGTCCCCAAAATCCAATTCCATACTTATATTCCCAACCGCTTTTAACCATGGTCAACGACCAAATTGCTGTTCCGACAATAATTAGCAACCAATGTTTATAATTTCGCACGAAAGTGAGCATAGAATGGCTTTATGTCAGCCAAAAGTTGTTTTCCCCCAAATAACATTATTCCTACCATGTAAGCCGAGCCTGACAAAAGAACCGTCCAAACTACACCCCACCTCAGAGAAAACAATCCGACTCCGGTCATTAAGAGTGTGGCCAGAACTACTGTTCCCAAACTTTTGACAATGCTAAAACCAATGATTTTTTTGGCGATAAAGAAAGGTACCAATGAAGAAAATGAAATAATAGCTGCAGCATATGCAACACCCAGGTAGCCAAATTTTATAGCTAGGGTGGGCTTTAACAGCCACTCCAAAGCCAGCCACATAACCATTAATCCCGTAACTATTTTGGCTCTACCTAAAGCATAAAGAGTATTGGTTAAAGGGGTAGAGAAACAAGACAAAAGAGCACTGAAGCAGTAAAGGTACAAAGGAATTAACGCTGGCTGCCATTTAAACCACTTCGGTACTAAAAACGCCAGATGTGACCAAGTCAGAGCTATTCCCACCAGAGCAGGGAAAATAATTAGGCAAACAAATTGTAAAAGCCTCTCTACTGCATGACGAAACTCGGCCGGATGATCTTGAAGCCGAGATAGTGCCGGGAAAGCTACCTTGGTAGCGTTATCCATAATTAACCGTTGCGGCATTTGGCTGTAGTAAAAACCCCAATTTACCAGCCCCATGCCAGTAGCTCCGACAATTTTCCACAAAAATAAATTCACAAACTGATCTTTAGCAACAGCTAAAAGGGAATTAGTCTGATAGGGGACGCCAAATTTTAAAAGTTTTTTGAGACTATCTTTAGAAAAGGCCAGCCCAATCGGCCAAGGTTTAAACATATATATGAGCACTAATCCCATTAAACTTTGCAACAAGACAGCCGGAATATAGGAAACTATTCCCATGCCTTTGACGGCCAAAACTATGGCCACAATGTTGAACACCAAAGACTCGACAATCCGCACCGCCATAATCAAATCAAATCTTAACGACCTTTCCAAAATTACCGAAGGAATGGACTTTAACGATGAAAGAAAAAAACTGGCCAACAGAGCCAAGAGTAGCCAGTATTCCGGTCCGGAGATTCCATAGTAACTTTTAATGAATGGGGACAGTAATAAGGCTAATGCAATTAATAGGCTGACCAAGCCCTGCTGAATAGTAAAGGTTGTTCGCAGATCAGAAGTGGTAATATTTTCTCTCTTTTGAATCAGAGAAGCCGCCAAGCCGATGTCTGAAAAATAGCCCAAAATAACTATGATATTCCCTACCAACCCGTATAACCCAAATTCCTTCGGTCCCAAAAACGTGGTTAGCAGTAACACTCCCGTTCCGGAAATCAAGGTCAGAATTACTCCCCCACCTGTCAGGGTCGCCATGCCCTTAACTGCCCGCGACTTAACAGTATTTAAATCTACATCTCCCAGCGTGACTTCTTCGGCCATGGAATAAAGTAAAGAATTAACATTGCCCAGGCGATTAGCGACAGGGCATTAGCTGCAAATCTGACGGGGGTATTTAAGAATTTAAGTTGTAAGTCATGTTGACCCTCGGTCACCTCCACCTGCATCCGGCCCAATAGAGGATCCCGGGTGGGATCGATGGGTACTTCCAGTTTATCTAACCACATTCTCCAGCCCGGGAAATAGTAAGTCTGGACTTCTAAAGTCGCTGACTCAGAAGCTTCGACAGAGTATTGCTGAAAATTGGTTTTATAATTATTTACTTCATATACTCCGCTGCCTGTGAGAAATTTCAGGGCTTCCGGTTGGGGATCAGCCGGAGGTCGGGGGGCCCAAATGGGCAAATAGTCAAAGATGCTGCCGGTAACTTCCCATTGCCAATCATGGCCTGTAAATTTATTGGAATCATTAATATCCGGCAGCCACTGGCGGGGACGGAAATAATTGGCGTTTAGGATGAGTAAAAGTAATAGTAATAAAGGCAGCAGCCAACGTTTATTAACCAGTTCTATCGCTCCAGCCAAAAACGAACCGGCAAAGATGGATAGCGTTAAGAACCGCCAGGGAAATTGTAAGAATTCCAATGGCTTAATGGCCAGCCAAACGGGAGTGGCTTTCCAGTGCATCATAAATAGAGAATAGAGAATAGAGAATAGAGCAAAGAGAATTAGCGCCACCCGGCTTCTCAATTTGGCTATAAACGGGGTCGAAATAACAATAGCCAGTGGAACTAGCCAGTGCAAATAGCCGACGGCCAAGCTCATGGTGTCGTCAGGACCGTAAACTGACGAGCCATAGCCCCAATTAATTTTGAGTAGCATCTGTCTCCAGTCCAAAAAGTGGGCCAGATAGTTAAAATATCCGGATGTCAACGTCCATAAAGACACGTACTTGGCTTCTAATAAGACCGGCAGAGTGTAGAAGGCAGCTAACCCTAAGGCCCAAATGGCCGAAACCGCTAAATACCAAGTTGACCGGAAGTGTTTAAATTTGATTACCCAGATAGCTGTCCACAATATTAGAGGCAAGACAATAATTAAAATGGTCAAGTTATGGGTGAGCAACAGGGCAGCTACCGACAAGGATACCCAAGGAATCCACTTAGCTCCATCTTTTATCAAGCGGTAGATAGTCCAAAAAATCAAAGGCAGCCAGACCAAAGCCCAAAACTCATTTATGGCTCCCCGGACATAGTAATCAGTCGAATGGTAAGGAGCATAGACATAAAACAAGGCTGCTAATGCGCCTCCTCTTCGTCCCCAAAACTCAGCCGCTAGCAAATACATGCCTGCCAGGGAAGCGGCAAAGCCGACAATACCCAGCACCTTTACCGTGTCAGTGAACTGCCAGCCTAATTTATGGACTAGCTCCCCCAAATAATAGGGCAGGGGCGGATAGTAATTAAACAGCGGATAACCATAGCCGTAACCCATATCCAACACCCAGCGACAGGGAATTTGCAAATCATGCCAACATTTGTCCATTTCCAACTGCCGAATCGCCTGCAGGTCGTCATGCATGGTGAAATAACCCCGTTGGGTTAACGGGGCAACAGCCGGCAACGACAGAATGGCCATTATTAAAATTAAGCGCTTCATTTATTAACTTCGAAAAACAGTAAATATTCTTGATCCCCTTGGGGGGGAATAGCTTTGGGATAGCTGGCAATAAGTTTTAGACCAGCTTTTTGTGGGTCGGTAATATAAAACCTACTGGAGTTAACTACCAAAAATACTTGGTTATCCGCCAAAGCATTGGTTAAATCCGGGCTAACTTTATCCACCCAGACTCCGACTCCTACTATCCGCACATTAGGTACATCGTTTAAATACATCTGTAAGGCGCTGAAAGGAGTACCAAAAAATCCCTCACTACCGACTAGAACCGGTCTGGATGCAGCGGCCTGACGCAGGTATTGAGAAACTTCCCTTAGGCCATACCCAGCGGTCCACTCCTCCAGATAGCCGGAGCGTTCGTTGTGGTGCATAGGCGCAGATTGGAGCCGGGTGAGAAACAAAATATCGAGAATAAGACTGGAGGCGATCAATAATCCAGCTGCTGCCAACGATAAGAAATGTTTCCTTGTGTGCTGGCCAATGTGTTCGATAGCATGGACAATAAGCAACACCACGAAAGGCACCGAAAAGAGAATATATCTGGCAGTAAAGGCTTTGGCGATGGCCGCTTCGGCCAAAACCGGAGCCAGAGCCCATAGGACAAGGATTAATCGAGTGCGCCAATGGGTTAACTTGCCGGCAAGGGTCCCCCAAACCAGAAGCATTAGGCCCACCGGGGTAAGCAGATAGAGATAAAAATTGAAAACATCGACGAGATGGGATTTAAGAGGATCTGAAGGATGGCGAAAGAGAACTTCCCAAAGAGGAAAGACATAATCTTTATTGCGCAGGGCTATCATGTGAAATTCTGGACCTAGGCGAAGAATTTGATACATGCCGAAGGAAATAATATAAGTTACCAAAATCAATCCAAAACACTTAAGTATTTTTTTGCGATCGGATAACAGAAGAAGAGTTGGTAGCAGGAAGAGAGCAAAAATAGCCGGAGACTTGGTCAGCCAGGCAAAACCCAAAGCGAATCCGGCCAGCATGGCCATGTCCAGACGGGAATGAACAATCGCTAGCCAGGAGAAGTTGAAAGTCCAAATAAGAAACATGGCCAAGAGACTGTCTACCAGAGCCATGCGATCAAAAAAAACCAAGAAAGGTAGGGTGGCTGCGATAGCTGCAGTTAAAAAAATGGCCCGCCAATTTTTGAAAATTAACCAGGCGGCAAAACCAGTACCAAATACCGTCCCCAATCCGGCAAACGCAGAAAGAGTCCGACCGGCAATTAACGGGTCGAAGAAAAGTTTGAGGGTGGGGATAAGCAGCCACATATAAAAGGGTTGTTTGCCATCGGAAAGAGGAAGAAAACGCAGAGAGGATTCGGCGCGCATGACTTGGGCCCAACGGACATAAATGGCCTCATCAGCAAAAATCGGCAGTGAATTCAAGTTGTATAGGCGAAGAAATGCAGCCCCAAAAATTATCACCGCCACCAAAAGCAGTTTATTTCTCATATTTACCCAGTATATCGTATATGCGGACTTTGAAGGTATCTATGGCCATCATAAATGGCTCACGCCAGATGTTAAGTTTGTCGGAAAAAACTTTGATCCAATTCACTGGTACCTGATCAATCCGGCAACCAAACTTTTTTGCCAAAAATAGAACTTCTACATCGAACGCTCCCATATACCCACCGTTAATCTGTCCTTTGGGCAAACTAACCTGAAGCGATGAAAAAATCTGTTGGGCCGCTCCATTGGTAAACGATTTAAACCCGCACTGACTATCTCTGATTTCCGGCAGAGCGATAATATTAACTAGTTTCACAAACACCCAACTCCGGACCTTTCTCACCCAGGTGTCATTTTGAGTCTTAGCTCTAATTCCTATCACCACATCTGCCCCTTGTTGGTGGCGAGTAATAAGTTTACTCACTTCGGAAGTGGGAGTGGATTGATCAAAATCTGTGAACAATATTATTTGTCCTGATGCAACCATCATTCCAGCCGTTACAGCAGCCGCCTTTCCCCCATGCTCTATTTGTATCAT
>ERZ1292629.3939-Hain-H43-01um-R1-3939-length-11128-cov-6_pt1 | contig 11128 bp, 9 predicted proteins | sample MGYA00564399_ERZ1292629 | MGnify/ENA primary metagenome ERZ1292629 (study PRJEB36523, sample SAMEA6512636) | groundwater metagenome | collected 2019-01-08 | study: AquaDiva: Metagenomics assemblies of 32 groundwater samples | reverse complement strand
GACCCGTGGCCAGATTCTCATAGAACCAAGTATACGGCTTTGTTTTCCAGCCGAGATAATGATCGCCCGGCATCAGAGAGACCGAGGGCAAAAAGTGCGGTTCAAGACCGAGCTTCTGCCATGTCTGGACCCTTTTCCGGCCGTAAGAGCGAAGTTTTTCCTCAAACTCCGTCAGGTCAAATTCCCGGCAAAAGAAAGCCTGATGGTATTGGCGTTCGCGGGCGAGAATCAAAGAAAGCCAATCATTAGCCGATTTCTCGCTGGCGACGATTGGTTTTCCTTCTCCCAGCGTTTGCAGACCCGGTAAAATTATTTCCGGGTCCAGAGCTCTCGCGCGCCATTGCCTTTCAAGATCAAAACTTCGGCGATGAAACGCGCTGTCCTGTTCGCCCGTGACAACGAATTTTTCCGTCGCCATGACAAACCTCCTTGTTTGATGTTTTAATTTTAAAGAACCGCGAAGTTCCAACTAAAAAGGCTCGTTTTGAGCCTTTTTAGGATATCTGAAATATAAAATATTAAAGGCTATATGTCAAGGTTCTTCACTTTTTTCGCGTGCGTCTGGATAAATCTTTTGCGCGGCGCGACTTCGTCGCCCATCAAAATGTTAAAAACCTTATCCGCTTCTTTGGCGTCCGCCACGGTCACTTGTTTCAAAACGCGCCGCGCCGGATCCATGGTCGTTTCCCAAAGCTGGCCCGGATTCATTTCGCCAAGACCCTTGTAGCGTTGAATATTCAAACCGCTAACTTTTCCGCCTATCTCACCCTCTTCTTCCTCGCCTTTTTCTTCTTTAACCGCTTTGCCCGCTTCGCCGGAGCGCAAGCGAGGCGAGCCCGATTTTTCCGCTTTTTCCAATTTCGCTTTTTTCAACATCGCGATAACTTTTTCTTTTTCCTCGTCGCTGTAAGCATAATGCGCTTCTTTGCCGCGGGAAATTTTGTAAAGCGGTGGCTGGGCGATATAAATATGGCCGGCGTCAATCACCGGCAAAAAATACCGGAAAAAAAGAGTCAAAAGCAAAGTGCGGATATGCGCGCCGTCAACGTCCGCGTCCGTCATAATTACAAGCTTATGATAGCGCAATTCCGCCAAATCAAATTCTTCGGCAATCGCCGTGCCCATCGCGATGATCAGCGCTTTTATTTCTTTGGAAGCCAAAGCCTTGTCCAACCGCGCTTTTTCCACGTTCAAAATTTTGCCGCGCAAAGGTAAAATTGCCTGAAATCGCCGATTGCGACCCTGTTTGGCCGAGCCGCCGGCCGAATCACCCTCCACAATAAAAAGTTCCGAATCTTTGGGATCGCGAGAAGAACAATCCGCCAATTTTCCGGGTAAGGCCAAGCCGTCCAAAATCCCCTTGCGCAAAACCGTTTCTTTGGCCGCTTTGGCCGCTTGGCGGGCCTTGGAAGACAGAATACATTTACCCAAAATTTCCTTAGCGTCATTGGGATTTTTCTCCAGATATTCTTCCAGAGCGGCCGCGACCACCGTGTCCACCGCGGTCCGAGCTTCGGGATTCCCCAATTTCGCTTTGGTCTGACCTTCAAACTGCGGCTCGCGCAATTTCACCGAGATGACGGCGGTCAAACCGTCGCGCGCGTCATCACCCGTCAAATTTTCATCGGAAGTTTTCAAATAACCGTTTTTTCTGGCGTAATCGTTGAGCCCGCGCGTCAAGGCCGTGCGAAAACCCGTCAAATGCATGCCGCCTTCCATCGTGTAAATATTATTGGCAAAAGTCATTTCATAGCCCTGCATATCTTTGGTATATTGAAAAGCCGCTTCTACCTGGATGCCTTCGGCTTCGCGATTGGCGTAAAAAATATTTTGATGCGCTCCTTCTTCATCTTCGTTTAAAAATTTAACGTAAGAAATAATGCCGCCTTCAAAGAAAAAGCCGTAAGAACGTTCGCCGTTGTAGGGCTTCTGCTCTTTTTTAATTTTATTCTTTCCCGAAACTTCGCACACGCCAAAAAACGATTCGGCCGATGAAGGACTTTGGCGCAAATCGCGGATGATGATTTTCACTCCTTTGGTCAAATAAGCCTGTTGGCGCAAATGGCCCAAAATTTTATCCCAATCAAATTTTATTTCTTTGAAAATTTCCGGGTCCGGTTCAAAAAATATCGTCGTGCCGGTGGCATTACATTTACCGATCTTTTTGACGGCGCTTTTGGATTTGCCTTGCAGATATTCCTGGACGTAAAGAAAACCGTCGCGCGCCACCTCGGCCCGCACCCACTTGGAAAGCGCGTTCACCACCGAAACGCCGACGCCGTGAAGGCCTCCCGAAACTTTGTACGATTCGCCGCCGAATTTTCCGCCCGCGTGCAAGGTACACATCACGGTTTCCAGCGCCGATTTTTTGGTTTGCTTGTGGATGTCCACCGGAATGCCACGGCCGTTGTCTTTTACTTTCACCCGGTTTTGCGGCAAAAGCGAAATTTCTATTTCATTGCAAAAACCGCCCATCGCTTCATCAATGGAATTATCCGCCACCTCCCAAACCAAATGATGCAAGCCGTCCACGCCGGTTGAGCCGATATACATGCCGGGGCGCTTCCGCACCGGATCCAGTCCTTCCAAAACATAAATATCTTTGGCTTCGTAGGAAACGTTGTTTTGACCGTTGGTTTTTGCCATACCCAGTATATCAACCTCGACCGCCGCCCGGGGCGGCAAAATAACCGCCTCCGAAACGATGGCTAAGATTAAAATTTAGTTTATCTTTCATATAAAATAATTTTCTAAACAGATTAAAAGTCGAGGTTGTATTGCTGGGCATAAATTATTTTTCTTTATATAAAAATATCGCTTCGCTCGCGACAATCGCCAAAAGCAAAATTAACGCGCTCCACCAATAAAAAAATCCCAAAGAACGCATCAATAAAAATCCGACCACCAGAATGCTCAAAAGCGTCCCTTCGCGAAAAGAAATTCCCAAATGCGAAATCAAAACTTCTTCTTTCAAACGCTTGCGCCGGACATAAAATCCCAACAAACCGAAAAAGCCGCAAAGCGCCAAAAAAAGGCTAAAAAAAAGAAGAGAGAGAACGGCGGTATCGGCGTTTTCGGGCGCGAAAAACCAGATGATGGCCAGGAACGAACCCAGCGCCAACGCGCTCGCCAGAGCTATCCCCCAAAGGTAGATTTTCAGGGTCATTTTGATTCTATTTTCTTACCTCAATTTTACCGCGTTTTGAGAACAAAAGCAAGCGCCAAAAACAAGGAAAATGTGGACAAAAAACCGCCGAGAAAGACGGTTTTTCAATGGCGGGCCCGATGGGATTTGAACCCACGATCTGCTCCGTGACAGGGAGCCGAGGACGGCCAGACTCCTCTACAGGCCCATTTAATTGTCAACTTATCTTATCTTAAAATATTTTTCAAATTTTTTCCTTTTACGGAGTAAAAATAAATCATTTTTAGTATCTTTATATAAAAAGTGGTATAAAGCCAAACTATCTTTTACCGAGAAAGACAGTCGGTAACCTTTATCGTGGAAGTATAAAATTCCCCCATTAATATTTGAAAGTTTTTTAAGCTCAATGTGCAATTTTTTGAGAAACTTTTTGCTTCCAGACACAAATCCTGATAATATGGTCGTGTATTTTTTTCCGTTTCTATCGGCTCTAACATATTTACTAATTGTCACATTGCCGTCACCATCAAAATATCCCCTTGCGAAATGAGAAAAATAATGCGGTTTCACTTGAGGTAAACCGATACTCTTGCTTTTATTTGGTGTGATACCCAGCTTGATTAAATCACGAAAGATTTCTTTACTACCTACTTGCAAACGATAAGATGTTTTCCATCTTTTATTCCTTTTGCGCGCGGTAATCTTATGATTTGAACCTAACGCCTCTCTGATCTTAATCAACAAATCTCTATCCGTAATCTGAAATTCAATAAAATGAGCTCCTCTCTTATTTTTTATCATACTGCCATCGGCGGTAAAGAATCCCAGAATATAAGCCATTTCCGGCGACCACTTTTTAAAAAAATCCTCATTTTTCTTTTTGAAAATTGGCATGAAACCAAAAACTCTTTTTTCCGCCTACTTTTTCAAATGTTTGAAATATTTTATCTGCTGTAATCTTTTCTTAGCTTCTTTCAGTGTCCGATAAGCGCCAAACTGGCGGCCGCTTTTCTCGCTCAAAACCACGTATTTGCTTTTTATTTTCTTTATCATACTTTGTAGCTGCGAGTGGACTCGAACCACTGACCTGACGCTTATGAAGCGTCCGCTCTAACCGACTGAGCTACGCAGCCAAAGTGAAAGGATTAAAATCCCAGCCTGCCTGGCCGACAGGCAGACTCTACCAACTGAGCTACCCTGGCCCAACTACACTCCGATGATTACATCGGAGCTTCGATGGGCGAGCATGCGTTCCAATGTTGATTCTCGCCCGTCCGAAGCTCAAATGCAATTTGAGAGAAGGAGGGAGCTACGGGGGCTAAAAACAGTTTATACTGAACGAAGCGAAGTGTTGCGGGGCCCGGAATTGCACCGGGGTCTGGGGCTTATGAGACCCCCGAGATACTTCTTCTCTACCCCGCGATAATATAAAAGCTTTAATAATATAACAAAAAAATAAAATCGACGCAAGACCGATATGCTTTTCGCCCGACAAATAATTTATTCCATATACTCCAACTCTTTCAACCCGGTTTCGTAGTATTTCACCGCGGTTTCGGCTTGTTCGCGCGAGATCGGCACTTTGGGTTCATGGACGATGAAATCGCGCAAACGGTGCGCTTCCCAAACCAAGTCCACGCTTTGGAGTTCGTGCTTCTCAAACTGCCCCAAGCGGTCTTCAAAAGTTTCGCCGGGCAGCGACATCCTTTTTAAAATATCGGCGAAGATATTATCCGCTTCAATGACCGCCAGTTTCAAATTGGCGTCATCCCCTCTTTCCAGACGCTTCAAAATATTTTGCCATTTTTTATTAAGCCTTTCTTCCCCCTTCACCGATTCGGCGGAATAGAACCGTTCGCGCACCCACCAAAAAGCGTCGGCTCGCCGATAAAGCAGAATGGCTAAAAACAGAAGGAACGCGGACAGAAGATAACCGAAAATTTTCAACGCCAAAAATTCCTGGGAAAAATCCTCGGTGAAAAAAATATAGACCCTTTCATAAATTTTAAAGAAAAAAGTTCTCATTTGAGCAATGATTCAACTTGGCTGGCCGCGTCAAAGATCAAATCTTCGGAAAATTGCGGGCCGATAATTTGAAGTCCCACGGGCAGGTTATTCGCGAGACCGCAAGGCAGAGAAAGCGCCGGCAGACCGGCCAAATTCACGGAAATCGTATAAATATCGGAAAGGTACATTTGAAGCGGGTCGGCTATTTTTTCGCCGATCTTGAACGCGGTTGTGGGAGAGACCGGCGAAAAAATCAAATCCACTTTTTCAAACGCTTTTTTAAAATCTTCAATTATTTTAGTGCGTACTTTTTGGGCCTTTAAATAATAGGCATCGTAATAGCCGGCGGAAAGAACGAAAGTGCCGAGCATAATCCGGCGTTTAGCCTCAACGCCAAAATTCCGGCCGCGAGATTTCAAATAAACTTCTTCCAAATTTTTTAGAACCGCTTCCTTATCGCGAATCGCCGAAGCGCCGTATTTGATGCCGTCGTATCGCGCCAAATTCGCCGAAACTTCGGCCGGCATAATTATATAATAACACGCCAGCGCGTATTTGGTGTAAGGCAGACTGATCTCTTTTATTTCCGCGCCCGCCTGCGCCATTTTTTCAACCGCGTTTCTTACCAATTTTTCCACATTTTTATCCAATCCTTCCGCAAAATATTCCTTGGGGAGACCGATGCGCAGATTCTTAACTCCTCCTCCACCTCCCCTTAAATTAAGGGGCGGAAGGGTGGGGTTATTTACATTCGTGGAATCATTTTCATCCTTCCCTTTAATCGCGTCAAAGATCAGCCGACAATCTTCCACGGTCTTGGCCAACGGCCCGACCTGGTCAAGCGAAGAAGCCATGGCGATAACGCCCGCCCGTGAAACCGCGCCGTAAGTCGGCTTGAGCCCCACGACTCCGCAAAAAGAAGCCGGCAAACGGATGGAACCGCCCGTGTCGGAGCCCAAAGCGAAAACGCATTCGTCCGCCGCCACCGCCGCGGCTGAACCGCCCGATGACCCTCCCGGCACGCGCTGCAAATCCCGCGGGTTGCGCGTTGGCCCGAACGCCGAATTTTCCGTGGAAGAACCCATGGCAAATTCATCCAAATTCGCTTTGCCCAAAAGAACCGCGCCTTGCTTTTTCAATTTTTTTATCACACCCGCGTCATAAGGCGCAATAAAATTCTCCAAGATCTTTGACCCCGCGGTGCATTTTTCCCCTTCAACCAAAATATTGTCTTTGATGGCGCCGGGCACGCCGGCCAAAATTCCGAGAGTCGCGCCCGCGGAAATCTTTTCGTCGGTTTCTTTGGCTTGTTTCCTGGCCAGTTCCTCGGTCAAATTTAAATAGGCGTGAATTTTCGGATCGTCTTTTTTTATCTTGTCAAAAAACGCCGCGGTCAATTCCAACGCCGAGAATTCTTTGACTTTTAAACCCTCGTGGATTTTTTTGATAGTAAGACGGGTTAAATCCATAATTTCTTTATAAAATATGAAAGGTTTTTAAATCCCCCTTAATCCCCCTTTACAAAGGGGGAATTTTTTGTATATTCGTATGTTTTAGTATTTCGTAGCTATCATTCAAACACCGCCTTTACTTTAATATAGTCTTCTTTTGTTTCCGGCGCGTTGGCCAGGATCTCTTGCCGCTTTTTTTCATCCGATCTTTCCGCTTCGTCCGATCGCATCACGTTTTCCAGCCCCGTCACTTGGCTCGTCGGCGTTGTTTTTTCCGTGTTCACTTCTTTTAACTGCTCCACGAAATCCAAAATTTCCGCCAAATCTTTTTCCATTTTGGGAATTTCTTTTTCTTCAAATTCCAGCCTTGCTAATTTGGCGATACGCTTAACGTCAAACATTTTTATTTGATCATCTTTAAAAACTCTTTTTCTTCTATTATCTTAATCTCCAGTTTCTTAGCTTTATCATATTTTGAACCCAGATTTTCTCCGGCTACGACCAGATCGGTCTTTTGGGAAACCGAAGAAGCAATATCCCCGCCCCTGACTCTGATTGCCTCTTTTGCTTGGTCGCGGCTCAACGAAGCCAGCTCGCCCGTTAAAACCACAACCATGTTTTTGAAAACCTGTTTTAAGCGTACCCGGCTTTGATCCTCAATTTTTATATTCGCCAGAAGCCTGGCCAAGAATTTCCGATTCTTTGAATTTTGAAACCATTCAAAAATGCTTTGCGCCACCACTTCGCCGATATTTTGCACGCTCCCCAATTCCTCCCGAGAAACATTTTTGAGTTTTTCAATTGAAGAAAAATTATTGGCCAGGTCAATCGCGGTTTCCTCGCCCACGTGCAGAATTCCCAAAGCGTTGATGAATTTGGCCAAAGGAATTTTCCGAGATCTGTCTATCGCCTCCACTAAATTTTTGGCCGACTTGTCCGCGAATCTTTCCAGCGCCGCCAAATCCCCTTCCTTTAAATCATATAAGTCCGCCGCGTCTTGCGCCAGCCCTTCTTTTATCAATTGTTCTATGATCTGCGGACCAAGCCCTTCAATATCCATCGCGCCTTTTGAAGCAAAATGGCTTATTTTCCTCCTCGTCACGGCGAAACATTTTTTATTGGCGCAAAAATGGCCGACGCTTTTTTCTTTGCCCGAAGAAATTTCCCGTTTTTCCACGCGCGAGCCGCAAACCGGACAAATCTTCGGCATCTTAAATTCTTTTTCGCGCCCGGTTCGGAGAGCCGGTAAAACTTTGATAATGTCGGGAATCACGTCGCCGGCTCGCTGAATGATGACCGTATCGCCGATCTTCAAACCCAGCCGTTTGATTTCGTCTTCGTTGTGCAACGTGGCGCGCGAAACCGTGACGCCGCCCACGCTCACTGGCTTAAGATGGGCCACCGGCGTCAAAATCCCCGTCCGGCCCACTTGTGTCAAAATATTTTCCACGATGGTCGTCGCTTCTTCGCCGGAAAATTTGTAAGCCTGCATCCAGCGCGGCGCCTTGCCCACGACCCCCAACTTTTTATGAAGCAAAATATCGTTCACCACTACTACTACTCCATCACAGCCAAACGGCAGATTGGCGCGATTTTTGGCCCAAAAATCATGGAATTTTTCCACCGCAACCAAATTCTCGCCGAAAGCCGCATAGCGTTTCAGCCCTTCATTCGCGGGGGTAAAACAGGGAAAACCCAAGGCCCGCATTATCAAATGCTCCTCCAAATGTTTTTTCTGACCAAGATCGGTCAAAAGCGCGTAAGCGAAAAAATTCAATCGGCGTTCGGCCGTGATCCTGGGGTCAAGCTGGCGAATGGAACCGGCCGCGCCGTTCCGGGGATTGGCCAATATCGCCCGGTCTTCTTTTTGATATTTTTTATTTAATCCCTCAAAGGTTTTTTTCAACATAATCGCCTCACCCCGCGCCTCCAGGCGGCCGGATCTCGCCGCGCTGACGATTTTTTTGATTCGCGCGTTTTCAAAACCCAGTTTTTTCAATTCCGCTTCAGTCGGTTCTCGCAATTGGAGCGGCACCGCCTCAATGGTTTTAACGTTTTGCGTTACGTCTTCCCCGATCTTTCCGTCGCCCCGAGTTGCCGCTTGGACCAAAATTCCGTTCTCATATCTTAAAGAGATTGCCAGGCCGTCCAATTTCAATTCGCAAAAATATTCAAGCTGGAATCGCGGCACGATCTTTTGAATTCTTTCCTCCCAATCTCCGACCTCCTGCTCCCCGAAAGCGTCATTTAGCGAAAGCATGGGCGAAGAATGCGCCACTTTTTCAAATTTATCCAAGGCCTCGCCCCCCACCCGCTGGGTCGGGGAATCCGGCGTCACCAGATCCGGGAATTTCAATTCCAATTCTTCCAGCTCGTTTTTGAGCGAATCCAAAGCCGCGTCGGAAATTTCAATTTTATCCAAAACATGGTAAAGATACCGGTGATGATTTATTTCCTTGCGCAGTTTTTCTATTCGTTTTTTAGCCTGTCTCTTTTCCATATTTTATACTCTAATTGTATCGGAATGCCTGTCTTTTGACAATAAATAAAAACTGCCCCGCATTTTGCGGGGAGTTTTTATTTTTAGCTATCTCAAAATTATCTGCCTTAACGATTGCAAGCGCAAATCCGAAAATAATCTCCCCAACTTTTGTCACAGTACCCGCGCCACTGGTAGTAAAAATAACAAGCATTTCCTCTATAATTAGGACCCCCCTCATTCCCCCCGCCACAATACGACCCGGGATTAAAAAGGAAACAAGTGGAACAATTAGGGGGATCATTCCACCATTCGCAGGAACCATTATACACACCGAGGCGGCTTGAGCACACATCAGTACATGATTGCCAAGCTCCACCGTTATACCAACAATAACCCGCGTTCATCTGGCCGCCGCAAGTAACGCAGGAACCGTTGTAACATCTTTTATCAGAGCCCGCGCACCCAACCGGGCCGGCGCCCCAATTAGTATCCCCGGCCGTGCAAACAGGCAGAGGCGTGGGGGTGGGCGCTGGTTTTTCGACGCATAGGAATCTTGAAACACCCCAAGGACCCGGACCAAAATAGGTGAAGCTGGTAAATGCCGACCGGTCGCTTTCATAAAATGTATGGGCGCCCATTGCTCTCTCCGCCCAAAGCTCCCAATTTATTTTCGATGGCCTGCAATATATTCTGTCGCCCGCTCCCATTTGCTGGGCTTTGGTTAGATTATCGTACTTCCAACCGTATCTCTTGCAATTTCCGTTTCCGTCGCACCAATTAGTGTATTCGCCATTATTGTAAGTCCCGGCGCAAGTCGCCGTCTGCGTATCAATCGGAACATTAGAACAAGTCCCCACCTTGCCGGCAAGATTACATGATTTACAACTTTCCAAGCAGGGTGAATTACAGCAAACTCCGCCGGAACAAGATCCCGAAGCGCATTGCGATCCCGTCCCACAAGATTCTCCGTTTCCTTTTAAGGCTGGAGTTGGCGTGGGAGTCGGTGTTGGGGTCGGAGTCGGAATTACAATTTCCGCCCAAGCGAGTTCCACCGAGCGTCGGCTCAAGGAAAAAGCGCCGATTGAAGACAATTTTTCCTGGTCGCGGACGGCTGAATAGCTTTCTTGGCCCGAAAGCAAAGAAACGCTTTCGGAACTGGAAGTTATTTGCCCATTATTTTTTTGGGCGCAACCCTGATTTGTCCCTTCGCCCGTTTCGGCCTTGCAGGCCGCCGTGGCATCGCTCCCCAGCTCCGCGCACCTTAATTGATAAAGACACCTTTCGGCTCCGGAATCCGCCGCGTAAAAAGCCGGAATGGAATCGGTCAGCTCGCGCGACATTTTAACTTCCGTCATCACGATTACCGCGGAACTCAAAGCGATCAATAAAATGATTGAAGAGATAAAAGAAATAATTAAGATGGTGGTCGCGCCCCGCTGAAATTTTTTCATTTTATATTCATTACTTTTCGCTTTCCTGCGCGTATTGCCTGGAGGAAATCGTGTTTTGTAAATTTATTTCCACCCCGCCGCTTTCAAGCTTCATTGCCAAGGTGGTCCTTGGCTGAAGATAACATTTTTTCTGGACATAAAATTGGCCAAAAAGCACGTTCACTTTGCCCGAATTCAATGGCTGGCCGTTGCGCAAAAAATCCGAACCGGAAAAACCGTAAGAAACCGATTCCCCTTTTGAATTGGTCAAAGAAAGAGAAGAAAGCGTTTGCGTCGCTTCGCCGCAACTCACCCCCTGAAGAACGCTCATTCGAATCTCCTTGGCCGCGGCTTCCATCATAAAACGGCCGGACTCTTGGATATTCTGTTTCACCAAAATTTGTTTTGAACCCTCCAGCGAGGTTAAAAATACTTCCACCGCGATCACCGAGACCAGCGAAAAAACCGAAAGAGCTACGAGGAGCTCGATCATGGTAAAGCCCCATTCTTTATTTTTATCTTTTCGAAAAATTATCATAACAATAATTTGTCATTCCCGCGAAAGCGGGAATCCAGACTAATTTATAACCTGGATCCCGGGTCACCCGCCTCG
>ERZ1292629.3935-Hain-H43-01um-R1-3935-length-11134-cov-6_pt1 | contig 11134 bp, 5 predicted proteins | sample MGYA00564399_ERZ1292629 | MGnify/ENA primary metagenome ERZ1292629 (study PRJEB36523, sample SAMEA6512636) | groundwater metagenome | collected 2019-01-08 | study: AquaDiva: Metagenomics assemblies of 32 groundwater samples | reverse complement strand
CCCGACCATGTCATCTCGCTCTTGGACAAAAACTTCCACCACAAACTCTAACGGGAGAAGATCCGCACCAAAACTATTACCAAGTAAATGTTAATAAAGCCCCTTACGAAAATCGAGAGCCTAAATTACTTACGGTCAGAAAGGAGATGGCTCTTATTATCAACGATAATAGTCTGGGGACCATGGGTGGGTGGAGCAAATTTTTCAATAAATTTATTCAACCAGATTATTTATCTGAAGGAGGAGTAACAATAGGCGCCAACACTTACTCGACATTACGAGGAGATCATCAGTCAGCTTATTTTGCAGCTACGGGTAAAGAATATCTAGGTAATAATAAAGTTCCTGAATTTGTGGTGACCTATACAGAAGATTATAGCGTGGTAGTTCTTACTTTCAGAATGGGAAATTTACCGAATGGAGAACAATATTATATTTCTCCATCCCCAGAACAACTTGTCAACGCCATCAATATCTATAAACCAGACATTGTTATACAAAATGGTGTTGCTAAAACGCCAGTCTATGACTCTAGTGGGAATTTTGTAAACTTTTTAGGAGAAAAATCTCCCCCCCTCCCCATCCTTCTGGCCCCAATTGGAGGGCTGATAGCAAACCCCATTTTAGCTCCTTTGGGTTTGTTGGCCACGCCATACATCTTGCGCGACGCCATCGCTCCTCTGATTCCCTCCCCCGCTTTCCAGCAATTTGCCAACCGCCTGGCCGCCGCCGCGGACAATATTTACAATCCTCTTAATTGGGGCAAGGCCTGGACAGATATTAAAAATGGCATCCAGAACTGGCCCTGGCCGTTGAAGAAAACCACACCCAATCAGGAGTCGGCAGACAAATATCTAATAAACAAGGGAGGGTTACCCCCCGTACTAGTAGAAAAACTATTGAGTGGAACCCCCGCCATAGACACTTCCATTTTAAAATACCTGGACAATACAACAATTCCCCGAAGTGTTTGGCAAGTATCATCCAAACTAGTTTATGTGCACTTAACTGATTTTCTCCCAGAAAACGGGAGTCTTGTACCTAGGTATGAAGTTTTCAAAAATGGTGACGGGGCAATCGCGGGCAAATACAGAACTACTATCCACGGATCACTCTCTTATCCAGTGACTTCTCATGGTATGGGATATTGGGCAGACAAAAGATACATAGTCTTAATTCCCTTCGAAAATATCTCCAGAAATGTTGTGGGGTACAACCTAGATGACGTTTATGTTGTAGGAAAAATTGAGCTTGGAAAAGGATCGATTGTAAAAGAAGTTAAAAACGAAAATTTAAGTGAAGCCACAAATGCCATGTTAGCCTCTGGCATCATAGATCGAGTAACAATGGAGCAGATCATAACCGATATCATGTCAAATAAGCACGATTATAAATTTGTAGTAACTAATGCCATAAGAAACGACTGGAATGTAGACCTAGAATATGTAAGAACGAACCTTAGAACTGACCACCCGCTCAAACCCATCATTGATGCAATTCCTAACCTAACCGTCAGTAGATATATCGAGTCACCTCTGCAATACGTAACTATTCAAGAAATCTTGAAAATGGGTAGATTACCACTTTCGAGAGGAATAAAACCAACCGCATCACCGGCAGAGATATTCGAACATAAAATGCGAGAGTCTCAAGTCGAAAATCCATGGGAATGGTCAGGGCTTGACAGGTTCCTCAAACAGTATTACGGATCAATAATAAGTAAGAACTACTTGTCTGACCTTTTAGTACGCCAATCTCACTCTAATTCTGTATGGAAAGATGTCGAAGATATTTACGACTTTGCGAACGGAGCAAGAGATGGTATGTTTGCAATTACAAATATCACCAGTAAAATAGTTTCCGTCCCGTTAGGCAAAGAAAGAATAATGTTGGCACTGCAAATGGTCAAACTGGGTGGAAAGTTGTGGGTAGAGGTAGTAAAAAACTCATGGAGAACTCCCAAAAGCCTCCTTTATGGACTAGACACCCTAAACTCCATACGTCACGATTTAGAAAGAGACCTAAAGAAAAATAAATCTTCCACCAACACATTTTTATCTGGAGAAAAATCCCCCCTTTCCCAAACCCTCGAAAATCTGCCCTGCGCGCTGGGATATGATCAAACCCAACAAAAAACCACCCTTGCAGATGGCTCTTTGTATTGGGTAAAGGAGATGCTATCTCCGTCTCCTGATAAGTATCTTGATACTATCACAAAGAATGACAATTTGTCAAGTAAAATTATGCGGAGGGCAGGAGACTTGCACTCCAGTCCGGCTCTCACCGGACCCAGTCGCTTATCAGGAGACGCCCCCTCTTCGGGAGTTTACCCTCCACACACAATAAGTATAACAAATATTTTTGATTGGTTTGTGCCCAGCGTTTCCGCTGCCGGGCCCAAGGCTCCCTGCGGAACCTTTAATATTTCAAACCCGAAATTATTAGATTTGGGAACTCTTGAAAAAAGAGATGATGGATTATATTTTGGAAATACCAAAATTACCCCGGAAGGAATATTAGTCACCGCCGCTACCGGCGATCCTGTCAAACTATATACCTCCGGTCCGGACAGCATCAGAGTTGACAATCAACCCAACCGCAATTGGCTAAAATTCAACTGGCCGCCAAAATTATCGGCAAATAAACTTGCCCTCGCGCAGTCCCTACTAAATCAAGAGCTTTCAAGGTGGGAACCAACCTCTGGAACTTCACTACGTACGCCGATAGATACTACGGCACCTGAAGGAGAAATAAGATTGTTGACTCCACAAGATTTTAATTACGCTTACCAGTGGCAAATTGCAGAAGAAGTGATAGCCAATTTACAATTACCCCTCTGGCTAGAAGATGCCGCACGAAAAGAATTACGGACCATAAACGAAATCGAATATCCTATTTACATTCCGAAGGTAAACGGAATGATTCGTTCTCCTGCCGAATTAACTGACCAAACTAATAATCAGGTAATGGGTTTAATATCTACCGATTTTGGTAGAGATTATGCTCCTAATGGTGAACTTAATTCTGTAGCCAATTCAATTATGGAAGATCAAACATTTGTTCCCTATTTTGAAAACCGGGCAAGGATGCATTACAAAAAAGAGCTTGCCGATCTCACACCACAGGAAAAATATTATCTAGCTGCTAGATATGCCGCTATTCAAGTTCATCAGGCAGAAATAATCACCGACTCATTATTTGACGATTCCGGAACAGATCCGGTAAGAGGAAATTATTATGCTTTTGTGGCTTCTTCTGATACTGTCATTGACCATGAAATGTCAGGATTATATAAGAAAACCGAATCTATTTTTAGAGTTCTTGGAATGGAATACGAACCATTTGTACCGCGTAATTCAACTACGATAGGTAACGCTACTACTCAGCTTTCTAGTCCGGGATACACCCTAGGCTTTGTATTGCCTGGTCATCCTGAAATACGGCAAAATAATACATCAGGATCCACAGCTAGTAGATCTCAAATCTTTCAAACTAGATGGCATGAAGCTACCCACATTGATCAATTTAGAACATATCCCTTAGCATACACAAGATATAATAATACGACAAATGGTAATGATTACACCTTCGTAGAGGCGATGACCGAATGGTATTCTTGGTTGGTTCCACAACTTCTTAAGCCTCAAGCAAACTTTGTTGAATTCTCTGTCAACCGTGGATATGGTTTGGGAGCTTTGGAGTTTCACAACTTGGTTACTGATTTATATCAAAAGATTGGTATTGATGCCTTTCGTTCTGCCTTTAAGTCTGCCCAGACCGCGGATAATATTGGGGGCGTTCGTGAACTATATGACAAAACCTTTGGCTCCGGACAATTTGATACCCGAATGCACAAATACTCGGATTATAATATTACACGGCCAATGGTAACAGGAGAACTCCCCAAGACTATCCGCAGACTACCCACAGAATTAGAAATATTTTCTCAACCAACAAATTATAGCTATCAAATAACCACACCCGACAATCCAAGCCCAACCACCCATATTGGAGTAATAGATCAAGATATTATTAAACAAACACTAGACTTGCCAATTGGCTCGGAAATTACGATTTTAAGCGAAAACAATACGGTGGTTGGAAAATATATTAAAAACGTGATGGGTCAGTGGGTTAAATTAGATCATCAAGACGGAACTGGCGGGGGGTTTACTGATTCAGTCATACCGCTTCCCAGTCCCAAAACAGACAAAATAAAGTTGGAAAACTTAACGCGGTTGTTCCCAGGAAGTAGAGTTAACTACCGTGAGGTACCTTGGCAGGGTTGGGAAAAAGAATTGGATATGTTGACACAGTCTTTGGAGCCAAACGAACTATTGAGTGCGAAAAGACATCTTGGAAACATTCTAAGATTTATAAACCCCAAAAATCTTGCTCAAACTGGTCTTGATCTTACTCCATCTCTTGCCGCCCATCTTTCAGTAACTGATCTTTGGGGAATAGTGCGAGGATCGGGCACTGCCGCCCGAGGTGGAAGATCATTAGAAGCTTCTCTAAAATTAATCTTTGCCATAATGCCTTTTACCCCCACAACCACAACTCACCAATTTACAGACAAATGGATGGCTTTCCGTATGGCGATAATCGCCAAAGAGACTCTCTCAACCGCGTTTCCTAAAGATTGGCAAACTGTTGTTGTTCAACCTAAGGGAAAACCAATATTATTATTTACTTACCCAACCAGTGGACTAAATTCCCAATTGGGACAAATCATTGATTTACTATTACAAGAGGATACTATCGTTACAGTCACATTAAATAACAACAGTGTCACGGTTTATAGAGTTCAAAATGGGAAACTCAGAGTCTCTCCCCAAACATATCTAACCAATCCCGACAATACTGATTTTTTACTGGCTCAATATGAAGCTTATCTAAAAGCTCAAGGCCGGGCTGATGTCACTCAAGCAGCCCAGGCTTTGCGTCAAGATTTAAAAACTCGAGGCAATACTCTAGATGTCTGGCAAAAACATATTCCCAATCTAGATAGCTTCATTGCCAATGCCCAAGGTGGTGTACCTATAAAACCAGGTGAAGAATTTGATGCACTAAAAGAATTGGACAAAATTTCAATGTCAACCGCCCCACTTTCAGAGCGTAAACAAATGCTTTCTGTGTATAAGCAGAAATTGATTTATAAACTAGGTGGATTTGGAGAACTCTATCAAGAGCTGGTTTTGGCGGCCTCAACCATGGAAACGAAAGGTGAATTTTTAGCCATTATCGGGAAATATAAAGATTTTGGATTTACCAAAGAGGAATTAGATAGATTTGATGAAGTAATAGATACTTTTATCAAAAATAGGCAACAAATAAATATTATCCACCTTAGTTCGTTAACAGAGAAAGATCTAGTCAAAAAACTATTCGGGTTTGAGCCCGAAGGGAAAATCGAGGTTGAGTATCGCCCACTCGGGATTGCAATCAAAGTCTACAGTCAGAAAGATTGGGCAATTATGGATCAATTTGAAGGGGAACGCATTTCTACCATCGTCGATGAATCGAATATAACGGTAGCTAGGAATACCAAAGGAATATCATTTGGAAAAGTTTTAGTTCCTGAAATATCAAATTTAGTAATTGGATTAAATTATTCACATAACTATTCAGAAGCAGAGCTTTTAGATACATTAACTCACGAAGAGCGACATAAAATTAATGTGATACTTTTGGGTCGTACGAATGCCTTTGTCTCGGGTCATGAGTTCACAGATGAACTAATCCATTCTAATGATAGCAATCTGGAGGACATCGTTGTCAAATCTTTATCTTCACAACTCTTAACTTTAGCAAATTCAAAGGCTAGCGATGAAATATTTGCCAAATTAGCTTCGGGTATAGATAGAGCATCTATAAAACAAGATCTCTTTTTAGGTCTATCATATAAATTTAGATTGACTGCACACCAAAAACTCGCGAATACTGTTATTGGTCGCATCGGAGTACTTGTAAGTCCAGAGTTGCGAATTAAAGCAATAGAAATCTCTAATAAATGGATGGCAGACAATCTTTTATCCTTTGACGCATTTTTGGCTCAAGCAAAAATTAACGATGAAGGAATTGATGCCTTTGATCTATTGTTGAAAAAAGGTTATTCACGAGAACAAGCCATAGGTATACTTTATAATTCAGAATTGCCTCAATGGCCCAGAGTTGCGTCAAGAATGCCTGACATAAACCCTACCCAGTCACCCATCTCGATCCTGGGTATAGCAAATATGGTAGAAAATGCTGCAGACGAATTGAGGGAAAGAAATCTTGGTTGTGAGGGTGGAACGGCCTGCCAGATACTTGATACCACAAGCCTTCCCAGACCCATAGAAGGAACCCAAGCAATTTTAGTTAGTGTCCAGCCAAATAATGTATTCCAGTTAGATACCGTAGATATTAGCGATCAGGGAAAACCGGCTGTAACAGTTGCCGAAGGCAAGAGTATCCAGGTCACAGCCACCGATGGATCTCGGGCGCAGGTTACTGTGGTCTCGATAAATTCCGAAGGAACTCAATCTAAAATTAAAGTTGAACCTCAAATAGAAAAACCGCTTTCTCCATTAAAACAGAATTAACAACCATTCAAAACACTCTTGACCTGCTGGGTAAATCGTGTTTTTTGGACAAGATAAATGTACCCGCTATTTCTAAAGCTGGATCAGATCAAAAATCAAGGTGCGAAAAGGATGCGGCATATGGTAATAATGGGGTGTTTTTCTGCTACGACAGATACAGCATTCAATCTACTAAAAAGGTTATAAATAAATTCTTAGGAAGATCCCCGTCAGAGTATCTTGAGCAAACACTGATCCATGAAATGGCTCATTCGTATTTTTGGGACAATAATCCCATTGTAAATCTTCAGCATATTACAGACTGGATGAAAAACACCGGATATTCCCTGGAAATATCAAGTGCTGAATCCCCCACAATATATGGTCAAAGCAATTTTTCAGAAGACTTTGCTGAATCTGTCAGACTATATGTAACTCAACCCCAGTTACTGAAAGAATCATCTCAAAACAGATATTACTTCTTGAAACAAAATGTCTTTTGTAATTATGAATATTAAGTTTGCAAGGCCAGGCTTTGCATGAACTGAGCTTGACACCGATGCAAGTTTTAGTATATATTTATACTAAATACGGGATCGGTCGTTATCGTCCTTGACACGATGCCGCGTTAGGTATACTATATACCTAACATGGCACTATATAATCTTAGTTTGGCCGTTCAGGAATTACACGTATCGGGACAAAAACTGTTTAATCTGCAAAGTTTGTCACGACTTTTGGAAATAAATAATCCTAGGTCTGCCAGATCTGTGGTCATGCGTTTGACAAATCAAAATATTCTAACCAGAATCGCCAAAGACACATATATGTTAACCCAACCCGCACCGTCCAGATTTGCAATCGCTAATTTCCTGTATTCCCCATCATATATTTCTCTGGAAACCGCGCTAAATTATCATGGTATTTTGTCACAGTTTCCTCTGGAAATAACGAGTGTTACTCCCAAGAAATCAATAACCAAGCGGGTTGACAGTCAAGTTTTTAGTTATGCGCATCTAAAATCCGACTTGTTTTGGGGCTATGAAAAGATAGATAATGAGCTAATAGCTCTGCCAGAAAAGGCATTGCTGGACCAGATGTATCTGACATCCAAAGGATTGCGTATCGTTCACTTTGACGAGTATGATTTAACAAGGCTAAACAAATCACAGTTTTTAAAATTTGCAAAATTATTTCCAAAAATGGACATTCCAACAATATGATTACCAAAAGCCAACTTACAAAACTTACCGGAACATACAAGACTAACGAATCAACTGTCTTGCGTGAATATTATCAGCTCATTTTCTTAAATTCACTTTATAGCTTTCCCAATAGTCAAAATATTGTCTTCAAGGGTGGAACTGCTATCCATTTGATTTTTGGAGCTCCTAGATATTCTGAGGATTTGGATTTTACCGTGCAGATGGATTTGAAAGATTTCGAAGAATTTATACCTCGTGTCTTTTCATCCTTAGCACCAGAAGGATTTGAATTCAAGCCACGGGAAACTATCGCCGGGAAGAGATACTTATTGGCCAATAATATTCCTGAATCAAAATCGAAATTATTTATTAACCTGGATTTTTCTTTCCGGGAAAATGTCTTTGAAAGACAAAATTCCAGCATTATACCTCCATTGCCGATTGTATTTACTTCACGGGTCAGTCATATGTCTCAGTCTGAAATCTATACAGAAAAAATTAGAGCCATTTTAAACCGGCAAAAAGGCCGCGATCTATATGATTTGTGGTATTTATGTGCCAAAAATACGAAACTGGATCTTGTAATGCTCCAGTCTAAACTGGATTATTACCAACAATCTTATTCCAAAGACAAAGTACTCAAAAAAATATCTGAATTTGATAAAAATGAGTTCATTTTTGATTTGCGACCATTTGTAACCATTGGAGAGCGGGACAAGATGGGAGACCTATTTGACTATATTCAGGCTTTCCTCAAAGAAAATTTGTGATATAATACTTTTATTACCTAAGATAGGAGGTTTAAAAATAAATCCTCCTGAGGTTTATGACAAAAAGACCAATCAATCCCCAAAAATCTTCCCGCGTGGCGCTACTTGCGTCTCTTGTTGCCAAAGCCAAGTCAATTGGCGTCGTGGATTACACCAAAATGACTCCCCCGCAGGCAACCGAGCTTCGTAAGTCAGTGCAACTGGCGGGAGGAGAAGTAAAAGTTGAAAAAAACACGCTGTTTCGGATTGCTCTGCAATCCTCAAATGCTCATTGCTCATTGCTCAATGCTCAGTTAAGGGGTCTCTCGGCTTTTATATTTTCAAATAGTGATGAGATTTCGGCGCTTAAGGTCGTGTCAGATTTTATCAAGAAAAATAGTGTTTTGTCTTTCAAAATGGGATTTGTTGGTGATAGAGTATTAACACAGAATGACATAGTCCTGCTAGCTCAGACACCATCAAGAGATATCAGTGTCGGTAAACTACTTTATTTGCTAAATTTTAATATGTCCAAGCTGGTTAGGACGCTGGATGCAGTAACTAAAATAACTCACCCCGCCTGAGGGCTCCCCTCTCTTAATTTAAGAGAGGGGCCGGGGGAGAGTTATAAAAGGGGGTGATTTCGATGTCAGACAAATTACAAAAAATAGTAGACCAAGTGGCCCAGCTTTCAGTAATGGAAGTGGCTGATCTGGTCAAAGCTTTGGAAGAGAAGTTTGGAGTAAGTGCCCAGCTATCATCCAGCACAGCCGGACCAGCTGGGTTAGCGGGGGCGGGCGAAGCTGATGCCCCCGAGCAAACATCTTTTGACGTGATTTTGACCGTAACCGGAGCCAATAAAATCGGGGTTATCAAGGCCTTGCGCGAAATCAATCCAAACCTAGGCTTGAAAGAAGCCAAAGATATGTCCGAGAAAGCCGGAGCTGAAGTATTAATGGGAGCTAAAAAAGAAGCAGCTGAAGAAGCAAAGGCAAAATTGGTAGCTGCAGGAGCTAGTGTGGAGCTGAAATAATCCCAGTCATACAGTAGGCATACAGTTGGCATTCGATAGTCATTCTGTCGTCACAATTGTATGCCTATTGCGTGCCCATTGTATGACCATTGTATGACGAGTTTAAATCTCCCTATTGACTATATATATTACTCACTTCATAATTGATAATAGAACTTGATAAAACCTGATAGTTCTGCCTCAAATGTCAGATCACCTGCTCAACATTTCGCAAGCCGCTAAAAAGCTGGGGGTTGCGGCTGTCACTCTCCGCCTCTGGGAACGCCAAGGAAAAATAAAATCACTGCGTACCGGTGGTAATCAAAGAAGATATTCGAGTGCCCTTTTAGAAAGCTTTTTGGAGAGCAAAATAAAACCACAAATAATCACCTCAGAGGAGAAACCTGAGGGTGAGGTACATACACCAATATTGCTCACCACTCTGATCTCTCCTTTTCAAAAACAAATCTTGGCTTGGACTTTGGCTGTTTTGACACTGGCTGGAGGTAGTGCTGGAATTTATAAGTACTCTGGTGGAAACAGAGAGGGTGTAAATAAAGTTTTGGGTTGGTTTAAAAATCGCGGTTTTTCTACGAACTATGAACTATCAACTAATAACCAGACCACTGGCACTGTCCTGGCCGCTGAATCCATTAATGATGATTACCGTTTTGTAGTCAATATCCCAGCTTTGTTTAACCAAGATATTACTGCTCCCAATGTTCTTTATGGCTTGGTTGCCGGTGATAATATCACGGTCTCAGCAGGTCAAAACCCGACTATTTCATCTGTCCTTCCGGATCAATTCAAAAATTTTAAAGTCGGATCAACTACTATCACGGCCAATTCCAAGACCGATACTCTGGAACTGGTGGCAGGCAGTAATGTTACTCTGTCAACAACAGACAAGAAAATCACTATTGCCTCGGCTGTGACTGATGTTACCACTTCAGGCATTACTGATGACGGTACTATGGTCAGACTAACTACCGCCACAGACAATTTTGGTTTGGGAGCAGCAACCGGAGCGGCTAAATTAAATCTCAATGTGGATGACACCCGGGATTTAATTACCGCATCCCAATCCGGCAGCCTCAAATTCCGGCTGACCTCTGGGGGAATCATTGACACCGGCACTTGGAATGGCTCGGTCATCGGTCCGGCATACGGAGGCACAGGAATAGCCAACAACGCCGCCTCTACTCTGACCATTTCCGGCAACTATGCTACTACTTTGACGGTTACAGGAACAACAGGTATCACACTACCAACTACCGGAACACTATCCACTCTGGCCGGGACTGAAACCCTAACTAACAAAACTGTTACTTCCCCTATCGTTACCACCAGCTTAACCACCGGCTCTACCTCTTTTGCCCTGCTAAATACCACCGCCACCACCGTCAACTTTGCCGGCGCCGCCACCACTCTCAACCTTGGCGCCGCTACTGGTACCACCACCATCGCCAATGCCGCTTCCGTCTCCGGGGCTCTCACTCTCTACGGCACCCCCACCATTCAATCTACCGCCAATCAATCTCTGACTCTGGGTGGTGATACCACCGGAAATATATCAATCGTAGACAATATGGTTGCTTCCGG
>ERZ1292629.2576-Hain-H43-01um-R1-2576-length-15003-cov-8_pt1 | contig 11141 bp, 5 predicted proteins | sample MGYA00564399_ERZ1292629 | MGnify/ENA primary metagenome ERZ1292629 (study PRJEB36523, sample SAMEA6512636) | groundwater metagenome | collected 2019-01-08 | study: AquaDiva: Metagenomics assemblies of 32 groundwater samples | reverse complement strand
GGCATGGTGAACGGTGTTCTGATAGAATAATCATAAGTGAAGAGGCCTTTCCAAAAACTTTCCGTCGGAAAGAGCCGAAAGATTTATAAAACCAAAAACTTTATAAATTCTGCGCAAGTGACTCACAAGTTCTAAAATGGCCTTCATAAAAAAATGCCCGGAATGCGGAAGTATAAATCTCACATATGATCCTCATCTCGGAGAGATTATCTGCAATGACTGCGGCCTTGTCGTCGAGGAAAAGATGGTTGATACCGGAGTTGACTTGCAGGGAAAATTTGATAAGAGCGAGAAAAAGGGCCGTGGAGGAGCTCCCACAAGCATCCAGAAGTTCGACAAAGGCCTGACAACAAACGTTGGTGAAATCTCTGATATCTACAGGCTAGAGCCAAAGCAAACGAGGAAATTTCTAAGGCTGAAGAAATGGCAGGAGCGTGTTTCCACCAGCATAGAAAGAAATCTCAGGCTCGCAATGGCAGAGCTCAGGGTCATAGCCTCTTACCTGAATCTTCCAAATGTGATAAGGGACGACGCCGCAAGAATATATAATTATGTATTGCAACGTGGCTTGGTTCGTGGCAGGTCTATGGAGTCGGTAATAGCAGCATGCCTTTATTCTGCCTGCAGGAGCTACAACATACCGAGAACTCTGGATGAAATGGCCACTGCTTCAGACGTTGAAAGAAAAGAAATTGGACGAACGTACAGGTTCATAATAAGAAAGCTGGGAATTAAGGTAAATCAGAGTTCTCCTAAAGATTACATTTCTCGTTTTTCCTCTGTGCTGAAGCTCTCGCCAAAAACACAGAACGATGCCCTTAAAGTCCTGAAGAAGGCAGAGGAAGTTGAACTTACTTCTGGAAGAGGTCCTGCGGGAATAGCTGCAGCTGCACTTTACGTCGCTGCACTTATGAATGATGAGAAAAAGACCCAGAGAGAGGTTGCAGACATTGCTGGAATAACAGAAGTGACGATTCGTAACAGGTACAAAGAGTTGATAGAAAAACTTGACCTCGAGGACAAGATAAAGGCAAAGGAAAATGAGGCTAGGGTAAAGGAAAAATAAATAATATTTGTTAAATAAATTAATGTCTTCTTCTTTTCTTTTTCCTATTTCTCTTATTGTGCCCTGTTTTTCTATAAATAACATATGAAAGAATCAATAATACCAAAAGTATTATCAGAGAATAAAGAATAGTTTTTAGGTCGTATTTGCTTCCAATAACTTCAAAGGTTTTAATAATATTTCTTATGTCAATTTTGCTTCCAATAACTTCAAAAGTCTTGCTTGCGACGTAAGTATTTCCTCCGTATCCTACTGTTACAGAGGCAACATAAACACCTGGTTTTGTGCCTGTAGGAACTAATAAGCTGGTGACCTCTGACTCTTTAATCGCAATTGCGCCAATTTCTTTTTTTGAGCTTATCATGTTTCCTTCTAAATCTTTTATGGAATATTCAAGATTGATTATGGATAATGAATCTCCATCAATTGGTTTTCTGATATTAACCTCGAGAAGCAGGTTTTCTCCGGGATCTACCTTCTCTTGATCCGGTGGTATGTCCAGACTTACAATCAGGTCATTTTCATTTACTGCGAGGCCGGTCATTTTAGAAAAATAATAAAAGGATAAAGCTACCAATAATAATATCAGTATACAAGCAATAACAACATCTCTCTTCTTCATTATGTTTAAAATACGAGAATAGTATATAAAATTATTTATGAATGTGAAAAGTCGTAGCCTTTAGAATAACTTTTAAACCATAGTATATAGAATTATTTAACGCGGAGATGCCGGAGCGGTCAAACGGGCTGCGCTTAGGTCGAGCGAAGGAATGAGCTAAACATCATTCAAAAATGAATTCGTTCGGGAGAAACGCAGTAGCTTAGTGCTTACCTAGGTTCGAATCCTAGTCTCCGCATTTTTAGAATTAAGACAAGCAATATGGGTTTATATTACTAATAAAACCATTTCTATAAAATTCAAAATTAGAGGAGATTATATTTTCTCCCTTGATATCTAAACCAGTTATGTCTTGTGAATTTATTGTATCTATATATTGCTGTGTTAGCTGTTTTGATACAGGTTTGTAACTCCAGTGCCACTGTTCTGTTTTGACTACCCCTCTATCTTTATTATAAGGTTGGCAAAATCCATAAGTTGGAGCATTTTTTGCAAGCCATTCATTCAATACTTCATTATTTTCCCAGTAAGAAGAATCAACTGAATTTATGTCTATTTCTGTTCCCCAATGATGGCGAGACATTCCAGGAACAGCAGAAAATTCTGCTGTCTTTGTTACTCTTTCTTCGTCTGTGCCACTAGATGACTCAAATTTACCATTCCATATTTCTAATTGTCTGTTGAAAGTTCTGTATCCAGATACCACAGTTATGGTAAATCCATCTGTTTTAGCTGCTGCTTTCATAGAATCAAAAGCTTTCTGAACATCTGATCGCAGTCCTTTTATAGAAGAACTTTTTCCCATAAGTTCTGTTTTAGAATAACTAACACCAACGCTTTCTGTTGTTTCTCCGCACTCTGGGAAAAGATTTGCAACATCGTCTCTTGCAGCTATGACATCATCAACATAATTCGGATTACCTGATACTTTTGCTTTGCTGGTCTTTGTATTTGTGCATTTGTTATATTCATCATTCGGATCAACATAGCACCAGCATTTGGAATTCCACCCATTATAATTTCTTATTGCTCTTTTCCATTCAGAATAAGTGGTTTTCTCGAAAGTTCCGCTTGGGGGGAGCCCGTTGGAAGCCAGAGAAATAATTCCAAACAGAGGGTAGCCTTCTGGCATATAACACCCATAAATTAAAGGCAATGAGTTATAGCCGTCAATTAAATGGTCAAGTCCATAATTCACATTTTCTTCAAAGCTATAAACATTTGGTGAACTTGAAAAAGCATCTGGATGTGCCGCACTATTTATCTGCATTACTCCGAAGCTGCCACCGCTTTCAGCATCACCACCAAGGACAGAACTTTTAATTCCATCACAGTATAGAGGATTTCCATTTTCTTGTGTCTTTATGCAATGTCTAATGTCGCTTTCCACCATCGCAACCTGCAAAGCAAGGCATTCAAAGGATTTTGCTCCTGTGTTTGCTTTTACTGCATCATCATCAATTATTCCGTTTTCTTGTTTCTTCTGTTTTGCAAGTTTGATTATTTCCTCTCCTAAAACTTTCCTACAGCTTTGTATGTCTGTGCATGTTTTTTCTGTTATGGTTGGCTGTTCAACAATTTCTGTTATTTTTTGTCCAAGGCAGTTAGGACATTCATCAGCCGATGTGCCTTCCAGAGAGCCGCAATCTATCTCTGTTATTTCCTTGTCTCCATCAGTGTCGAATTTATCTATGCACTGCTGGGCTGTTAATGGCTGTTCTCCTGTTCCCGCAGTAGCCGTAGGTTGTTCTCCTGCAGTGGGTTTTTTTTCTGCCTCTTTCTCCCGCTTCGCTTTTTCTTCAGAATAAGACCTTGTTGCTAAATTCTTGTAAATATTTCCCCTCTTCAAGTACAGGTAAGCCTTCTGATCATTTTGATACACTTTTCCTATGTTTTCATTTATCTTAGAAACTGTTTCTGGGTCTGAAAGACCTTCCAGCTCTTTTTTGAAAGAGTCAAAGGCATCGTTATCCATGTAATTTCCTTCTGCTTTCAGTGCAGCAAGGATTGGATTCTCAATCTCGCCTAGGATCTGATTTTCTATGTTTGCATTTTTTATTACATCCTTTACGCTGTCTGTGTCAAGCCAGCATTTTAAGTTCTGGCTTCCGCAATTTCCAACTTGTTTCCATCTTACACTTTGCGTTCCTATGGCAGAATCGCTGGTTTTTCCGGGATTTTCAGTAGAACAAACCCTTGTTATTCCCCGGTTGTATATTGCTGGATTCAGGGCCTCTTCTGCACCTGCTTGCAAGTTTGGATTTAAGAAACTGAAAGCGCTTGGATTTCCAGAAACACATTCTGCCTCTGTTTTTATGTCTGTCTGGCTTGCCTGTTCCTGGACATACTTTTCTGAAAGGTAATCTACTCCGAAATCTGTCGTGACCTGCTTAAATCCGCATTCTTCCTGACCATTTACAACAATGCACAATTCCTTGTAGCCTGAAGGGGCTGTGAAATCTATTGTTTCTGACTTGAAATCCCCTGCCTTTATGAATCCAGTTGCAACAGGCCTTCTGAAATCTGTGTCTTGATAGAAGGAACTGCTTGTTCCTCGTAAATAAACTTGATAATAAGCAGGAAGGTCTTTTCCAGAGTATATGTGATAAAATACCTTGTACTGTGATACAGGAGGGTTTGTTGCTGTTGTATAAAGAATTTCCTCAAATCTTCCATAAAATTGCGGCGGCGAATCAGGAGCTATAAGTGAATCGAACAGATTTCCTTTTGGTCCTGTGAGAGAAACCCAGTTCTGGCAAACCTCTGTTCCGACGCTTTCAAGTGACCTTGCCTTGAAGGCTGCAAAAGAATTTGCTGCATAATACTGGCTGAAGTAAGTTACTGAATTTTCCGCATTTGACATGGCATTTGCAACTCCTAAATATTCTCCTCCTCCGCGGACATTTTGTCCTAGAACGCTTCCTATGACTTTAGGTATTGCGTATTTTATCAAAGGAAGCCCTTGCCTCCAGAAAAAGTCGCACATGTAAATACTATTCAGTTCATCGCAGATTCCGACAGTCTGTCCTGTATCTAAACTTGTCTGCAAGCATTGCTGATAAGAACTTAAAACACTTCTGTATCCTTCAAGCCCTGCATGAACTCCTGAGATGCAGATAGGAACTTTTATCTCAGGCCAGTTTGGGAGACACAGGGCAATGCTTCCGCCTATTCCGGATTGTATTACATCTTTCACAGGATAAGCTCCTCCTAAATCGCACCTGCTCGACGGACATATGAAAGGATCGCAAACATTGAACATGATGTTGCAGTCAGTTGGCGACATGAAGTCCTGGCAATTTATCGCTGGAATATTTGCTGCAGGTGCTCCAACGTCGATTCTCTGTCCATTAACTGTTACTTGTGAAACTCCTGATTTATACTGATCTGTGGCCTGTTTTATTGCCTGAACAGCCTGATTCATTTTGCTTCCAGACTCTGCAGAAGTCAATCCTGGAAAGTCAGGAGGCTGATTTGCTCCGGGGACAAATCCTCTGCAGATATCATCTCCGCCGATGTTCTCTTCTCTGCCATTTGGTCCCACGTTACAGACATAGAAACTGGAAACTCTTCCTGAATCACCATATGCCTTCAATCCTCCAAGAACAGGCAGATTAGATTTCACTGCAGCATACCATCCATTTTTCTTGTCAAAAGGAACAATTGCAGGCAATCCTCTGTAGGGGTCTGTTTCATAATACTTGACTTGTGGGTTTGAGTAGGAATTGATGTAGGTTTTTCCGTCAACAGTTTCAAATACAAATCTGCTGTTTATTTTATCAACTATATCTCCGCTTTGTATTTTCCCAGATGCATCAAAAACATTAACTATCTTGTAAGAGCTTGTGCCGGCTTTTTCCAATTGAACTATGTAATTTGTGTTATCAAAGACAATAATTTTTGCAGGGACTCCTGATTTAAGGTCTCCCAAAGAATTGCTTGTAATATCACCGTGATAATATGATGTTATCCTATTTCCAGAAACATAGACATCTGCATCTTTAAGCCCTATGCTGCTAAATTGGCTTATCGCGGAATCTCTCGCAACCAATGCTTTCGAGTTGGAATAAATCTCTCCTAAGATTTTTTCAACATTGCTTTTTGCTATTTCCTGAACATTGGGATCACTGGAAGAAAGAAGCCTGGAATTCAGCTGCAGGTCTCTTGCCTGGGAAATTGTCGCTGTGTTTGTGTTTATGTAGGGAATTACCTTTTCATTGATATCTATCTTCTCATTTCCAATAGTTATTTTGTTTTCCGCAAATACTCCCTGCAGATTGCCAGAAATATCTGTCCTGTAATTATCATTCACCAGTCTCTTTGCAAGCTCATCTGTAATCACAACTTTCTCTCCAAGGAAAGTCGTCTTGGAAATTCCTTCTTCAAGCCTCTTCATTTCCTGATTTTGCCTGTCCATAGCAGCCTGATATGCATTCACCGAAGCGTCTATTGCATTGGAATTATTCAGAAGACAGGCATCGAGATTTTCATATTGGCCTTTAGGCTTGATCATTCCCTGGCATTTGTCATACCATCCAGTGCCGCTTGCTTTCATTACAGTCTGCCTTGCAATTCCCTTTCCGCCAAGATTTGAGAAGAAGTTTTTTATTGTCAATGCACCTGCTGTAACAAGGCAGGCTGTCTTTCCTGCTGAAACGACTTTTCCAACCCCATTTGTGATTTTTGTCCAGGTTTCAATGGTCTTGTTCAGGGTTTCTATCCTTTCCTTTGTTTTTTCAGGACTTAGTTGGATAGCACGCTTTTCTATTCCAATCTTAAAGTTGATTGTAGCGTTTGTCCTTGCATAATTGACTTTTGGATTTATGGAAACCTTTGCCACTTTTTGCAGGTATATTTTACTTATTCTAAAGCCATATCTGCTGTCGAAAGATTCTACAGCTCCTATCTTTATCTTTTTAGTTGAACTAGGCAGTTGGGCAGAAGTTGTTATTCTTCTATTTACGCTGACCAAGCTTGTCTTAAGGGTCGCTGTATCTTCTTGAAGGTCTGTCAATTGGATATATTCATTATTTTTAGAATCTGGGAGATACAGGATTTCATTTTTAGACAGACTGTAAATTTCTTCTCCGCTGTTAGATCTCACACTAATCTCCAATCCATATTCTTCAAAACTTGGCTCTCTCACTCCTTCAAAAGAAACAAGATGCGTCTTTCCGTTGATGACGACGCTTTGCTCAGAAGTCTGCGTGTTTGACAAAAGGTGCTCATCTTCGCATATTTTTGATATATCTGGTGAAACAGCATCGTAAGTTTCTGAAAATTCCTTGCATAACTGCAGCACAGTGCTTTTCTGATCCAGGCTGTTTGCAAGAATTATTGTATTCTCAAGTGCCTGCTGACCCAAAGTTATCGGGTCATTTGGGGGATATCTGTCTTCTGAGAAGCTCGCTTTTATCGTTTCATAATCTTTTTTTGCCTTTTCATAATTGTCCATAATCTCTTTATCTTTAGGCATTAAAGATAAGTCAGCGTCATAAACTCCGGAGTATCCTATGATATCCAAATTTTTTCCAGCCAGTTTAGTGTCTTCAGGAGCATCATAATGGAGATAACCTATTTTGCTTCCCTTTAAGAGATTTTTAAATAGTTGGGAAAGTTTTGCAAATACCTTAGAATTTTCAGGTATAACAGAAATTTCTCCGAAAGCCTTCTCTCTCAAATCAGATCCAGCGGCATTTTTATCATAATCAGCAATAGAAGAAATCTCTGATGCAGTCAATTTATCTTTATTTGTGATTGTCCTGGTTTTTGTTGAAATTGATATCAGCCTTATGTAAAGGCCAGAGGCAGAGTTATCTGTCTTGTTGTTTCCTATAAAGCCAAGGTAAATGGAATTGTCTCCATCAGAATAAAGGAAATCGCCAACCTCATATGCCTTGGTTTTATCAATTGAAAGAATTATTTTTGGGTTTATTGTAAGTGAGAATTTCTTTGCTCTTTCATCTTCCTTGCAGGAGATTTCAACTTTTTGATTTACTCCTTGCTTTGTTATGCTTGTTAAGATGCACTTGTTTTCCAGAAAGTTTTCCTTTGCCTTTGTTTCAATGACTTCTGAATCAATTCTTAATCTTGCCCTTGTGTCTGGGTTTTCAAGATCATTCAATTGTAACTCAATTCCCCCCATGCAGTAATTGAAGCCGGGAAGATAAACTTCCTTGGATTTTTCTCCTTCCTTTAAATTTAAGGTTGTTAATCTTGTTTTTTCTCCCAGTCTTCCTGTTCCTGTCTGATCTCTGTCAGAATACACCCCTATTGTTGCGCCATTATTGTCTGCGTCTTCAAGCCTGAGATATCCTCTTCCATCCCAGAATCCATATGCTTTGTAATTCCTGTTCCATTCATCATCAGAAAGCTGTTGAAGATAATAAACAGCTCTGCCTGTTCCGAATGCATTATCCACATCATAGACTAATTGCGCAGTCAAATTTCCCTGAACAAAACCAGGCATGGCGGATTCGTTAGGCTGTCTCCTAAGAACAACTGCTGCATAACCAACGTTGTTGAAATAAGGTGTGTTTATGTCAGGATCCCATTTTCCAAGAGCAGCTCTTGCAGGATAATAACCTACTGTCAAGACCTCACGCGGAAGGTCTTTCGAACTTATCACCATGTAGTTTATGTCTTTTATTTTTATAAGAGGATTAAGCTGTGTTGCAGATATGGGACAGAAAACCGTGACTTCCTGCTCTTCCAATAAATCGCTCCTGACGACAGAAGGAGTGCATCCCAAAGGACTTACTTGCAGAATAAAGTCCTGGCCTGCCTGGCATTGACTTCTGTCAAAAACAGGAAACAATTGGCCGCCAGTATAAGGAGCTGTCTGATGCCCGAAAGTATATGCAGGAGCACTCCTCACATAAGAAGATGCCGCGGTGATTAGCGATATAGAGGATAATGTTAAAACTAGGAATACAAATGCTAGTAATATAATTCTGATACCAATTAAGCTTTTAAGTAAATTTTTCTTCTCCATTAAAATACTTTTTTTCTGTGCTAAAATATTTTTTTCTTCGCGCATTTTGTTTTAATTTTTATTTAAACTCAACCTCCATCTCATTTTGCTCAAACAACTGATAGTTGTCCTGGACCTGTTCTATTGTCTTTGGAGCAGGAAGGCTTTTGGAATTTATTTCTAAAGATTTACCATTTGCAAGCTCTGTTTCTAGGACATAGAAGGATTGCTTTCCTCCTCCGGAAAGTGCATTGGAAATCACCTGTTCTGGAACCTGGATCTCAAAACATTTTTCTTTTGTCAGTCCGAAAATCCCCAAAATCTCCCTTGGAACTTCAACGCACTGCTCTTTAGTTGTTGCTCCTATTGTTATTGAACTGTTTTTAAAAATCTGAACCTGGATTTCATGCTGCCCTTCTCCAAGCTCAACAGTTTTCTGGTCAGGGTAAACGATAGTCTTTGTTGCATAATCTGATGTAAAAGTAATGACTGCATTTCCGTTGTAAGGTTTTGAGTCCAGCAGTAATTCTATATCTGTCTGATAGAGCTTATCGAGAATGATGTCTAGAGAGCCCGACTGCACTGTTGAAAATAAATATCGCGTGTTCTTGAATCCAGGGGCTTTTGCAGAAACAAATCCATTGACACATTGTGGGAAGTTTTCTGTCAATGTTCCTGATTTTGTTAATCCTATATTGCAATTGTCTCCGAAACATTCATAGGAGATTTCTGTATCAACCTTATTGAGGGAAGTGTCATAAGTGTTGATCTGCACCTGCGTATTTTTGTATTTGCATAGCTCTGGAGTAATATCTTCAGAGGCAGTTGCATTTAATGGAGTTCTAGGACTATTTCCCTGTATTACGATAGCAACAGGAAACTGGAAAATCTCTTCGCTATTATCTTTGCCATAAACCTGCACTAAAACAGGATATCTTATGTTGTAGACAAAATGGTAAGGCACATAACAAAATCCAAGGGCTCCGAGCCCTTGCTGGTTTCCCACAGGGCTTGAAATCAGGATTCTTCCGTCTGCTGGCGAAACCTCAAAGCCATTTGGCCAGTCTTTGGAATTAAGGAATCGCACCTCTTCGTCTACCGGAAGATTCAGGGCAAAATAATCTTCCTGGCTTCCCTTGTTTTTCAGTGCTGCTGTATTCACTTCTATTGCTTCCTGTAATGAGTCAAAGATTTTTTCAGCATCCCATGTTAAGGGAGCGCACGTAATTTCTACACCATCAACAGGAGCATACAACCTTAAATTATCAACTGCATAATTTTCTAAAAACAAGTTTTTCTGTTCCTCGTCGTAGACTTTTTTTGCAGAATTGTAGAGCTTTCCCAAGTCCGAGGGCTGGGAAATCTTGTGGCTCTTTATCAAAGCAGTGTCATTTTCTTTTTCTATGGTAAGATCCATGCTTAAGGCAACATCAACGCTGTCATCTTTTATGCTGACATCTGCCTTTGGTTGATCAGGCATGCTGATGACGAATCCTTCATCATGATAATTTCTTAGATTGCAGTCTTTGATTCTTCCTTCTATAAACGTTGCCAACTGATCTTCCATTTCATTTTTCGTCGGAACCTGGGATTTCTGGATATTATTCCCAGAGACATAATACCAGTAAGGAATCGGGTTTCCTGCAAAATTCAGCTGGGAAGAGAAGGGCATGTATGCAGAGCCCGGCTCAAATTCCGGAAGATCTATGTATCCTCCCTGGCTTTCCAGGACAGAGATTCCCGTATTTGCATCATCCTGCAGGCACGATAAAAAAGCAGTATATGCCGGTTGTATGTTTGTCGGAATCCCACTTATAGAAATAGTGCCTTTCAGAATAAGATATCCAAAAACAACGGCAATGACAACAATTGCAATTATTATGAAGATAGTAACCTGACCCCTTTTTTGTCCGGGAACACACCTATCACCTCTCTTAAACTTCATAAAGGAAAGATGAGAATTACGTATATAAATTTTATTAAGATGTTTGGGTCAAATAACCAGAGAACGCATAAACTTCAAATCATTAATATCAGTATCCCGTGTATCTGGTGTATCTGTTTAGCCTGAGCTGGTTGATTGCCCCTATTATTATGAGAATTCCCCCTACAAGAATTATCCATTTGTTAAAAGGGTCTATGGCAGAGGGAAGCTTCAGAAAGTTAAAGGGATAATTGATAAAATAAGCTCCAAAAATCAGGTACAGGATGATGAATAAAAAGCCGCCTCCGCCTCTTCTATAACCGTTCATATCTCACCCAAAGGAACATTATATTTAAATCTTATCAAAATCGCAAATATTATAGTGGGTTTTAGATAAAAGTCTTTATAAATAATTCATTGAAAAAGACATATTATAAAATGATGACAGATAAGTATGAAAACCTATACCTTAAAATTTGCAATTTAAATAACTTATTTGTAGCTTGGATAAATGCTAAAAAAGGAAAAACCAAAAGGAGATATGTAAAGCGTTTTC
>ERZ1292629.3932-Hain-H43-01um-R1-3932-length-11149-cov-20_pt1 | contig 11149 bp, 7 predicted proteins | sample MGYA00564399_ERZ1292629 | MGnify/ENA primary metagenome ERZ1292629 (study PRJEB36523, sample SAMEA6512636) | groundwater metagenome | collected 2019-01-08 | study: AquaDiva: Metagenomics assemblies of 32 groundwater samples | reverse complement strand
AAAAAATTCACCCCCGCCAAATCAGAAATGCAAGGAGTGTTTTTTCTTTCGGGGTTGCCGAGGCTCTGCGAGGCGGTGGCGGGGCGATTCATTCCTCGTCAGGATTGGTTTCAAAAAAGGTTCGAATTTTGTACAATGAATACCGCAACTTTTCGAAAAGTTGCGGTGGGGGAAGGATTCGAACCAAACTGGTTGAACCCCGCCTGTATTGAAACTTCATCGGGTTTATTAAAATTTGATTGTTTTTTCGGCAGTAATATTTTCTAAATTCAAAAGCACCTTCGCATTCCGTGGACTTCCGTCAGAATTTCTAAAACCCTCTTGAAATGAACCGAGTTCTCGAACATTTTTATCATCAAGTAAAATCAATTTAATTTCTCTCAATCTAAATGCGGTTTTTCTCAAGCGCGAAGGCGCTTTACGTGAAATTCTTTTCTTCTCATAACTCGATAACCCGCCTTTCAACTTTTTGTGCCAAATTTGGAAGCTCCTATCGTCGTCATTATATTCTGCATCACCCACCGCTAGTATGAGGCCTGCTGCGCCAAACTTTTTAATTGCCCTTGCTGTTGCCAATCTATCGTTAGCAATAACACCATTTTTGTCTTGTCCTTTCGCGTTTTTGATCGGATGAACCTTAAAATCCCACTCTATTACCAAAAACCCGTCAAAACCTACTCTGCCATATTTATGGCCAGGAATTTCCATCAAGGACGATAATTTTTTATCACAAATAAATTGGAAATACCACCCAATCCATTCCATTTGCTTCCAATGCGGATAACCCGAGTCACGCATTTCTAAAATTGCCTTGCGCCCGTCCCACACAGCGGGCATCTGTGCTAATAATTCTTCTAATTGCGTGATTAACTTTTTTGAAATCATAATAATTAAATTACTGAATTGTTATGGACTAACTCCAGCGCACTCGCAAACCTAGGAAATAAACCTTTAGTGATCTCTCTTACCAATGACGGGTCGTGTTTTACATTTTCATTGTCTTTACCAGCATTTCGTTTAATTACGCGATTTGTTTTTTCTGATAGTTCAATTCTTGCTAATAAACTTTTACTAACCGACATTTCATTTATAATTGGCAATGTCAGTAAAGTTTTTTCTGATATCGTCATTCCGCCGTCATTAACTCGCCACCACCAATACATATAACTGCTGTTTAACAATAAATATGCGATATCCATTTCTTTTTCGCTGTAAAAATATAGTGTCTTAAACGACGAGCGTTCAACCTCACATTTGAGAGCAGAAATGAAATACCTCGGAGTAGATGGAACAATTAACCTGTACAATGTTTGGCGGCGGGATACCAGATGAGCCAGCATTTTCTCTTGTTTTTTTGCAAAATCATAGAGAGGTAATAAGTCCTTTTGTAATTTCGGGAAAATGTCTTCTCTTGGTTTAATTTCGGTTAAAAAGTTATCTACGGAGTCAAGAAGATTTTGTCTTTCTTTAACTCGCCACCTAAGCAGCGGCGTTATTCTAAAAATTTGTTTATTGCCATTTTGTTTTGCAACAATAATTCCCGCACGCGTACTATTCGCCGTATTTGTATTTTTTGAGCCAAATTTTATACCCCGAAAAATATTATCCGGAACATTATCAAAGCAATACACATCAAGAGTGGTAAAATTATTCAATAATAGTTTTCTTAATGAATTAAATTTTTGTCCATTTGTAAATGTCTGTGGCGTAATAGAAACAAAACCCGTAGAAGTTTTTATAACTCTTTCCAAAAAATAAGCGTATAAATCACGCGCCAAGCTAGTCTCAAATCGAACATCCGGCTCTACCACTACATAGGGCGGATTAAGGATTGCATAATCATATTTAGGCAAGTTATCAGAAAGCAAAAAATCAGCTACAACAAAGCGCGATTTTATATTTTCAAATAATCTCGAATCTTCTTTTTGAAAATTGACCGCTAAAATAAATCGCGCAATAAATAAAGCTAATTTATCTCGGTCAATAAGGTATATATTATTTTTCAAAAACCTCTCTTGGTTTTCTTGATATTTAATAAGCCAAAAAGACAAATTTCCAACACCGGAACATGGGTCAATCCAAATTTTATTTTTTGGGAAAGTAAGCGTTTTTTTTGCCATGACTTGCGCGACATCATCGGGCGTAAAGTATTGTCCTTCTTCTTTTCGCTTGTCGCGATCCATATAGGCAAGTGAATACTCATAGAGTACAGAAATTTCTCCAACTGAAAGACCTTCAAGAAAATCAAAGTTTTGAATTTCAACATTTTTGAACTCCTCTTCATCAAAAATATATCTTAAATCATTCCTGCCGAGGTTATTTAAGTGGGTAGCCAAAACTGAATACCACGCTTTTTCTAATCCAAAGCGGTCAAGAACAAGATTAAAATCTTGTATTGGTAAACTATTTATTATTGACCTGCTTTTGCTCATGGTTTTATTTTATTAAATCCTCAATTGAAACCTTGATACTTTTCCTAACTGGCGGCGGGGGTGAGATTCGAACTCACGAAGGATTCATCATCCTTACCTGTTTTCAAGACAGGCCCGATAAACCTCTCTGGCACCCCGCCATGTTTGTTAAAATACCACAATTGATTTGATAAGTGTAGTTTAATTAGCTACTATATCCTTAACATTACGGAGGCGTGGCCGAGCGGCTTATGGCAACGGTTTGCTAAACCGTCGGCGTCTAAAAAACGCCACGAAGGTTCGAATCCTTCCGCCTCCGCCGTGAAAACTAAGTATCGAGAGACCCAGGCAGTAAAAGTTATTCTTTTTACACAAGGTATTTTGCTATTACTTGCAACCATTTTTTCCTTTATTTCGGACTACCAACAAGGGGTCATAGACAATAAAATCACAGAAGCAAATTCTCGTTTTTTGGAATTAATGCAGAAAGAAAATTCTATCTCGGACAGTAGATTAGAGTTTATAGAGATGGTTGTCTTGAAGGAATATTTGAAACTAGATGCTACTCAGTTGACATCATTCAATAGTGATCTAATGACGGTTATTAATAGATATGATCAAAAATTAATGGGATACAAACCCGATGAGTATAGAGAAATTTTATTAGAAGCAAAAGATACTTTAAATCATAGTGAGCAAAAAAGAATTTGGTTTAAAATGTTTTCCCTAATTCTTACTGTTCTAGCTTTTCTGATTAACATGTACGCGATATGGAGGATAAGCAAATTTCCTTTGCAAAGCGCCCCATAGAATTTTTATTACATCCCGACCCATGTGCCTTAAATCCGAGTCTGTTCAGAGCCCCGAAAAACGCTTATCATGCTTATATATCACGGGTGTTTAACCCGAGTGTCCCGCCAAAAAAATAACAGAGCGAGAATATCGCCCTGTTATTTTTTTACTTATTCTCTCTTTTTCTCTTCCAAAATTTTAATTTATCAGAAAACAAAATCCTCACTCCTAATAACTCCAACCCGATAAGCGCCAGCCAAGCGCCGGGCGTAAGAGGAGTAACTAGGGCGGTAAGACCCACCAGAATTAAAATAACACCGACCACCTTCTTGATTTTGGGATTGTTATGGATATATTCTTTGAGTTGTTGCATATTTTGGCATCATAGCACAAACTTAAAGCAGGTATGGAAAAAATAACTTGGCGGGCATATGAATATGAACAGCCGGAGCGGCCGGCCAACTGGTTTGCGGCCCTCTGGATTTTGGCCGGCGGTTTGGCCATTGTGGCCATAATTTTAAAAAGTTACTTGATGGCGGTTTTTGTGTTGCTGGCGGCTGCGGTAGTAAATATCACCGCCCTAAGAAAACCCGCGCTCTATAATTTTTCTTTGGACGGGGAAAAATTAACCGTCGGCAACAAAAACCACGAACTGGCCGGTTTTAACTCGTTCTGGATATTTGAACGCGGCCATGTTAATTTATTAAATCTGGAATCCAAAAAAACAATTTCCCGCGGCCTGCAAGTGCCTTTGGGCGATATTAATCCCGATGAAATCAGAAAACTGCTGGCCGAAATTTTAACAGAAACAGAACACAGCGAATCCCTGATTGACACCCTAGCCCACTGGTTGAAGTTTTAAGGTTTTGAACTTTATTTTTGAGATTTGAAATTTTAACGCCCTCGTCGTTCAATGGACAGGACGGATCCTTGCGGAGGATCAGATAGAGGTTCGATTCCTCTCGAGGGCACACGGTGAATTTAATAAATTTTGGTGCGGGGCGGATCACATTTATTTTGGGGGGTTCTCCACCTCCGTCCGCCCAATGGCGGACGGAGGTGGATTGCTCTCGGTTACCCAAATCAAAGATTTGGACCGAGAGGGAAGATTCCTCATGGACGCACCATAGTTATGTATGGATTTAAATTCTCCCATTCAAACCATCCCAGGCATTGGTGAAAAAGTTTTAGAAAAACTGGATCGCCTTAAGATTAAGAAGGTTTCGGACCTTCTTTTTCATTTACCTTTTCGCTACGAGGATTTTTCCAACATCAAAAATATTTTTGATTTGGAGGCCGAAGAAAAAGCCACTATCACCGCTCGGGTATTAAATATCGGCAACAAAAGAACTTGGAAAAGAAAAATGATAATAACCGAAGCGCTGTTGGAAGACGACACCGCGCCCATCCGCGCGGTTTGGTTTCATCAACCCTATTTGTTGCAGACATTAAAAAAGGGTCTTTGGGTAAATATCTCGGGCAAGGTCTCGGCCGACAAAATGGGTTTGTATTTTTCTAATCCGGTGTTTGAGGTCTTGGGTTCGGGAGAATCCGAAGGACCGCCCTTCGACAAAAGCGAAGGGCGGTCCTTCTCCTTCGGAGAAACATTGCATACTGCTGGATTAGTAGCCATCTATCCCGAAACAGCCGGGTTAACTTCTCGTTGGCTGCGTTTAAAAATCCGCGGTATTTTAGACAATATTGGCACAATCCCCGACTTTCTGCCCAATTTTATTAGCCAAAAATTTTGTCTGATAAATTTAAACCAAGCCATCCGCCAAATTCATTTTCCCAAAACCTTAAACGAAGCGGCGGCGGCCAAAAAACGCCTCGCGTTTGGCGATATATTTTTATTGCAACTTTTCGTTTATAACGCCAAGCAAAAAAATAAATCAAAACCGGCGGCCAAAATTACCATCGATTTATTTTTGGTTAAAAAACTCATTGCCGCTCTGCCTTTTCAATTAACCAATTCCCAAAAACTGGCGGCCTGGCAAATTCTAAAAGACCTGGAACAGCCCTCGCCCATGAACCGAATTTTGGTGGGCGATGTCGGAAGCGGCAAAACCGTAGTCGCTGCCATCGCGGCTCTAAATGTCGCGTCTCAAAAGTATCAAGCGGCTTTTATGGCCCCCACCGAAATTTTGGCTAACCAACACTTCAAAACCTTAACTAAGCTTTTTGAAAAGTGGCCGATCAAAGTCGCTCTCTTAACTTCATCCAACAAACTCCCAATGTCAGACCTTGGAAAGGTGGATGTTATTGTAGGCACTCACGCGCTGATTCAAAAAGGGGTAAGGTTTTCAAATCTGGCTTTGGTGGTGGTGGATGAACAACATCGCTTTGGAGTGGAACAGCGCGCGGCCTTATTGCGACAAGAGACAAGTGATAAGAAACAAGGTGAAACAAATTCAATGTCGCATGTCGCATGTCGCATGTCGCAAAAAATACCGCATCTTTTGAGCATGAGCGCCACACCCATCCCCCGCACTTTAGCGCTGACGCTGTACGGCGATTTGGATTTATCGCTATTGAAAGAATTGCCTAAGGGCCGAAAAAAAATAATCACCAAAATCGTGGCGCCGATTAATCGCGATAAGGCCTATGAGTTTATAGAAAATCAAATCAAGCGCGGCCGACAGGTTTTTGTTATTTGTCCGCTGATTGAGGTCTCCGAAGCCGCCATAATGAGCGAGGTTAAGGCCGCGGCGGCCGAATACAAAAAACTTTCCGAAAAAATATTCCCCCATTTAAAAATCGGTCTCTTGCACGGCAAATTAAAACCCGCCGAAAAAGAAGCGGTGATGAAAAGTTTTAAAGATAAAAAAACCGATATTTTGGTTTCCACTTCGGTGGTGGAAGTGGGCATAGATATTCCTAACGCCAGCGTGATGATGATAGAAGGCGCCGATAGGTTCGGCCTTTCGCAACTGCACCAGTTTAGAGGCCGGGTGGGCCGGGCCGACCATCAAAGTTATTGTTTTTTATTTACCGAGTCGCCCGCCAAAGCAACTTCGCATCGACTAAAAATGTTGGTTGAAAGCGAAGACGGCTTTAAACTGGCCGAAAAGGACTTGCAGATTCGCGGCCCCGGCCAATTTTTTGGCAAAGAGCAATCCGGCCTGCCCGATTTAGCCATGGAATCGCTCAAAGACACTAAGTTGATTGAGGAAGTCCAACAAGCCGTTAAATTATTTTTAGAAAAATCTAAATTGGAAGATCATCCCTTGCTTCAACAAAAGCTTTTTGAATTTAAAAGAAATATACATTGGGAATAACTATTTTATTTCTCGACCCTTTCACGGGATTTAGGGGTAACCCAAAAACCCATATATTTCCCCAGCATCAGGCGGGTTTGAGCGTCAATGGCCGGAATAGATCCAAAAATTATGGTGGTCAACGGCATCAGCGCCCATTGCAAGATCATCCAAATATATTGACGGCGGCCGTAGCGAGGCGGTCTTGGCGGTAATATGTTAATGGAAATTACCGCCGAAGAAATCAGCCCGATCATGGCCAAGGTCATGATGGTTCGGGTAATTTGGGGCAGATTGTACGATAACACCGTAACATTAAAATTTTTTCCGCCCAGAATTACCGGCAGCCAGCCCATCAAAAAAATAATCAAAGCGTTGGTGGCCCAAGAATAATAACCCTCCAATAAATTAAAACCGTGATAAAGTTTTTTGCTTAAAGCAATATTTTTATTTTTTAAAAAACAAAACAAAACATAAACCAAATTTTCCGTGCCCCAAGCCCAGCGGCGTTGCTGTTTATAAATAACTTTCATGGTTTTCCAAAAGGTTTTATCCACCGCCGCGTCCATGGAAACCGGATACAACAGCGGCACCACCTCGTACTGGCCGTCAAAAAAATTGTAGCACTGCCAAAAAATCCGCGAATCCTCCGAAACAATGTTGGTCTGCCAAAAACCAACTTCAACCAGCGCCTTAAAACTCATGGAGTGGCTGGAAAAAGTAACCTGCCGTTCAGGCCGTTCCTGTTGCATCATCATCCAAAAAGTAGATGAAAAAGCCACCACCCGCCCCAGCGCCGGCGTCTCCCAAATGTTGTTGATAAAAAACGGCACCGGCTGAAACGAGGCGCGATCTGGCTGGGAATGCGCCATATATTTGGCGGTCAGCAACGCAAAATATTGCGGCCAAACATTGGTATCAATATCAAAAACAGAAAGTATTATTTTTTCGTAGGGAATATTTAAAGGATCAACAATTTCTTCTTTTACTCGTTTGGCCGCCCAGGATTGGTTGGCGCCTTTGCCGGCCAGTTCCCCAAGAATATCTTTAGGATGAATGGTTATCAATAATTTGAAAAATTCTCCGCCAAATTTTTGGCGCAATAATTCTGCCGCCTGTAACGGCTCGGCTCCGCCCCGTTCCTCCAGAGCCAAAACCACTATCATTTTTTTATGGTCGTAACGGGAATTTGCCAACGCCTCAAAAGTTGGCAAAACAACTTCGTAGGGTTCTTTATACATTGGCAAAATAACCAGATGCCAATAGTCCTCCCAATCGGTTCGCTCCTTTAACTTGTTCCACCAATCAATTTTTAAATTCTCTCTCATTCTTTTATAACCCGACCGTAGATGCGCCGAAAGAAAAATTATTTTTACCAGCCAATAAACATCAAATAGGATTACAAAAATAGCCACCCCAGCGGCTTGATAGATTGAAAAAACCACCAGAAAAATAAATGTCAGCCAAACCAAAAACCCGGGCAGAATTTCTAAAGCCCGATAGATTCTTCTATCTTTAGCGACGGCAATTTCACTGGCTCGGCCGATTCTTAAATACCATTTTTTATCCATACAGATAAAAGTCCGCTCAAGGCGGACCCAAGATTAAGTAGCGCCAACGGGATTCGAACCCGTGTTACAGGGTTGAAAACCCTGCGTCCTAACCAGGCTAGACGATGGCGCCGATATACAAAAACTTGTTTTATAATACCTCCAAAGCTATTATTTGTAAATTACTTGTTATGAAAATACTCGCCATAGAGACCAGTTGCGATGAAACAGGTATCGCCCTGATTGAATCTAGTCCAAAAGGCCAAGTGAAAGTGCTGGCTAATTTGGTGTCTTCACAAATAGAAACCCACCGGCCTTACGGCGGCGTGGTGCCGAATTTAGCTAAGAGGGAGCACCAAAAAGCCCTGCCCATTCTCTTAAAGGAGTTACAAGATCCAAGATATAATATCCAAGATGTAGATTTGATCGCTGTCACTAACGGCCCCGGTTTGGCGCCGTGTTTATGGACCGGTGTAAATTTTGCGCAAGAATTGGCGAAAGAATTAAATAGACCATTGGTGGGAATTAATCATCTCAAAGGCCACATTTATATAAACACTCTAGAACATAAACTTGTCTATCCTATTTTGTCGTTGATTGTCTCGGGCGGACATACCCAATTGGTTTATTCTAAAAAAAACGGCGATTATAAAATAATTGGTGAGACGCTGGACGATGCCGCCGGCGAAGCGTTTGATAAGGTGGCCAAACTTTTGGGATTAAAATATCCCGGCGGGCCGGAAATTTCTAAACTCGCCGAGAAAGGCAATCCGCGAAGGTTCAACCTTCCTCGGCCGATGTTAAATTCAAAAAATTTTAATTTTTCTTTTTCCGGCTTAAAAACTGCAGTGCTGTATTTGGTTAAGGGCTTCCCAGCGAAGGGCGGTCCTTCGCAGAAGTTAGAACTGAATGATAAAAACAAAACTGATCTCTGCGCTTCATTTGAACAAGCCGTGGTGGATGTTTTGATTCATAAAACTCTTCTAGCAGCTAAGAAGCTAACTCCTAACACCCTAGTCCTGGGCGGCGGTGTGGCCGCCAACAACCACCTCCGTGAAACCCTAACAAAAGAACTTGGACATTTGATGTCCAAGTTGATTCTACCTGATCCCAAATTAACTACCGACAACGCCCTCATGATTGCCCTCGCCGCTTTAGCGGAAATAAAAATACTAGAACCTATTAAAAACCCCGCCGATCTTCAAGCCAAACCAAACTTACGATTGGAATAAAATATGCTAAGCTTGAATTAATATGGATGAACTCAATAAACCCTACAATCCCAAAGATCACGAGGAGAAAATTTATAAAATGTGGGAGGACTCCGGATTTTTTGCGCCCGAGGCCCATCAGCCACGGGCTGATAATCCCAATAGCAAAAAAACCTTTTGCATGGTCTTGCCTCCACCGAATATTACCGGCTCGTTGCATATGGGCCATGCTTTGAATTCCACTATTCAAGATATTTTGGTTCGCTATCATCGCATGAAGGGCTATAAAACGCTGTGGCTGCCCGGCACCGATCACGCCGGTATTGCCACCCAATATGTGGTGGAAAAGGAATTAAAAAAAGAGGGGCTGACCCGATTTGATTTGGGTAAAGAAAAATTTTTGGAAAGAGTGTGGCAGTGGCGCGAAAAATACGGCGATATAATTTTGGATCAATTTAAAAAACTGGGCGCTTCGTGCGATTGGTCGCGCGCCCGTTTTACTATGGATCTGGAATATTCTAAAGCCGTGGAAACCGCTTTTTTGCATTACCACGACAAAGGTTGGATCTACCAAGCGCCCCGAGTGGTTAATTGGTGCCCGCGCTGCGCCACTGGTCTCTCGGATTTAGAAGTGGAATATAAAGAAGAAGAAACTGAACTTATTTTTATTAAATATCCCTTGGCCGATAATTCTGGCCATATAATTGTGGCGACAGTTAGACCCGAAACAATGTTGGGCGATGCCGCCGTGGCGGTTAATCCAAAAGACACCAGATATAAAAATTTAATCGGCCGAAAAGTTATTTTGCCGATCCAAAATCGCGAAATTCTCATAATTGCCGATGAGGAGGTGGATATGGAATTTGGCACGGGCGCGGTTAAAGTTACTCCCGCGCATGATGTGGCTGATTTTGAAAGGAAAGAAAAACACGGCCTAGAAATTTATTCGGTGATAGATGAAAAAGGCCGTATGACTCCCGAGGCCAAAATTTGCGTGGGACTTAAAGCCAGTGAGTGCCGAGCCGAAGTTATAAAAGAACTGGAAAAACTCGGCTTGATAGAGAAAAAAGAAAAATATATTCATAACCTTTCTAAATGCTACCGATGTGATACCACCATTGAACCGATTGTCTCCAAACAATGGTTTGTAAAAATGAAGGAACTGGCTAAAACCGCGACAACTGCCGTTGAAAGCGGTGAAATAAAATTCCACCCCGAAAATTTTAAAAAGACATATTTGGACTGGCAAAAAAATATCCGCGACTGGACCATTTCCCGCCAAATTTGGTGGGGCCATAAAATTCCCTTGGAAGGTGTGGATGATGTTTTGGATACTTGGTTTTCTTCGGCGTTATGGCCACTGGCTGGTTTGGGCTGGCCTAAAGCAACGCAGGACTTGAAAGAATTTTATCCGACCCAAGTTCTTTCCACCGCGCGGGATATTATAAATCTTTGGGTGGCCCGAATGATTTTCTCCGGTTTGGAATTTACCGGCAAAAAGCCCTTTTCCGATGTAATAATCCACGCCACGGTCTTAAATAAAGAAGGCAAAAGAATGTCTAAATCGCTCGGTACCGGCCTTGACCCTTTGGATCTTATAAAAGAAAATGGCGCCGACGCCACCCGTTTTGCTTTAATTTGGCAGGCCATGGGCGCGCAAGATATTAAATGGCAAGGTGAAGCGGTGATCGCCGGAAAAAAGTTTTTGAATAAAATATGGAATGCCTCCCGTTTCGTCTTGGGACGAAACGGAAACTCGAAATCCGAAATCCGAAATTCGAAACCTGATCCAAAAGAAGAAAACAATAAAGATATTTTAGAAAAATTTGAAAAAACAAAATCCGAGGCATCACAGCTAATAGAACGCTTTGAGTTCGGCCCGGCGCTTCATCTGATATATGATTTTTTCTGGCATGATTTTTGCGATG
>ERZ1292629.3931-Hain-H43-01um-R1-3931-length-11152-cov-8_pt1 | contig 11152 bp, 8 predicted proteins | sample MGYA00564399_ERZ1292629 | MGnify/ENA primary metagenome ERZ1292629 (study PRJEB36523, sample SAMEA6512636) | groundwater metagenome | collected 2019-01-08 | study: AquaDiva: Metagenomics assemblies of 32 groundwater samples | reverse complement strand
TTACCTGAATTGAGCCACCGCTTGAACCGCTGAACGGACATTGGGCTGATCGCACCGATACGCGATAATCCCTTACCGTCGCTGAATCCGGCCGCGTAGGCGTTCACAGCGGATTCCTGAGAAGGGAAGGCCAGCATCCCCTTGGCTTCGTCGTAGGTGCCGTCCGGGTTGATTTGGTCGATCAGGTAGACTTGGGCAGTTTGAAGATCATCCCCGACATGAACGTCGACCTGCTCACCGTCCTTGGCCCGGGTGCCCTTCACATACCCGTAAGTGTCCGGGTAATTAGGCACAGACCACGAGCCATCTGTAGCCGTTCTGGTGCCGCCCTTTGGGGTTTCTATAGTGATTCTAAGCGGGTTGGTAGGGCCGTATAGCTCCATGTGGCCCTTCTGGTACACACCGGCTTCGATCTGGGCAGGGCTCGCGTTCTGGTCGACTTGCTGGCCGGCCAGCGCGACATGCTCTGGTGCTGTGGCTACGACCGGGGCTTCGCGGCTCCCGTCTCCTTCTGGCGCAGGGTTTCGTGTTTGGCTGACATTCTTGACATCCTGTTGCAGTTCTACAAGCTTTTGGGGGTTGTTGGCACGTAACCACTTGGCCATCTCGATCTGAACTTTTGTGGGCACGGCACCGCCGGACAGCAGGAGCGCATCTGACTCTGCCATCGGCGTTCGGGATTCGCGAACCAAGGCTTCCTCGTCGACAGCCTTCTTCTCACGCGCAACTTGGGCCTCTCGCCCAGTAACGGCGAGCCGGTGCTCGAGTGTTAGGGCCCCTGTCGCGAGTTCCGGTAATGCGGAGATTGCAGCCGCAGGTTGTGCGGTGATTGTGGGGGGGGGTGTGGTTGGTTCTGGGGGGGTGACTGGCTGCGGCAGCGCAGCCCTAGCCTTCAGGTCGGCGACAGCCATGTCTATCGTGCGGCTGACATCCTCAATTTCTGGATTGAGTCTGTTGCGTGCCGCCCGGTATCCCTTGACGCCAGCAGCGCCGACGCCACCGGTCAGCAACGTCTGTAATAGGGTTGGCGGCGTTACTTCTTTGGCTGAAGCCAGCCAATCCGTTGGACTGGAGAACGAACGCTCTGGCCCGGGTTGTAGGCCAGCCCGTACTTCGGCTCCGTGTTGTCCCATCTGGGTGACAATTTCGCTCGGCACTTCTGCTGCCGACAGTGCTCCCGCCTTGGCGGCGCCACGCGTCAGTATATTCCTGCCGACAACGCTTTCCAATGCCCTCGGCACCAACGCTTTTGCTGGCCCCGTGATGATCTTCAGGCCGAGAACGTTGGACAAGGCTTCCGGAATGGCTTCCCATAGCCCCGAGCTTTGCGCGTGCTCAAGATTAGCCTGCCGGACCGCGGCGCGCTCAGCATCGGAGAGCCGGAAGCCACGAGCTTGCAGGGATTCTTGATCTGCTTTGGCCTCGACATCACGCAGGAAGTTGCTGACCTGCATGTTGTAGGCAGCCTTACCAGAGGCGAGACCGCCAGCCGCATATCCGGCCACGGGTCCAGCAGCATAGGCAGGGATACCGGCGGCAGCGCCAGCCCCCATACCGGTTAGGCTAAAGGCACCGCTTGGTCCCAACTGTCTGACATCGCTGCGCTTAAGCAGGCCACCCAGTAACGGGTCTTCGGCACCGCCCAACGCACCGACTTCCTCTGTTCTCCGCCGGGACCGTTCAATCAGGGTATCCAGCAAACCGCCCTTTTCCGAGCGATCGCTACCCTCAATAGCAGACGCTATGGCACCAGGCAGGTGGTAGGCTGGGATGTCGATCAGTTGGCCGGCAACCTCACGCAAAAACCCGGGCCGTTTCGAGCGTTCGGCTTTTTCCTCGTCGGTCTCCCCAGTAAACGGGATCAGATCTTGGGCCGCGTCTAACGTACCAGTAAATTCTACAACCGGCATGTTATTTCACCGTTACGCGTTTGCCGTCAGGCGTTTGATAGACAGGCTTACCGCCGCTGGTTCCGATTTGCGTGGAACCAGCAGGGACACCCGCAGGAAGACCACCAGATGTTCCGCCGCCGAACACACCAGACTTTTTCAGACTATTGATGGCGTTCACAACGGCCTGACCTGGATCCTGACCGGTATCAGCAGCGCTCTTGGCTGACGCCTTGATGGTTTCGTTGACAATGGTCTGCAGGATATTACCTTCAGATCCCGGTGTGCGTTTCGTGCTCAACACGGTTTCCGCGAACTTCGGATCTGACATCATACGAGAATAAATGCGTTCCTCGGCAGAACTGCCAGCACCGGGCTGCGCATACGGCATCAATGGTCTCCCCTTGGAGTCTTTGAGCGCGGTTTGTTTGCCTGTCTTGAGGTCGACGGCGACAATACCTTGCGATGTTGGCGTGATATGCATGCGCCCCTGAGACACCTGCTCGGCCAAGAGTTTCAGGCGTTCAGCAGAATCTTTGTCCGTGTTTTCGTAATGCTTGGCCGTAATTCTCAACTGCTCTGCTTGTTGCTTAGCCGTCATGCGCATCTGCTCTGCTTGTCGCTCGTTGTCAGACTGCTTGTCTTGCGCGCCCACCAGATTCGACACGTCGGTCCTAGCGTTTCGGATACGCTCGACTTCTAGGGCGCGGTTAACGGCCTCCTGTTCGTCGCCGCGCTTCAGGGCTCCCAAGGTGGCGCGAGACAGCCCGCCGGTAGCCGTCCCGATGCGCTCGTTCGGACGACTGCCCATGTTCGCAAAGAATGCAAGACGTTGCCGGCGTTGTTGCTCTGGAGTCATAGCGGTATTCGGGGTCTGGTTGACTTTAGCCATCAGCTCCGTATAGAGTTCTGGTAAGGTTTTCTGTGGGGTCGCTGCCGGAGCGGCAGTGGGGGCGGAGGGGGTTGGGGTGTTAGCTGTGGCAGGCATAGGTCCGCCCTGAGCAAACACAAGCTCCGGTGGTCCAAAGGCCCCTGCTGGCTGCACGGCAACGCTGGACGGACTGGGACGCCGTGCAGTAGCCTGACCTGTCCGTGTAGCGGGGGCAGGTGGTCCGTATACTTCTTGGCCGGGATCCAGGGCGCCGGTTGTGGTGGGAACAGCCTGTTGTGTGTCAGGCAACTCGCCACCCATAGACGTGACCAAAGTTTTTCTGGCTCCCCGTAATGGGGCCAGAATATCCTCTAGGGCACCGCCAGCGCTGTCAATGGATCGACTCACATCCGCCTGCTTTTTGAGGGTCTCGTCACCAGACTCCGGGCCAGATTTTCCGCCCATCAGTTTGATCAGGAGTTCTCGAATGTCTTGGGTAAGCTTGGCGCCGCCGTGTCGTATCATGGCGCCCGGCACGCCGCCACGGAGAATATCTTTGAGAAATCCGTATTCATTTTCGGTCGGGTAGTCGCCAGGACCGGAAGACCCTAGTGCGCCAGTATATCCATCAGCCATCGTAGTTCCCCACTCTTAATACCAACTGTAGTCTGTGTTCAGGTAATCGGTTCCCGGGTAAAATGTGTTCCCCGGAGGGTTAAGACCAGACCAATCTGCACCTGGTAGCGTCGGCTGATCAGCCCACGCCGATTCAAATCCAGTTGGCGTCGTCGAACTCAGGCCGCGAATAAAGGCTGCCATATCGAACGGGTTGCTGGCTGCCGAATTGGAACCAGTCTGCCCCAATACACCTCCCTGACCATACATAGAAACCGCATTGGTCACAGGATTGCCGGGGTCATACATCCAGGCGTTTGACAGCGCACTGGTAGCCCCACGTCCTGACTCTAGCCCGTAGCCCGCCCCGAACTGGTTTTCTTTGACAGCAGTATCCCATGCTTTCCCGGTGAGCCCGGACATGAGTTCTGAAATTGCCCGATTTTCGTCGAGATCAAAACGACCTCGCAGCACATCGGAGCGCGTCAGCGTTGGGCTACCACGCTGGTTGAGCATGACCGTCGAGTCCTGACCTGTATTGGCGGCTCCAGCACCTTCACGGATACGCTGCAACTCTGTGTTCTCGCGGATGTTCTTTATCCCGGGGGCGGCCAAAGCGTCGAGATATGGTTGCCACTGCGAATTAAATGTAGACGGGTTGAACGGTGTGTATGGCGTGCTCGATCGCTCTAGGGCACCCTCCACGTTTTCCTTGGCCGCCGTATAGAACGGATTTCCAAGGTAATCATAGGCCATCCCAGCGCCGCTCAACAGAACGTTAGCCAGATCAGATGCCCCCAAGGCTCCGCTACTGTCGGCCCCAGTCAATCCAAGGGCTGCAGGGCCGGCTTGCAAGATCAATTTCCCGGTTGCCGGATCAATGGAAAAACCGGTGCCGGTAGCGCCAAACGCAGGGTTTGTGGCTCCCGGGGTAGTCGGCATAGCGCCCGTCCAAGGAGTTTGCAGGGGGTCGCCAGCAACAATCGAAGTCGCCTCTCCTGATCCAGAAGGAATGCTCGTCGGTATATTCCCGACGCCAGTTCCCATGTCCCATTCTGCGGATAGGTCGGCCAGGCTCCCGGGGGCCGCGCCAGTGGCTCCAGAGGCAAGTATTTCTTCTGGCGTCAGAGCACCGGCTGCCTGAGACCCCCAACTCGACTCGAACAATCCCGGATCGAAAGCCCGAGTCGCCCCCGGCATAAACGCTCCAGAAGCCGCCCCCCCAAGAATTCCTGTGACAGCCAGCGGAATAGCTCTACCCAAAGCGTCCCCAAATGCCCCGCCCAAGCTACCCATTTGGGACTGGTTATAAGCAGACAATTCGTTTAAATCGGCCATGACGCCGGACCCAGCTTCTCCGATTTCTTGGATATCCGCGTAATCGCGGTTGCCAATGCTGGATTTACCCTTTATGCGGTCCCAGTTCGACGGATTCGGCATTCTCTCGAAAACCGCGTCCTCAGCCTTCCGGCTTTTCTCTTCCGGGTTGACGAACAGGCTTTCGTCCTGTCCGGTATCGCGGTTGTAAAAGGTGGTCTGAACCGGCTGGCCGTTTGGCTTATCAAACAGTTGCCCATCCGCATCCTGCCAGAACATCGGGCCGGAACCCGGCTGGTTAAGACTGCCGCCGAACTGGTCTTTGTTCCAATACTTAGGATATACCCACATCACCTATTCCTTTAATGTTGCCAAACCGAAACCCTGAGCGTGCCAGAGGCCAAATCAATCGCTCCCGCCGTATTGTTAACCAACAAAGCCGTGACCACGTTGGCCGCCGAAACATAGGCCGTCAACTGCAATACCTGCAAATCCAGGCTGAAACTACAGGTTGCTTCGTCGCCTAGCGCCGCGCCCGTCAATGCGACCGTTGTACTGGTCTGGGCTCCTGCCACCAGGTTCCCGGGGTTCCATGTTGCAGTCGCCGACAGATGCTTGAGTATCGGCGTGCCGCCGCCAATAATGATTTGGTCGTCAATATGAATGCGGCCAAAGGATCGCTCGAGGTACGCCAAGAACTCCGAGATATCCCGGGGGTCTGAGAAATCAGGAAGCCTGCCGAAATTGAACTTCATTGTTTGCCGTGCGGAGAGACTTCAAGACGCAGAGTTCCAATTCCCCAGTTGTCTCCCACAGCGTCCGTGCTCAAAGTCAACGATATCTGCCGCGCCCTGAAGTTAGCGTTCAAAAACTCTGTAGTCGACGACGCCGACCCAAGGCTTTGTGTGGTTTGTGCTGACGACTCCGGATACCTCCGACCGGCTATCGAAAAATCTACCGACCCAGATAGCGACTCAAAATCCGGTATCAATTTCGATATCCGCATCATGTGCTCCCCGTTTCCGATTTCGATATCCCAACTGGTCAGGTCCGTAGCCAACGCAGACGTGTTGTCGTCGACTCCGCTTTCGTGATCATAGATATAACCGTCGGACCCGGTCGCGTAGGGGCCAAATAGACTGGAGTCCCCCAGAAATGCTGTGCGGACCAGGGTGCCAAATGACCAATGATTTTCCAAGACGTTATACAAAACGTAGCGATCGCATTCCGTGCTGCCAGCCGCAGGGTAGAGCCACCACACTTCTCCAAACCATCGGTTGGCGCCAGCGAATATCTTTGCTCTCTGACTGATGCTGATGTCTTCAAACACGTGGTTTCTGACCTCGCATGGCAACACCCTGACCCTGCCGTCGTAGACGAAGAAATCCTGGGATCCCATCCACCAGCACCTGCCGTCGAATTCTTTGGCCGCATTGGGTCCGGCTAGGTTTCCGTTAGACCCCCTCGGGTAGAAGCCGAATGTATACGGTGGCCCTTCAAACACCATGGCCACGCACACGGAATCCGTGTGCACCAGAATTTCTCGACCTACCTTGACGCCGCAGTAAATTTCGTTGCCGCCGTCTATGCGCTTGCTGCCAGCGGTATTGGTGGTAGCGGCCGTCCACACCGTATTGTCGTCGCTATCCGACCACCGGATTAACAGCGGATCGTTGGCGGCGCCGTCGTATGCGCCCAGAGCAATCAGGTGGCGATTCTCTATTGAGGTCAACACAGCCTTGGCTGTGGTCGGTGACCCGGCAACCGCTGCCGCCCGCGTGCCGGTGCCGACGCTGGTGTCCCACTGATAAATACCGCCGCCGCGCGGACAGGCAATCAGGTCTTCTCCCCACAGGTCCATGCTCCAGATCCGGCACATACCCAATGCGGCCGGTCGAGCCGTGCCCCACGTTCCGGTTCCCCACGCCCCTACCCCCCAGCCAAGACCAGCAGTATTTGCCCTGCCGATTGAGATTTCATACGAATAGCCCACGTTCGCGCCACCGGTGCCGGCAACAGTAGACGTAGCGGCGGCAGAATGAGTGATCACGTAAACGTTTACACTGGTGACAGAGGTTACGGTGTACTCGCCGTCAATGGTGATGCCGCCACCAGCGACCGCCCCAGTAAAATGCACGTAATCGCCGACGGCCAGCCCGTGCCCGGTGTCGTTGACAGTGACCGTTGCCAAGGTATTCGTGGTATCAAAGGGACCGTTTAGCGTTCCGGTTTCACGATACGGCGTGATGTCGTAAAACGTGCCGCTCTTCTCAACGTAGAGTTTAAGGTGGGTGCCAAGGGCGATGATGTTTTCAGATGCCGTGACTGACTGCCAGTCAATGAGACACCGACAGATACCCAAAAACGTATTCGTTACGGTACGCGTCCATCCGCCGATTTTTTGCGTGGTGCCTCGATACCAGCGCACATGATCGCCGTCACGCCAACGGTTTTTGGCGCCGCGGTCTGTCTTCAGGGTAAACAACCCCGGCAGAAACTCCAGTGGAACCAGTGTTTTCATTACCCTAACAGATGCCCGATGAGCCCGGCCTGAACAAATGTTGGGACACCGCTGTCGCCGTAAAATGTACCTGTTGTGGCGCCAGAAGCATATTCAAGCCACGCCAGATAGTGCTTACCAGCGCCAGCAAAGTCATCAAATACGGCGTGCTGATAGATTCTGCCGGTAGAACCGGTGCCCGTAGATCCCAAGGATTTCCCGGACGCCATAAGCTGGGCTGAAGACGTGGTCGTTGAATCCAGCCCGATCCCTACGGCGCCATCAGAGTACGCGCCGGCATCACTATACATGCCCAAGCAATCGCACCGGACCGGGTCTTCTTGACGACCGATGACGAAGTTCACCTGATTGGAGGCGGTCGCGTTTGCCTGCCGCCACGTTGCCGTTGAATATAACCAGGAATCCGTGGTTGCGGTGGCAGACTTAAGCTTGCGCGTCACCCTGTGGTAAAAATTCCACAGATACCGGTTGGCAGCAGAATCCTCGGTGGTTGTCGTAGCGGTGGTATAAAAGGTTCCGAGGTACCTGCGAGTCGTGTCCCCAGACTTCACGAGAACACCGTTTTGATAGACCAAGCTGGTGGCTCGTGCCGTGTCATTCGTCCAGGCCAGAAACTCAAGGGTTGGCGTGCCGGCGTTGTCGTAACAGAATACATCGTAAGGCAGGCTACTCGTCAGCGTTCCCAGGGCCAACGAGAACTCGGCGCTAGACCTTCTATTCCAGGTCGATGAGCCATCATACAGGTCAATATAATTACCGTTGTACGGCACACAGTACATCGTGGTGGCAGCCGTCACGTCTGAGGTTGTGACTGGGGTCGCTGTGGTCAGAGACAGCCTGAAATCACAGGCATTGTTTCCGGCCGTCATCGACATCAACGTCTGATCGTCAAACGACGTAAAGCAGTCCGTGCCGTCACAGAATATGACAGCTTTTTTTGCCTGTGTAACCGCAACCCCAGTTCCGGCGTTCGTCTTGATGGTCAGCGTATACGCGCCTGTGGTCGCGTTCCAGACCGTATAGATTTTGGTCTGTGCCGGAATCTCAAACGTGGCATTAGATACCAGAACTCCGGTAGCCTTTATGATGGCATTCCTGGCCTGATCAGACGAACTGTTGTTGGCTGTCAAGACGGTGGTGCCGCCCGTGGTTGAAATGGTGGCCATGCCACCAATGGAATCATCTAGTAAGTCGAATACCGTGTTCGCCCGGGTTCCCCAGGACGCGTCGTTTTCGTTGTACGCCTGTTTTTCAAGGCGTAGCCTGGTCGTGTAACTTGATGCCATTATTTAGCTCCTTGAGGTGATGGCATGGCGGCTTCGGTTGCAAAGTCTTTTCGGATCAGACCCCGAAATTCAAACTTGGCTGCCGTCAGTTGCGCGGTGTAGGTTTCATTCCACAGGGGTAGACGCTCATCAGCCTGAATGAACCTCTCGGCCGAACACAGGCACGCCGACAACAGCAGATCGGCAACATTTGTTGACAACCACGTCGTATCGGCGGTGCCAGACAAACCTGTCGGGCGCTTGATAAACGTGCACGATCCTACTGATGTAGCGCTGGGCGTCGGAACCACCCGCCACTGCGTCTCGTTCAGATCGGCATAGAAAAGCGTGGTTCCGGTCTGCGTGAGATCCGGCCAGTAATCAATCAGGTATTCTCTGGACCGCGGCAACAGCGGTTGGGCAGAAGCGGAGGTCCTGAGCAGGCGGGTGGCCACATAACCCGTGGGTTTTGTCACCAAGCTAGTGGACGCCGTAAACGTAATGGCGTCGTCGACAGCATCGAAGATCTCAAGGTCAATGTCCCGCAAACACTTGAGTTCTCCAAGCCCGATGATGGTATCAAGTTGATCCGATAGCGGCGTCCCCGTGTCGCCCAAATGCCGCTGCAACTGCGTCTTGAGCGTTGTGTAGGTAAGCGTTAGCGCCATTATCCACCCCCAAAGTATGTGCCGGCAGCAAATTCAAGCCCCGCGACCATGGTTCCGGCCACCAAAGACGACGAACCATTGATCGTCCACGTTTCTCCGGTAGTCGATGAGACCATCGTAGTCGCCCCGGCCGCCGCATCGTTCGGGTTGAAATCTGCTACAACCGTACCGCTGCTGTTGAGCACTTGGGCACGGTAAATCTTGCCGGCAAAAGACTGCAGCCCCGTGCCGCGCGCCCCTACTTCCAATGCCGTTGTTCCGGCATAAATAGATGTTGTGCCGGCGGTTGTGACCGCTGCTCCCACCAGAGTCCAGATAATATCGGACGGGTCAACCGTATACGAAAACCCGGCCCGGTAAAACCGGCTGACATGATTACCGCTGCCGTCGTCTACGTCCAGGGTAGTCTTAAGCCATATCCGGGTGTCATCCGGGCACACCGGATACACGGTAGACAAATCGGTCACGGTGTCGCTGCCGGTTGTGCTCCACTTGGAGAATAGTTGGCCGTCTGTATTATTGACCCCCATAGCGTAGGCCCGCTGCGGTGAGGTCATTTTGCCGATGATGTATTGATCGGTTGCAATCGTCCAGTCATCACAGGCTACGCACACGATGAACGTGTTGTCGCCGACAATATGAAGAGCATCGGAATCAGGAGTTGAGGCGCCGCCGCCATTCGCCCCGGTCAGTAAGAGGTAGTTGTTAACGCGCCCCTCTGTTTCCACGTTGGGCGCCGGGTTTCGCAGGGCTGTCGCATCTGACGCCCTGAGAGGCTTTTCAACGGGGTGCTGAATGTCCGCCCACGCCGGGTCCACCATCAGGCCGGTCACCGGGTCTCGGACCATAGCCGAGAGCCTCATTTTGCGGCCTGAAATAGCGCAGATGCCGACAGCGTTTTTGCCGCTAGCGTATTGGCTCATCGCCGCAACGATACAGTCATCTGCAGGTCAAACCGCTCGCGCTCGAACTCATGGGCAAAGTGAAACCTGTCGGCAGCAACCGCCTTGAGTTTATCGTGGCGGTCGACAGCAAACTTGAGGGACAAAAACTCTGCCAGACCCGACGCAAATGCCTCAAACCACGGATACGGAAGGTCGGTGGTTTCGGCAGCCGTTGATACGTCTTGTATCCTTCTCAGCCTGTCATAGTACACTACATCCGTGGAATTCTCTGGGGTCGGCCACAGCGTGATCGTTTGGGTCGTGATTTCACGGTCAAACAAAAATTTGACCGGCATCCCCTCGTCTGTTTTACTCGGCACACCCCTGTATTCGTCCCTGGACATTGGATACACCGGGGTGTCTACGCTGCTGCGACGAACCACCATGGTCAGGATCGCCAGCGTTCCGCTGGCCGCGTTATATTCGGGGTCGGCATCCGTAACAGTGAAGTTCTGCGTATCTATCGCCCACTGGTTGACGCCGCGCGTCGCCCAATAAGCCAACAGCAGGTTACACGACAGCCGGGCAGATCGAAGGTGTCTGACCGTAAGTCCGGCCGGGTCCACCCCGCAGCGCTCAAACGCTTCGTCGGTAAAGGAGGCGACCGTTGGATCTAACGTGTATGTTCCACTAGAGGCCATATATCACCTACACCTAGCACGAGTCCTGGGAACGAAAGCCCCCAGCCGCTCGTTTGCTGTCGTGTCATCACATCTGAAAAAGTCCGAATTGCTGTGCGGAAACCCTGCGGTTCCGCCGGTCGCATAGTCACTCCCGGTTCCGATACGAAACCCAAGCGGTGTGGTCGACGGGCCATCGAAGAGCGGGTCGGTTCCTGTGGATTGAAGATCAGACGAATTGGTGTTCTTTGTGGTGTTGACCCCTTGATCCAGGAGACATGTCGGAGAACCTGCTGCCACATCAAACCAGCATAAATTATTGGCGACATAGGTATCCGTCGCGGTAGAATGCACCCACACGCCTCGTGTGGCGCCAACCCCGACATCTGACTCGAAAATCGTGTTGTTGTAAACCCTGATTTCCAGGGGGGCCGGTTCAACG
>ERZ1292629.2276-Hain-H43-01um-R1-2276-length-16524-cov-8_pt2 | contig 11155 bp, 7 predicted proteins | sample MGYA00564399_ERZ1292629 | MGnify/ENA primary metagenome ERZ1292629 (study PRJEB36523, sample SAMEA6512636) | groundwater metagenome | collected 2019-01-08 | study: AquaDiva: Metagenomics assemblies of 32 groundwater samples | reverse complement strand
TTCCAGCCCTCGAGTTTTTAAATATGCTAACGCTTCAGTGTTGTCTTTTAAATTTTTTTCAAAATATATAGTTGCCTCTTCCATTATTCTATATAATTTTTCTTTTTCATCCTCTGCCTTAGGATTATATTGTTCGAGTTTAACGCCTGCTTTATCCGCCAGAAGTCGGAGCGCGCCCCTAAAATCAAGCCCTTCAAATTCTTCCACAAAAGTAAAAATATCGCCGCCAGCTCCGCAACCGAAACAATAATAACTCCCCCGACCGGGCGAAATGAAAAAGCTGGGTGTTTTTTCATTATGAAACGGACACTTCGCCTTAAGGTTCGCACCCGCTCGCTCTAGCTTTATGTAAGAAGAGACTACTTCTTCGATTGAAAGTCTCTCCTTAATTTGTTGAACGGGAGAGTTCATATAATTTTAAAGTTTCTTTTTGGAAAATCCAGTTCCTGCTGGAATTAATCTTCCAATTATAACATTTTCTTTCAACCCCCTAAGAGAATCTACCCCGCCCTTAATTGCGTTTTCGATAAGTACACGATTAGTATTTTGGAATGATGCCGCAGAGAGCCAACTTTTGGTGCGGAGCGATACCTCGGTGATGCCAAGCACGACAGTTTCTGCTTTAGCTTCTTTGCCATTTATTTTCGAAACCCGAGAGTTTTCTTCCATGAAAGTAACATTCTCAACGATGTCACCGATAGAAAAATTGGTCTCACCTGCATCTTTTATCTTTCTTCGGGAAAACATTTGGCGAACAATTATCTCTGTATGCTTTCTGGAGATTGAGGCACTCTGGAGTTCGTAAACTTTATTAATCTCTTCGATGATATATTCTTCAACCAGCTCTTTTCCTCCCAATTTAAACATTGAGGCTATGTCTGCTGATCCGTCCGTTAATAGTTGACCTTTTTTAACTTTTTCTCCTGTTTTAACTATAGGCATTCTGCGGAAAGCCACAATGTATTCCACTTCATTCGGCTTGCTCGCCACGCTAGCGCTCTGGCGTAGCGGGCCGTCGAGCTTCGTATCCGATAGTACTTTTATAATTTTTTCTTTTCCGTCTTTGTCTTTAATTTCTATAACCTCGCCATCCGTCTCGGAAATAATTGCTGGATTTTTCGGAATTCGTCTTTCGAATATTTCTTCAATACGCGGCAATCCTGTAGTTATGTCGGTTCCGGCAACGCCACCAGCATGGAATGTACGGAGCGTAAGCTGGGTTCCTGGCTCTCCGATGGCTTGAGCTGCGATGATGCCCACGGCTTCACCCTGTTCGACTAGATGATTTCTGCCCAAATCAAGCCCATAACACATAACACAGAGACCATGCACTGTGCGGCATGTAAGCGGAGATCGAACGAATACCTCCGTAAAACCAGCGCCTTCGATATTGTACGCCTCTTCTTTCGTAACTAGGAATCCTCTCTTATAAGCCACTTTACCATTTTTGTCTTTAAGGTCTCCCGCCAGCACTCGCCCACGGATATTTTTCGAAAGTGGAATTTCAATTCCAGAAATATTTTCTCTGGTGACTATTTTCCCTTCTTTGGTGCCACAGTCTTCTTCCGTGATAACTATATCTTGAGCAACATCAACCAACCTTCGAGTAAGATATCCGGCTTTAGCGGTATTAAGCGCAGTGTCTGATGCGCCCTTTCTGGCGCCATGAGTAATGACGAAATATTCAATCGGAGAAAGACCCTCCTGATAACAAGGAATAATTGGAAATTCCAACGTGTTGCCTTGATTATTTTGAATAAGCCCTATCATGCCGGTCATTTGCATAAGCGAAGACATTGTGCCTCTGGCTTTAGAAGTAAACAAGTCGTAAGTGGAACCACTCTTATCAAGTGTCTTGGGCAGAACTTTTTCTAAGTCCTTCTTTATGTGTGTCCAAATTTCAATAATCTTTTGATATTTCTCCTCTAGAGACAATAAACCTTCGCTCCATTGGGATATTATTTCTTCTTCCAGTTTTTTACCTTGCGCTATAATTTTCGGTTTCTCCGGAGACACGGAAACATTATCGAGCCCCCAGGTGGTGCCAGAAGCTGTGGAGTATTTGAAACCAAATGCTTTAATTTTGTCTAAAATTGCCGGAGTGTTTTCCACGCCGCTATGAATAATCAGTTCGTCTAGGAGTGAAGACAGCCTTTCCTGGGTCATTTCATCATTCACGTAAGAAAAGTCATTCGGTAAAATGCTATTGAAAAGGAGTTTCCCGACAGAAGTGTCGAACATCCCTCCATTGAACTTTTTGTATTTGTGCGTATCTGTCGCGAGAACCTGTATTTTAGCGCGAAGAGATATAACCCTATATTCATAAGCGGTGATGGCAGCATTTGGACTAGAAAAATATTTGCCTTCGCCCATCTCTCCATCAACATTTTTCGTCATCCAATAAGACCCCAACACCATGTCCATGCGAGGATGCACTATCAAATCTCCATTTTGTGGTTTGAGTAAATTTTTATTTGCAGCCATTAATCCTTTTGCTTCGGATTGAGCTTCCTCGAGCAAGGGAACATACACAGCCATTTGGTCTCCGTCGAAATCAGCATTAAAAGCCTGACAAACAAGAGGATGCACCTGAATGGCATTTCCTTCAATTAAAATAGGATTGAAGGCTTGAATGCCGAGACGATGGAGTGTGGGCGCGCGATTTAGAAGAACATATTTACCCTCTATGACTTTCTCCAGCATCGCCCAGACTTCTCCCCCGCGCTCTTCTATCAATTTATTCGCTCCGCGAATATTGAACGCAAGTTCTGCCTGTAAAATTTTGGAAATTACAAATGGTCTGAAAAGTTCAAGTGCCATATGTTTCGGTAATCCGCATTGATTGAGTTTGAGTTCTGGTCCAACTACAATAACAGAGCGTCCTGAATAATCTACTCGTTTTCCAAGCAAATTTTGACGGAAAAGACCTTGTTTTGATTTCAGATTGTCTGATAGAGATTTTAGGGGACGCTTTTGAGACTGGCTCATAGCGGCAGAATCATTTTGCTTGGCTATAGAATTGTCGATCAATGCATCTACCGCTTCCTGAATAATTCTTTTTTCGTTACGTAAGATTACATCTGGAGCGTTAATTTCTTTTAACTTCTTTAGGCGATTATTCCTATTTATAACTCGGCGATAAAGATCGTTTAAGTCGCTAGTCGCGTGCCTTCCCCCGTCGAGTGCCACCATCGGACGAAGTACAGGCGGAATAACAGGAATAACAGTCAGAAACATCCATTCAGGTCGAATTCCGGCGTAGGCCATGGCTCGAATAAGAGAAAGCCTTTTTTGCAACTTTTCCTTTTCAACCACGCTCGCTTTTTCAAGCATCTTTTCGGTATGAATTTTTAATTTATTCAAGTCGAGATTTTTAAAAATAGAGTAGATAGCTTCAGCGCCGATATTGGCTTCAAAACAAGTCCCGTATTTTAAAGAGTAATGATGAAAAGAGATTTCATTTAAAACTTTTCCTTCGTAAATTTCTCCAATTTCCTTTTTGGTAATAGAAAGCAGGGTTTTTAATTTTTCTCGAGTATCATCGTCGGCTACATTTTTTAATTTTGCTTTATACTCTTTATCCAAATTTTGCACGACTGTTGCTTTTTCTTCTTCGTGGACTTTGGTAATTATATATCCGGCGAAATATATTACCTTTTCGAGGTCTGTGACCGATATATTAAGCAGGATGCTCATCCGAGACGGTACACCGCGCAAAAACCAAATATGAGACACAGGGGTAGAAAGCTCAATATGCCCCATTCTCTCACGCCTAACGATAGACCGAGTAACTTCTACTCCGCATTTCTCGCAGATGATATCTTTATAACGAATTCGGCGGTACTTTCCACAATAACATTCATAATCCTTCTCTGGTCCGAATATTTTCTCATCAAATAGGCCTCCGCGCTCGGATCTCCCGGTACGATAGTTTATCGTCTCGGGCTTGGTCACTTCTCCATAAGACCATTCTTTAATTTGAACCGGTGAAGCAAGTCGCAGTGCAATTTGATCAAATTCAGTTGTGTTTAAAGTTTTCATAGTTTTTAATTTTCTTTATCCCCTTTTTTCTGCAAATTAATATCAAGCGCAAGCCCCCGCAAATAATTCAAGAGCACGTTAAAGGATGCCGGAGAATTTGGCGGTTTGATTATTTCATTTTTGATAATGGAATCAAAAGTAGCAGAACGTCCTAATATATCATCAGATTTTACGGTAAGCATTTCACGAAGCGTATAAGCTGCGCCATATCCCTCGAGCGCCCAGACTTCCATTTCTCCAAATCTCTGCCCTCCGCCCTGGGCTTTTCCGCCAAGGGGTTGTTGGGTAATCAAGGAATAAGGTCCGATTGAACGCATGTGAATTTTGTCTTCCACCATGTGATGGAGCTTTAGCATATATAAATACCCGACAGCCACGTCTTGCTCAAATGCTTCTCCGGTGCGCCCATCGAAAAGTTTTAATTTGCCACTCTCTGGCAGTCCTGCTTTTACTAATTCTTCTTTTATTTCTTTCTGCGTCGCTCCCAAGAATGGCGGAACTATCGCTTGGTAACCAAGGCTATTCGCCGCCATTCCAAGATGCATTTCAAAGATTTGCCCCAAGTTCATGCGAGAAGGAACGCCAAGGGGGGAAAGTATGATGTCAATCGGTGTGCCATCAGCTGTATAAGGCATATCCTCTTCTGGAAGGATCATAGAAATAACCCCTTTGTTTCCATGCCGTCCGGAAAGTTTGTCCCCAACTGAAATATTTCTTATTTGAGCAACTTCAATTACAATCTTTTTGATAATTCCAGCCTCGAGCGAATGCCCAAGATCGCGGGAGAAAATTTTGACCCCTATAATACGCCCACGCTTGCCATGTTCCATGCGAAGTGAAGTGTCTTTCACGTCGCGCGCTTTTTCAGCAAAAATTGAGCGGAGAAGTCTTTCTTCCGGAGTAAGTTCAGTCTCGCCTTTAGGAGTAATTTTCCCTACCAAGATATCATTTTCTCTAACTTCCGCTCCAATACGAACAATACCGTCTTCGTCGAGGTCCTTAAGCTTGAGCTCTCCAACGTTCGGTATATCACGAGTAGTAATTTCAGATCCAAGCTTAGTATCGCGAACTACGCAAGTAAATTCTTCAACATATACACTCGTGAATTTGCTCTTTTTTACAAGACGCTCGGAAACAATTATCGCATCCTCGTAAGTTGATCCAGACCAAGATAAAAAAGCCACGAAAATATTCTGTCCAATGGAGATCTGTCCATTCATGGTACTGCTGGTATCTGCAAGCACTGCCCCTTTTTTTATTTTGTCTCCCACATTGATTAGCGGACGCTGATGAAATACGGCAAAGTTGTTATTTCTCATAAAGTTAACTAGCGAGTAAGTTTTCTCGTTTTTTCCTTTTATGATTATCTTTTTTGCATCTAGATAAGAAACAATACCATCTTCCTGTGCAATAACCATCCTGCCAGAATCTTTGGATGCCAGTTCTTCAATGCCGGTGGCTACCAAGGGCATTTCAGGAAGAACGCAAGGCACAGCTTGTTTCTGCATGTTTGAACCCATGAGCGCGCGATTGGCATTATTATGTTCTAGAAAAGGAATCATCGAAGTTGCCATGGAAAAAGCCTGATTAGTGGCAACATCGATAAAATCAACTTCGTGCGCAGGTATAGTACCTGGTTCAGTTTTGATCCTAGCTTCTACTTTTTCTTCTGTTATTTTCCCATTTTCGTCATAAGGAATTCCGGCATGCGCAATGTTATATTTTTCTTCCTCAAGCGCGTTTAAATAAACTATTTCGTGGGTAATTTTCCCATTTTTTACTTTAATATAGGGGGTTTCGATAATTCCAAATTCATTGATTCTGGCATAAGTAGAAAGATGCAGAATGAGTCCGATATTGGGTCCTTCGGGAGTATGAATCGGACAAACTCTGCCGTAGTGAGAAGGATGCACATCGCGAACCTCAAGCCCCGCGCGCTCGCGCGTGAGTCCGCCTGGTCCGAGCGCCGAGAGGAGTCGGATGTGTTCGGTTTCAGCCAGCACGTTTTCTTGATTCATAAACTGCGAAAGCTGATTGGTGGTGAAAAATTCTTTAATGCGAGCTTGGAGCGGGCGCTGATTTATAATAGCGATAGGCATTGCCGTATTGACATCAATGATAGACATTCGGTCTTGAATGTTTCTTTTGATTTGCATCATGCCGGTACGCACTTTTTGCTGAAGTATTTCCCCGACAAACCGCACGCGCCTTTGCCCGAGGTGGTCTATATCATCAGCTTGAGCTCCCGGGGTATTGTTCAAAGAAATAATATGCATTATGACAGTCACTAAATCTTCTTTGGAAATAGTGCGACGCAAGAGTGCTTCTTCATCCATCGGTTTTTCAAAGCGCTTATTAAATCTGAAACGTCCGACGGGAGAAAGGTCGTATCTCTCCGTAGTAAACAAAGAGTTGATAAACTCTTTGGCATTTTCAGCTGTGGCCATGTCTCCATCTCTCAAGCGTTTGTAAATATCAATGTATGAATCATTTACGTTTTTCGCTGTATCTTTGGCAAGGCATGCTTTTATCGCTTCTTCGGCGCCAGGAACTCCTCCCCCGCCCTTGGCGGAGAAAGCCTTTAATATTGCTTCATCATTTTCATAACCCATAACCCGGAGTAAAGCCGTAACTCCGAACTTTCTTTTCTTATCTATCCTCACATAAATAGCGCCGTCGGCTTCTGATTCTATCTCGATCCAGACTCCGCGAGCTGGAATAATTTTTGCGCCAAAATATCTGTTGCCCTTGCTCTCAGACTCGGTAAAGAAAACTCCGAAGGATCTGGCAAGCTGCGGTACGATAACACGCTCTACGCCATTTATAATAAAAGTCCCATGCGAGGTCATGAGGGGAAGTTCGGACATGAAAATTTCTTGTTCTTTGACAGTGCCTAGAATTTTATTCGTTAACTTTACGCGAACTTTTAAAAGTCCTTGGTATGAAAGTTTATTTATTTTAGTGTCATTCTCATCTTGCTTTGAATCAGAGAGCGAGAAGGATAAAAATTCAAGCTGGAATTTCTTCCCGGAATAATCCGAGATTGGAGAGAATTCTTTAAAAACTTCGCCAATGCCTTTTTCTATTAACCAAGAAAAGGATTTGAGCTGCGCCTCGATTAAGTTCGGAAATTCAACAAGGGGCTTTTTGTACCTAGAAAAGTACTTTTTAGGAAGTTTTGATTGAGTTGGCATAAATAAAAACGCCTTTTCAGCTTGTAATTACTTAATAAAAGAGATTGCATCCGATACTCAATCAATGAATCTCAAATAGCCTACTCTATTCGCACCTTTTTGTCAACTATAGTTGTGGATTAACCTTTCTTTTTTTCCACTCCTCAATCTTTTTATGATTTCCAGAAAGTAAAACTTTTGGAACTCTATAGATTTTTGGCTTCTTGCCCCGCCCTGGCGGGGTGTATTTTAAAACCTCTGGGCGAGTGTAGACCTCGCCTGAAGAAACTCTTTCTTCTTCTAAAGATTCGTACTTTCCCAAAACCCCTGGAATCTGCCGCGAAATAGAGTCTATTAGAACCATTGCCGGAAGCTCGCCGCCAGTCAATATATAATCCCCTATTGATATTTCTTCTGCTTTCAGAATTTTTTTTACCCGCGCGTCGATGCCTTCGTATCTTCCAGAAATTAAAATCATGTCAATATATTTTTGTTTCACCAATTTTTTCGCATAGTCTGTAGTAAATTTTTTACCGGATGGAGAAAATAAAATTATCTTCGTTTTACTTTTATTTTTTATCTTTGAAATAACTTTTTGGACAGCTTTTAAAACCGGCTCGGCTTTCATGACCATTCCGGGTCCCCCGCCATAAGACTTGTCATCTACTGGTTTATAATTATTTTTAGGTGCCTTGATAAAATCCCTAGGATTATAGAATTTGATCTCAATTTTTTTCTCTTTGATCGCCCGCCCGATAATAGACTCTTTTAGATAAGAGTCGAACATTTCTGGGAAAATTGTAATTATATGGAAACGCACTAGATTCCTCTTATATTCCTTTGAGGTCTTCCATTGCTTGGTCCACAGTCTTAAGCGGATTTTGGGTAGATGAAGATTCTGTCCTCTCTGGTCTCATGCTCCCTTCTGGTTCATTTATTTTCAAATTTACCCGAGCGTTATTTTTCATTCCAATTATACGGAGGAGAGTACGAATAGCCTTGGCGGTGTTGCCCATTCTTCCGATAATCTTGCCCATGTCGGCAGGATTCACAGTGAGAGAAATAAGAACGCCCATTTCATCGACAGTACGATCAATCTTTACATCATTCGGATTGTCAACGAGAGCTTTCACTACATACTCCAGAAATACCTTGTCAGCGTCTTGCATATTTTAATAAATTAATCCTTGTAATCGTGCAGTGGTGCGACAATACTGCTTGTTGTAAGTATACCCCCGCAATAAAATCTTTGCAAAATTATTTTTTGGCTTTTAATTCTTTTCTTTTTTGCGTAGGTTTTTTCTTCGGAAGCACGTTGATTTTCTTGCCTTCTATCACTTTATCGTGTACCAGAAAATTATGCATTGTGTCCGAGCACTTCGCGCCTCTCTCCATCCAATACTTTATCCGCTCCGTATCCAGCTTTTTCTTTAAATTATCTTCCTTGGTCTTTGGATTGTAGGTGCCGAGAATTTCTAAAAATTTTCCGCTTTTTGTGCTATTCTTCGAATCAGTTAAAACAACTCGGAAACTTGGGTCATTCTTCCTGCCTATTCTTTGAAGTCTTATTTTTAACATTGCTAAAAGAGTGTAACATAAATTTTATAAATTGCAATTAGAACTAGAAAAGGCGCCTCCGGAGCCTAATCTAGGTCCAGAAACGCCTTTAGATATTTTCTACGAACTTTAAGGAGTCGTAGATTCTCCTTCGGGATTACCAACGGCGGTGCGGACCTCCTGTGTGGAACGTCGTGTTGACATTCCCGTGTCCGTCGCCAGACGTGACGACCGCGCCACCTTGAGTCCAGCCCCAACCGCCACGGTGACCGTAATCACCGTAGAAGCCGCCACTGTATCCCCAACCACCGTAGCCGGCGTACACAGGCGACGGCTTAGGCCAGTTGTTTTTCGTCGCATCGGCGGCCTCGTTAGCCACCTTGGTTCCCCTCTTGACCTCGAGCTTTCTTGCCTCGAGGCAAAACTTTGCCGCGTCCTTCGAGGGAAGAACCGCTGTTGCCGCCGACAAGCATGTAGCGACGTCAGCGAACAACGTGGTAGTCGGTTGAGCGGCATCAGCTATTCGGGTCGCCGCCTTCTCGGCCGGCTCCTGCCCCATCGCCGCCACCGCCAGAACCGTCAGAAGAATAAGGTTTCTCACTTTACTACCCCTCTTTCTGCCCCCGTATGGTGGGAGCGAACCATTTTTATTTTGAAGAGCTCACTACTTTCATAGTATAGCACATTTTGAAGGTATTGTCAAGTAAAAAGCCCTTAAAATATAAGGTCTTTTTGTGCTATATTGGGTAAGTACTTATGAAAAAACCATCAAATAAACTACAAGGAGTTATCTCTATATCTTCTAAAGGCACGGGGTATGTGGCAGTTGGGGAAGAGAAAAATAAGAGGCAAGACCCGGAAATCGACTTCAAGCATCTGAACACCGCGCTACATGGAGACACGGTGGAGATAATCCTTCATCCGAAATTAAACAAGCCCGCCTTCGCCAAAGGCTTCGGCGAGACAAGGCAGACTGCGGAAGTTGTAAAAATAATTTCCCGGGCAAAAACAAGCTTTGCTGGAGTATTGGAGAAAGAAAAGGATATTTTATTTTTGAAACCCGATGATACGAAAATGTATACTGATATTTTAGTTCCGGAAAAATCTTTGAGTGGAGCAAAAGCTGGTCAGAAAGTTTTTGTGGAAATAGTCTCGTGGAAAGATCCACGCAAGGCGCCAGAGGGCAGAGTGAAAAAAATCCTAGGTCGCCCCGGAGACAATAGTGTAGAAATGAACTCTATCGCAATGGAGAGGGGTTTCGACGCAGAACTCCCCCATAAAGTAGAAATGGAGGCAAGGAAAATCAGACAAGGCGGTATAGGGGGAAAAGACTTCTCAGGGCGCCGCGACTTCAGGAAAGTCCTTACTTTCACTATTGACCCTTCTGATGCAAAAGATTTCGATGATGCAATATCTTTTAAAGAAATGGGAAACGATTTATATGAGATAGGCATCCATATAGCGGATGTATCACATTATGTAAAAATAGGAAGCGAGCTAGACCGAGAAGCGCAAGAGCGCGGAACTTCCGTCTACCTAGTAGACAGGACAATACCTATGCTCCCGGAAATACTTTCAAATGATCTATGCTCCCTAGTCCCTCACAAAGACAGGCTCACCATGAGCGCAGTTTTTATTCTGGATAAAAATGCGAAAGTCTTAAATGAATGGTACGGCCGCACGGTTATACATTCTAAAAAAAGATTCACCTATGAAGAAGCTGAAGAATCAATTAAGAAAGCGCGTGCGCCGCTCCATAGAGAATTATTCATCCTAAATAATTTAGCCAAAAAATTAACCAAGGAAAGATTCAGAGAGGGTGCCATATCGCTCGACCAAGAAGAAGTGAAATTCGTACTGGATAAAAACGGCACACCGCTCAAGGTAATCAAAAAGGAACGAGGTGATTCAAATAAGTTAATCGAGGAATTTATGCTTTTAGCAAATAAAAAAGTGGCGAGGGTCCTGTCGCCCAAGAATAAAAGTAGCAAAGAGAAAGGAGTGTCAATCTATCGCGTGCACGACCTACCCAGTAAAGATAAGATGATTGACTTGGCATTTTTCTTGCGAAGTTTGGGACATAAAGTTTCTTTGCGAGAAGGAATAATCCCCACATATGAAATAAATAAATTATTGGAAAGTTTGTCGGGCAAAGATGAAGCTGGCACTGTGCATCGAGCCGTAGTCAGGTCTATGGCAAAAGCAATTTATTCCACCAAAAATATCGGACACTACGGACTTGCTTTCCCGTACTACACGCACTTCACCTCCCCCATCAGACGATACCCAGACATTATGGTGCACAGATTGCTTACTGACCACCTCGCAAAGAGAAAAGTGGGCAAAGCCTCGCCCGTAGGTCTATGGCCGAGGGAAAAATTGCA
>ERZ1292629.3929-Hain-H43-01um-R1-3929-length-11156-cov-26_pt1 | contig 11156 bp, 17 predicted proteins | sample MGYA00564399_ERZ1292629 | MGnify/ENA primary metagenome ERZ1292629 (study PRJEB36523, sample SAMEA6512636) | groundwater metagenome | collected 2019-01-08 | study: AquaDiva: Metagenomics assemblies of 32 groundwater samples | reverse complement strand
ACTCACCGACCTCATCCTTCTTCAAGATGAACCCAAAGCTCGCCGTGACATTGCGCCGATTCTCGCGGATCACTCTGGACGCAGAATCGTAACCAACCTCCTCATTCAGCAGCCCGCGATTGTCCTCGAGCGTTACCCGCCCACCGAGATGGTCGATCTTGGTCGCCGAACCATCGAGCGATAGCAGACCAATGCGCGCATGTAGCGGCTGACCAGCCGTAGTCGCCGTCGGGTTGTACGGCACGAGAACACGGCCAGACGACAACGTGGCGCTCAACGACTGTGAATAGGCAATGACACCTGTAGTGTAGTTGACGGTATTGACGAGAATCCCTGAGCCGCCACCAGTGTTCGTGTTGAACACCTTGAACAAACTGCCAACCGACAACTGCCTGGGAGAAGACACCCGGAAGGTTGTCGCCGAGGTAGCAATGTTCAGATACCCGGAAGCGACAGAGGTATTACCCGTCCAACCCCAATCCTTGGCCACGCCACGGAAAGTAACAGTCGCAAGGCCATTCTGGCCCTGGTTGCCTTCGGAAATCTCCACCTGATTGACGATGGCGCCGCGAACGTGCTCCTGGAAGTCTGCAACTCCCTGCCCTCCACCAGTCCGAATGGCACGACGCAGCGTCAGCGACCAATCGTGAGCAGTGGCCAAGATATACTCCACCCCCGTTGAATTGATCGATAGGCGCCCGAAAGCATTCTGCCAAAGCAGGTCATCATCCGGCTCAGTCGTGACCGACCCGGACGGCAACAACAGGCGCGTGATCTCGAATGTCGCACTCTTGCGCCCGCGGTACCGATCCAGATGGTCGGTAAATCCCGATCTGTCCGGCCGCACGTCTCTTTCCTCCGCTGGCGTAAACGACTCCGAAATCGTGAGCATCGCATCAGTGCCGTTGAGACGGCGGGCCGTGCCGTATGTTGCCTCGCGCGATGCGTAGACAATGACTTGACTGCCCGCGAACAGTTCGTTAGCCATGGATTTTTCCCCCCGGGGCCTAGTTATTCAGTCGTGGTTGTGGTAGTTACGTCTGCTGCAACAGCGCGTCGCCGCAATTGTGTTGGCTCAACCTTCGTCTCGACTTCCTGCTCTTCCACAAGCGCGAAGTTCTTACCAGGCTGAGCACTGGCATCAACAACATCGCCTGCATTGACATCCTTCGTACCATAGCGGCAAGGCCCGCTGCCCGTATACCGATACAATGGCATTGCTTTCATTCCTCTCTCTTATGGGTGCGTCTGCACCCGTAAGCTGACTTGTCCTTCTTGAAGCAACCCAGTCTTGCTGGCCAGGAGTGGCGCATACTGCTTCTCGAACACCATGACATCCGTGACTGAACCGTTGAGGGTCCGGTTGTCGATGCACACCTCTTCGACCGCGCGAACGTAGCGTGCCATCCGCTTCTTCAGGCGCTCCTCGTCGATGTTCCCGCCATCTGCCACAGCCACGGTGAGGTAGTGATACTCGATATCGTAGCGGCTTTCTCCGGACAGCGGCACGGCATCGCTGCGATCCGGGATCACTGTCAAAAACGGCAACGCGGGCAACACTTGTTTCTCGGCCACGAACATCCTGGCATTCGGGATGCTGTCAAGGACGATACCGTCGTTGTATTCTGTCTGCAGACTGGTGAGCTTTGCAGACAAACTAGTCTGCATCTGTGCGACAATCCGGTCCGCAATCCAGACAATGTCCTTCTTCCCAGCCATCTATCCCCTTACAAACTGTCCAGATTCGATGATAAACTTCTGAATCAAACGAATCCAGAAACGCGCCTGCGGCTCGGTGATTCTTACCGGCTCACGACGCGGCATCTTTGCAGTGCCAACTTGGTGATATCCTGCATACGGTGTTTTTGTTCCTACGGCAAGACGCAGCGGCTGCGGCTGAAACACAGCCTCAGCAGATCCTCTCGACGTCAAGCTATCTCGTAGCCTCCCTGTCCTGACGAGAATCTTTGAGCCGAATCCCCTGGCCAACTTCTGCGCCGCATAGATGGGATTTAACGGCGCCCATGGCCCCCAAGAACCACCACCCAACTCTCTCGACTTGCTACCGACGTTCCCTTCAGATGAGAATACATCGCCCGAGCGCTGCAAGAAATCATCGTATATGTCGTCCCATACAGGACTCAAGTCCTTGATCGCATCAGCCGACAACATCAACGATCTATTGACCTGTCTTACGCCGAACACATCAAATTGAATGGAAAACGGCACTTACCACTCCTGATCCCGCGTGAACAGTCTTGTGCTCTCTGATCCTGCTGGCTGATGGAACTCATATGCCGGCTTGCGCTCGCCTTTGTGTCGCATTGGGTTACCGTCTCTGGCAGCTCCAGGTAACGTCACGTCGCCATTACGTAGCGCGCGCCACATACGGTCGTATTCCTTCTGTAGAAAATCAGCTGTTGAGCTGGGACCTCCATCAACACTTGATACCGCAGCCGCAATCGACTTGGCAACTCCGGCAGAACACATCGTCCGCAAGAAGCCGATAGATGTGCTATTGCTGCTAGCTACCGGAATCTTATAGCCAAGCACCTCCAACATGGAGTTGACTTCACGAAAAGTATCCTTGGCCATCGCGATGGCCTGTTTCCGCGACGGCTTGGTGTTCGCGTTATCAAGACTGACATGTGGAATGTGCGCCAAAATGCTGCCAAAAGTGGCGTAGCAGTCGACACTGATCTCAAGATCCTGTGTGCTATTGCTCATCCTGCCGCCTCTTCCTGCGCCTGCATCTTCGGGTACAGCATCCGCAACTTGTCAAGATGGTCACATACCCAAGCATCGATACGTTCAATCAGCTTGCCTGGATTGGACGCCTCTGTAGGCTGCCAGCTGTAGCGCGTTGAAACCTTGTCGATGTCGCTAACGTACCAGACGAAATCTGCCCGCCGCGGCTGCTCAACCGTCTCAACTGGTACCCGTTGACCCGTGATGCCCTGGCAGATCACTGTACATTCTCGCAGAGACATGGTAAACTCTGATCCCCCGCCAACATTGAATACCTCGGACCCAGACTTCATGTTCATAATCTGCACGTTGACCAAGGTACACAGGTCATCAATAGACAGCACGTCCCTGACCTGTCGACCCTCGTAGCCGATGTACTGGAGCGGCATCCCAAGCCGGTGCGCGATCACCCACCACGCCACCCACCCCTGTTCGGCCTTGCCCCACTGCCATGGACCAGCCAGGCAGGAAAAGCGGTTAACGACGGCCGGGAAGCCAAAAGCATCAGACCACTCCTGCACCATTAGGTCGGCCATAACCTTTGAGGCTCCGTAAAGACTCCTGTCGCCACCGTCCAAATGGCAAGCCTCGTCTATTGGGTTGGCTCCCTCTATCCGGCTTTCGCGTCTGGTAAAAGGCCCTGCCCAAGCATCAACAGCTGCTTTGCTGAAGACCTTGTTCGTGGACCACAGAACAAGTCCACATCCACTTGTCCGGCAGTGCTCGAGCAGATGAATCAGCGGTAGGGTATTGTTCGTGAAGTCGGCGGCGGGATTGGAATACCCATCGACCGCGGAAGGCTGGGCAGCACAATCTAGGATGACTTCCGGATCGAACTCACGGAGAAAGCGCCAGTCCTCCGAACAGCGAGCATCGGCGTGCTCGAACCTTACTCCGGCCGCAGCCAATCGAGGCAAATTGAACTCAGACCCGCGCCGACGGAGGTTGTCAGCAGCCACTACCTCGTATCCCTGTGCTGCCAGATATACGGCCAGGGTAGCACCGACGAACCCGGCCCCACCCGCAATGACGATCCTCTGCATGGTAGAGATAGCGGCGGACCCCTTGACATGTAATGCAGTTTATACGATATTATATATCGTGACGTCTGGAAAACGAGTACTGCAGGTCCGTCTGTCAGAGACCCTGCTATCAGCCGTAGAAGAAGCCTCCAGACGGAACGAAATCAGTGTGTCAGCATGGATCAGGCTACTGATTCAGAAGGAGCTTAAAAGCGATGGTGCCCAGAAACCCAGCCGACATCTGTGATGCGCCGCAATGTCGCCGCTGTGGCAAAGACTGCGAGCCCGGGGACTTTGTTTGTTGGTCCTGCGGCAGCGAGGAACTGCTGCTCAACCGTCACCCAGTGCCACACGTCTACCTCAGCCTCCGGGCAGGTCAAGCTCCCGAACGCGTCACTCGGCGATAGACCAGCCCACCAACCCCCCAAGGAAAGGGACCAGTGCAATGCCTCGCCTGATCGCACCGACCGCAGTGTCAGAGGATCTGCTGACCGCGTGCAACGAGATCATCACCGGAATCGCGCCGGGAAGCACCGCTCACGCCGAGTTCGTCGACGGCGACGACCCAGCCCTCGTCAAGCGAGCCCTGAAGCAGTCCGACCCTACCTGTCGCGTCTTCCGCGCCCGCAACGACGCCGAAGGAGTGTTCCGGGTCAGGCGCTACACCCAGGAGGAGTTAGACGCGGCTGCCAGCAGGCCGCGGGCTCAGCGCAAGCCGAGGGCGAAGGCCAAAACGAAGTAGGGTCCGACCTCTGGCTCGTAGCCTAGAGGGCCGCCGATCTTCGAATCGGCGGCCCTCTCTGTGTCAGCAGGGAGGAACGGGAGACAGAAGCAGACGGGCTACAGTAGCAGCCACAGGGCGTGGCTCGTAGCCATCAGGCAGAGACGCGCAGCAGTGCGCAGATCGGATAGCGGCCTCGTAGGCGATCCTGAGAGAACACGGTGATCCTGGACCCCACAGCACGGCCGTCCCGCGCTCTAGTAGCTCCTGGCGCTCCATGTAGTCTCGCAGGATCACCAGTGGCCTCCGCAGGATAGCGCACTCCTCCGGCGCCGTGCCACTATCAGAGAGCACTGAGTCAGCAGTTTCCTCCAGGGAGAGGAACCTCCGGAACGACATCGGCGGCGAGAATGCGATCGTCTTCCACGTGTCCTCGCGACCTTCAAGGCGCGCTCTCGTCCTCGGGTGTGTCGACAACAGACACCTGGCACCAGTCTCGCAACACAGACCGTCAATGGCGTTCAGGAAGGCATTGAGACGATCTGGATCGTCGACGTTCTCGGCGCGGTGAAGGGTGGCCAGGAATCTCGCCCTGCTGCCAGCCGTCGGCAATCCAGCCAACTCCCATCCATTGCAGGTAGTCCCGGAAGGACGGTTGGCAGCCAGCACCTCAGCCAAAGGATTCCCAACGACGAAGGTCCTGGCCAATGGCAGCCCCTCGGCGACCAAGTTCATCCTGGCCCTCTCGGAGTAGCACAGGTGCACCGTCGCCGTGTGGTCGATGATGCGCCGGTTGACTTCCTCTGGACTTTGACTGCCGTGGCACCGATTACCAGCCTCCAGGTGATAGACAGGGATTCCGAGCCGAGCAGCTACCACAGCGCCGAGGGAGCTATTTGTATCACCGAGGACGAGGAAGCGGTCGGGCCGGAACTCCTTCAGCCACACCTCCAGCTTCGGCATGTAAATTGCCAGCTGCTCGGCGAAGGTGCCGCCGCCGGCTTGGGCGTGAACATCTGGGGCGCGCAGTCCAAACTCCTCGAAAAAGGCGGAGTCCAGCTCCGGGTCATAGTTCTGGCCGGTGTGGAACACCTGGTGGCCATCGCCGGCGCCGAGCAGATCGTCGAGCAGCGGGATGACCTTCGATAGGCGAATGATCTCCGGTCTGGTACCCAGGATCGTGGCGACCTTTATGTCATCCATGCTTGGTCGGGCTCGCGCTATGCGCCGCAGACCGACATGACGGTACGCCACTCTAGATGTCGCTGCTTGGATCCTTCATCCATCTCCAAGCCCACCTGTAGCGCCAGCCTCCAGGATGATTCGGGTCTGGCTCACGCGAAAGGCGATACCATACCCACGTGCCCAACACGGCCAGCGCGACGAAGGGCCAAGTCGGGGCTGGAGCGGCCCACGCATCGGCCGAGCAGAGACGGCGATGAACGATGAACCAGCCCCACGGTAAGCCCTCCGACTCCCGGTTCTCGCGGTCAGTCCACAGACGCCACAGCAGCAGGTTCCAGATCGGCCAATGGGTCATGATCCATCCGCGCTTGCCGTCGAGGTGCACCACGTCGTAGACGGCCCTCCTGCGCCAGATCGGAGGAACGACGAAGTCTCCGTGGACGAAGCGGATGCGACGGTGGCCGCTGCGCCGGAAGGTAATCTTCATCGCCTCCAGTACCGCCAGCCCTCGGCGCCTGACGGCGGCCACTGCTCCGCACGACAGAAGTCGGCCAGCTCCCAGATCAGATCCTCGATTGTCGGCGGCTCGATGTATCCGGCGGCTCCCCATAGCCTGTTCCTGAGCGCGGGGTGCATGGTCGATAGTCGCATGTCGACGGGATTTAAGGTCAGGTGCGCCTCAGTGGCGTACCACCGCATCCCGAATGCCTGTAGGATCGTCCCCACAAGTCGGTCCTTCGAACACGAACTGCCTGGGACTAGATGCACGATCCGAACCTCTTCAAAAAGGCCCGGGTCACGCATCAGGGCCGCCGCCAGCCGAGCCCACGCCAGGGTCGTGACGCCATTCCACAGGTGATCTGCGTAGCCAATCGACACCCGTTCCTCGACAACCTGACTCAACAAATGGCGTGCTGGCGTGCGGCACTCGGGACCGACGATCGAGGACCGCAAGATGATCGCACTTTCGGCGGTGCCGCCGGCGTCGCCTTCGGCCTTAGAGCGCCCGTAGAGATCGCAGGCGTCTGGAGAGTCTTCCTCTGTCGGTGCGTCAACGCCGAAGTCTGGATCGAACACACAGTCCGTGCTGGCGTGAATCACCGGAACGCCTGTAGCCACCACGGCCGCCGGGAAGTGCGCGTTGACGGTGTAGGCCGCGTCTTCCTGCATGAGAGGCTTTGTCGCCCCAAGGCAGTTGACGATCCAGTCGCAGCCGTCGGACAACTCCTTCAGATCGGTACCCCAAGATTCTGAACCAACCTGGAAACGTCGCCACCTGGCATTGACCAGCTCGTAGGGATAGGGCGCTGGCGTCCTGGCCGTAACCAGCACCTCCCAGTCGTCTGGCATGACCTTGGCCACCATTGAGCCGAGCATTCCGGTGCCACCCAGAATCAGGATTTTCATCGAACCTCCGCAAGGAAGCACGGCTCGCAGGAGTGCCAGTGGCGATCGTCGATCCCCGCAACACCAGTCGCACCTGTCCCTCCTGCGGCTGCGTGGACAAGCGCAATCGACTGACTCAAAGCACCTTCTCCTGCATCGGTTGCGGGCTCGCTGGTCCTGCTGATGTCATCGCGGCGGAGAATATCCGCCGGGCCGCCGTAAACCGGCCATACGTGGACGCCGCGTAAGTGGCAAACTGCAAAGCCTCCGACTTCAGTCGGGGGTCGTTTACCTCTGCCTCTCTCTCCATACGTCTGGCCAGCGGTTCCATGGCAGCCTGCAGTCGTCGGTTGTCACTTCTTCCAGCGTTGCCGTCGAGAAGACACCAAGGACACCACCCTTTGTGAGGTTCTGGTGTCCGTTGTACCATCCAGCAGGGACGAACAAGATGGACGTAGAGTCGATGACAAACACCTGCGGCTCGGTAGCAAAAGTCATAGCCTCAGGCATAACGTTTGCCGCTACACGCCAGATCCCGCTGATCGGCCATAGCCACGTGCAGCTATGTCTGTGCCCATGCCAGGCCCGGACGAACCCACGGCGATGGTTGGTGATCGTGTAGAAACGTACGACACCTGCAAGATTGAAGTCGTTGCAGAAGATCAAGACTCCCCTATCGTCCAGCGCCTCTCCGGCATGGATGATCTTCGGTTCGTCGTACATGTTCAGTTTGTGAACCTCGCGCTCGACGGGTTGCTCAGGCGTCCGGATCGGACCAGAGACTTGATTTCGCGAATACCCATCACTACCGGACGTGACGGCAAAAAACCTAATACGTTAGCTGCCTTGTCTCCGTTGACCCGGTAGTTCCTTGGATCCTCCACACCTTCTGCTCCCTCGATGTGCTCAATCTGCGCTCCTGGCACCTCGGCAACTACTAGGCTAGCCAAGTCAGCAATGGTCATGTTCTGGCCTACGAGGTTGTAGGTGCCTACCGGACCACACAACCCGACAACCATAGCCTTGGCGGCGTCCTGCACATGCAGCAGTGGACGCCACTGCCCGCCTCCCTTGACGGCTACCATGCCCTCCGTACATGCTCTGACAGTCATAGTGTTGACTACAAGATCCATGCGAAACCTACCATGCTGACCGCCAAGCCCAAACAACGTGCCTAGACGAAATATCACCGCATCGCCATTGAGGGTCGTCTCGGCGGCTGCTTTCGTCTGTGCGTATACTGATAACGGCTCCTGTGGATGGACCTCCGTAGCCACGTCGTCGCTGTGCCCGTAGACAGAGCACGTCGACGGAAACACAATACGGCCATCGAAGCGAGATCGCAGCCATGCAACTGCCTTGTGGTTGACGTTCTTCGCAGCTTCCTTGTCACGCTCGCATGCGACGTCTCCCACAACGGCAGCCAGCCACACCACAGCATCGGCCCACTTCAGATTGGGCAAGAGTGCATCTTCATTGCGCACATCGCCACGGACAAAGTCAACGGGCTCGGAGTAAAGATCATGATACAACAGCGAGTCGTATACCCTTACTGTATGACCGGCCTCGTGCAAAGCAACAACTGCGGCGCTGCCGAGGTACCCAGCTCCTCCGGTAAGCAGGACGTTCACGACCGTCGAGCCTCCCACATCCGCCGCAGAAGATCATCGCCTTTCCGGAGCAATTCACCACGTCGCTGATTGCAGTTATCTAGGATTCGTTGTTCGCAGTGGATGTCTTCGTACAGATTTGGCAGATATCCAGGTGTTCCTACCGTCGAAGCCGATGATGTCAGAGCTCTCAACCTCAGTACTTCGCCTTGATGCTGCCAATACTCAGCATGACAATCCGCCAGCATGGACACGGCATTCATTACCGAAGACGGATGGACCTCTTCCGTATCATGTTGGTGATAGCGTAGATGTCTATGCACACGAGGCTCGCGGTCTCCTCTTAGACATTCACTCAGATACAACTCAGCGGCCTCTGACAGCTCGTCGCCTTGCTGTTTGGCAAAAGCGGCTTCCTCATGTCTCTGTTCACGCTCGTAATGGTATTGCTTCAGCCGACAGATAATGAGCCGGTCAACCAGTTGCATCCAGGACTCGACCGTGCGCAGTCGCTCTCCTCCGGCTTCTGGATCTTTGTCGTTCACCATCGGCTCCTGTTCTTGCGCCTGGACATCTTTTGCATCTGACGCTTCTTGTTCTTGCGTTGTACTACCTTCCTGGCCAAACGCGTCCGTGGCGGCATATCAGACCATAGATCATGTAACCACTTGAGCGATAGTTTCCTACTCACCTTCTCCACGGATTTGCCTCCAGAGTACGTTGCAGATCTTCAGGCGTTCCCATGCTCCACATTCTCGGCACAGGGTAGGCGATGATTCTGGCGCCGTCGAGGATCATCTCGTTGAACGAAGGCGCAAGGAAAAACTCGTTCTGCACCCGCAGGCCCTTCGCCATCATGCCCCGAATCGACGCAAAGCAGTCGCGGGCGCGACGCCAATAGTAGACACCTGTAGTGCCGTCATTGCTCACCTGTAGCTTCTCCACGACGCCAGCAATCGTCCCATCTTCTCGAACGAAGGCGTAACTCCACTTCGGGCCCGAGGCCCGGAACGTGACGATAGCTCCGTCGCATCCGTCCCGCTTCGCATAGCCGATAAAGTGCTCCGGGCTCCAGTCGAGCCACTGATCCGCGTTGGCGATCAGCAGAGGCGCGTCCTGGTCGATACTGTCTTCGGCCAGCAGGACGGTGCATGCAGCTCCCTCCGTCACCGCGCCGATCCAGACCACAGTGTTCTCGTCGTCGTCTCCCAGAAAGGACTGTTGCTCCGTCAGCACTAGCAGGACCCGCTTGTTATGCGCGGGAAGGTTCAGTGCGACCCGTCGCCACATCTCTATACCGTCCACGTCAATGAGTGGCTTCGGCATATCGTATCCAGCGACACGGAATCGTTGACCTCGGCCAGCCATCGGAATTACAATCTGCAAATCCATAGCATCACCATTTCATTTCCATGGCGCCGACTGATCTGACAAATCTATCATTCCACTAAGTTCCGCGTCACTCGCCACAAGTTCGTACAACATCTTGAGACCTGCAAACCCATAGTGCCCTTCTGCCTTCGTAGCGCATGCTACGGCCTAACGTCCAACTGTAGTAATGGGCCCCATCATTCAACGCAGTTGGTTCACATATCATTTCGCTAACAAACCCGAACAAGTTCATGTTTTTCTCAACCCACCCAGGAGACGGAAAATATCCCGTGCCGCCAAGGGCCTCGGCGTCAGCATAGGAAACGATAGCGTCACTACTTTTGCTATCAAGTATCGCCGTCTCAATTACCACTATGCCTGCAGAATCACAGCACTGTCTAAGCAATTCCTGCGGATAGGCAACGTGATATAGAATTCCTAAGCAAAGAATTACATCAAAGGATCCTGCTGGGAAACAGCTATCGAGATCAAGTTGTTGAACTTGCCATCTGCCATTAGCCAGGTTCTTTAATTCTTGTACGTGCTTCGCGTTGCCCTCTACTGAAACAACCTCAGCCCCTAGCTTGTAACACTCTTCAGAAAAGTAGCCATGGCCAGCTGCCAAGTCGCAGATTCTCCCACGTAAGTCAACGTGGCTACTTATCACACGAAATCGCTTCTCGTTCCAAGTCTCATACCCGGGCCAGACAATCACCTGAACCTCGCGCTGGAAGCCCCCGACTTCAGTCGGGGAAGGAAAGCGCACTGAGTGCGGTCACTGCGAGAAGGCCAACCGTCAGAGCCAGAGTTTGTTCTCCTGTCGTGCGTGCGGCCACACGGCCCACGCCGACATCAACGCCGCGCGGAACATCGCGCGGCTCGGGGCCGCCGTAAACCGGCCTGAAGTGACGGAACCGTCGCATAGTCTCGCGGCCTAGTACAGTCGCAAAGCCTCCCACTTCAGTAGGGGGTCGTTTACCTGCTGACCTCTTGCACCGCTTTCAGGGCTCGCTTGACGCCAATCAAGTTGACGTGTTCATACTGCATCTGCACAACTCGACACCCTGCGGCTGTAGCTGACTGCACTCCGCGCTCATGGTCCTCAACAGCTAA
>ERZ1292629.3928-Hain-H43-01um-R1-3928-length-11160-cov-4_pt1 | contig 11160 bp, 12 predicted proteins | sample MGYA00564399_ERZ1292629 | MGnify/ENA primary metagenome ERZ1292629 (study PRJEB36523, sample SAMEA6512636) | groundwater metagenome | collected 2019-01-08 | study: AquaDiva: Metagenomics assemblies of 32 groundwater samples | reverse complement strand
TAAAGCGCCTATATCATGAGCCGCGTCGGCGATAATCGCGGAAGCGCCGGAACCCGTTCCGCCACCGAGTCCGCAGGTGATGAAAACCAGGTCGGCGCCCTTAAGCGCGTCGGCGATTTCGTCGCGATTTTCTTCGGCCGCCTGCCGGCCGATGTCCGGATTCATCCCGGCGCCCAGCCCGCGGGTAAGGTTTTTTCCAATGTGGATTTTCGCGTGCGCTTTGGCATGGTGAAGGTCTTGGGAGTCGGTGTTGACGGCGATAAAATCAACGCCTTTTATCTGGGCGTTAAACATCCGCGATACGGCGTTTCCTCCGCCGCCGCCGACGCCGATGACTTTGATTCTCGCGAAAGTTTCAATATCGGGTTTTACGCGTGGCATGCCAATTATTTCTAAAAATTGAGTTAATAATAATTAATGAAAATTTTTAGGACTTCGGCTGAGCTCAGTCGAATGCCCTAAAGAATTGCGCACCCGCCTAAGTTTTTGCTTCGCAAAAATTTGGGCGGGTAAGGTTTTCTTAACAAAAATTTCTTCACCAGTCAAGCTGACTCGAAATTTTTGAGAAAGCCCTTAAGGGATAAATTTTTTGAGCCAGCTGAACGGTCCTTTTCCATCATCCGGATCAATCGGGCCCCGGTCAAAAGTTTCGTCAAATCCCCAGATGGCCAAACCCAGCGCCGTAGCGAAGGAACGGTTTTGGATAATTTCATCCGGGCCGGAAATGCGCTGGGCCATTCCGTAACTTACCGGCAAACTCAAATCTTTTTTTGCCAGTTTATCAAGCCGCGGCATATAAGAACCCCCGCCGGTTAAAACAACGCCTCCCGGCAGCATGGCGGCCCGGCCGACTTTTTTAAGTTCCTTTAAAACCGCGTCGAATATATCTTCTGAAAAACGCGCTTCGCAGATGTCGGCAACGCGCCGGCGAGGTATGGAACCGTCGCCCCCGTACTTTTTAAGGTCAATCATGTCGCGCGAGCTGGTGCTCTCAACAAAAGCCGAACCGTGCTCCCTTTTAATTGCTTCGGCGGCGTCGATATGTACCTGAATCCCGGCCACAATATCGTGAGTAACATGCGCCGAACCATGGTTTGTCACCGCGGCATGGAAAATGTCTCCTTCTTCATAAATAACCATCCCGGTAGTGTGTCCGCCGATGTCTAAAACCAGCGTTCCGAGTTCTTTCTGCCTCGGACTTAGAATGGCATAACTTGAAGCCAAAGGCGCCAAAACCAATTCTTTTATCCGAATGCCGGCAAGGCCGACGGCTTTTCTTAGATTTTTAATCGTTTGCGCCCCGCTTTCAATTATAAGCGTGTCCACCTCAAGTTTCACTCCGGTCATCCCAAGCGGGTCTTTGATGCCGCGCTCGCCGTCAACCGTCCACTCACGGGCGAGATTGTGCAAAATCTCGCGGTTGGGACTGGCCGGAATGGCTTCGGCCTGGACCAGCGCCCTTTGGATGTCCTCTTTTGAAATTTCATGGTCAACCCGTGAAACAATGACAACGCCTTTGGAGGGCCTGACAAAAATATTATTTCCGCCGACACTGACAATCACTTCTCCGCCTTTAATTCCGGCATGGCCGATGGCCTTTTGATAGGCGTCCTTTATGGCCACGGCCGCCTGTTCAATATCAACAACCAATCCCCTCCGCAAACCGCGCGACGGCGTTTCGCCCCAACCGATTATCTGGGGCACCTCTTGTGTCTTTTTTTTGGAAGCGACGACGGTCTGAATCGATGTCGTGCCCACATCTATTCCGATGATTATTTCTTCGCGGGCCATGATTTTAGCTTATAGCTTATAGCTTATAGTTTATAGTTTATAGTTTATAGTTTCTTTAGCTGGTTTAAAATTTTTTCCTCAAGACGTTCCATTTTTTTGGCTTGGGCAGCCGCCTTTTCGTGATGGTATCCCAAAAGGTGAAGCAGGCTGTGGGTAAGAAGTCGGGACAGATATTCTTTTTTTGAAATTTTTCCGTCGTTTAACACTATCAATCCTAAGTTTAGCACATCGGGCTTACCTTTTGCAAACCCGGACATCCGACGGCTATTTAAGCCAAAAGAAAGCTCGTCGGCCGATTCATTTTTATGGCGCCAGACCTTGTTAAGGCGCTTTATTTCTCCGGGACCGACAATTAAAACAGCCAGTTCGGCCGGCTGTTTTAATTTAAGAAATGCCAGAACTTTCAAAATTACGCTGGCGATAAATTTTCTCGGAGCTTGGCGGCCCGTTTTGTTGTAAATTAAAACTTCATGCTTCATTTGGCAAGTTCGTTTTCAAGAATTCTTTTCACATCGTCGCCGGAAACTTTGCCTTTGACCTCGCCCATAATCATGCCCATAACTTTCCCGAAATCCTTCATTGAGACCTCACCCATCCCGGCGATCTTCTGCCTGATTAGATTTGCAAGCTCCTCCTCGGACATGCCCTCCGGAACGTATTTTTTAAGAATTTCCAGTTCGGCCGATTCTTTTTTTGCCAGGTCCGCCCGACCGCCCTTTTCATACTGAGTGATTGATTCTTTCCTTTTTTTCATTTCGCCCATGATAACGGATACGACTTCTTCGTCGGTAAGCCGGGAGAGTTTTTCAAGCTCTTCGGCCGGCTCGCCCTCTTTTGAGAGCTTGGTTCTTTTTTCCAGCTCTTTATTTTTTATGGCGCTGCTTAAAAACCGTAAAGTGGCGGATTCCTCCGTCGCGCCGCTTTTAAGGGCACTAACCGCATCTTGGCTGATTTTTTCCTTTAAGCTCATCGTCTTTTAAACCGTGTTTCGGGGATCAATTTTCCGAGCTTATAAAGTTTTTCCCGTTCTTTCTGGTTTACAAGTCGCCTTAAAGCGCTGGCCTTCTTCTGCCTTTTGGTCGGCTCCGGAACATAAAACCGGCTCCGGCGCGCGCGCACCAAAATTCCGCTTTGCTGGACGCGCTTTTGAAAGCGCCTTAGCAAGCTTTGAGTAGTTTCTCTTTCTTTTTTCTTTATTTCTATAGGCATAACTAGAACTCAAATTTTAATGGCTTGCCGGCCAAAAGGTGCAGATGAATGTGGTCGATTTCCATGCCGGCATTTTTCCCGACATTAAATATCAGCCGATAGCCATCTTTTGAAACGCCTATCTGATCCGCCACTGCCCTGGCCTTAAGAACCATCCTGCCTAAAATTCCTTCATCGGCGTTATTAAGGGTATCAACCGGTCCGAAGTGCGCCTTGGGAATGATTAAAAGATGAACCGGCGCTTTCGGATTTATATCCTCAAAGACCAAGAAATCGCTATCCTCGGAAATGAATGATTTGGGAATCTCTTTATTCGCGATTTTACAAAAGATGCATTCGGCCATATATTTCTACGCTATTTCTCTTCTTCCGTCAAATTTTCATAAGTCCCCGGCGTCCTGGGCACAATCTTCTTAAGGCGTTTTTTGACCTCATCAATGATTTTTTCCGCAGGAATGGTTTCTTGGACGCCCGATTGCATTTCTCTTAAAATCACCGTGCCGTCCAACGCCTCTTTCTGGCCGATTATAATCGCCAGGTCAACGCCCATGCGGTCGGCGACGCGAAGCTGGGCCTTGATTGATTCTCGGCCGAAAGATTCGGAAACATTGACGTTGTTCTTTCTGAAGTCCTCAAAAAGTTTCACGCTCTTTTTCTTTGCCAGATCGCCGAGCTGGGCCAGAAAAACCCTTGTCCGAGATTTGGCCGGACCGACTTTGACATCCCGCCGGCGCATCTCGTTTATCACCCTTTCAATTCCGATGGAACCGCCCATCGCCGGCGTTGTTTTGCCGCCGAGCTGGCCGACCAGATAATCGTACCGGCCGCCCGACGCCAGGGCGATTTGAGAAGCGGCGACATCTTCGGGAATTATTTCAAAAACGGTTTTAGTGTAATAATCCAGCCCCCTGACTAGGTAGGGGTCTAACACATAAGGGATGCCGAGTTCATCCAAAAATTCCAAGACCAATTTAAAGTGGTCGTGGCACGCTTTATCAAGATAATCAACCGAGTTCGGCGCCGAGGCCTTTAAAGCGACGCATTCCTCTTCTTTGCAATCAAGCATCCGCAGCGGATTTTCCTTTATTCTTTTTTTACAATTTTTGCAGAGCCGGGAAGTTTTATTGCGATAGTACATTTTAAGCTCGTCCCGGTATTTGGACCAGCAATTCTTGTCGCCAATGCTGTTGATGCGAACCGAAATATTTTTAAGGCCGAGTTCCGTGAGAATCGCGTAAATCACCTGGATTACCTGGGCATCTACAACCGGGTCGGCTTCGCCGAAAACGTCAAAATCGCACTGGTGGAATTGGCGATAGCGGCCGGCCTGCGGCGCTTCGTGGCGAAACACCGGCCCGTAGTGAAAAAATTTAACCGGCTGGGGCTGGCTTTGAAAACCGTTTTCAAGATACGCCCTGACGCCGCCGGCGGTAAGTTCGGGCCGCAGGGCCAGAAAATCGCCGCCCTTGGTTTTAAGCGTGTACATTTCGTGCTCAATAACGTCGGTATTAAGGCCGATGCCTTTGCGGAACAGTTCCGCGTCTTCTACAATCGGCGTTTCAATGGTTTCAAAACTGTAAAATGCCGCCAGTTCTTTGGCTTCTTTAAAAAATTTTTCCCAATATTTGGCGACGCCCGGCAGGACATCATTCATCCCTTTCGGAGCTTGGAACGCCCTTACTTTCGCTTTTCTTGGCATGTTTCAAATTAAAAATTAAAATTTAAAAAGTAAAAATTTATGAATATCGTGAAAGTTTTTCTAAAAACTTTCACTCCTTGATTTTGATATTTGATATTTGATATTTTATTTTTCATTTGTTTGATAAACCGGGGCCTCTAGAATGCTGGCGCGCGCGACAGGCCACGCCCTTAACCAAACGCGGCCGACAATATCGGCGCGCGGCAAAACGCCCCACCGGCGCGAATCGGAAGAGGCCGGCCGATTGTCCCCCAAAACGAAGTATTCGCCCTGTTCCAGCTTCTTCTTCGTATTGCCAAAGGCGGCGTTGCCGAACAGCGTATTGCCCAGTCGCGCCAGCTCGGAAACGTAGGGCTCTTCTAAAATAAAGCCGCCGGGGTTTTCATTATTATAAATGGTAATGGCGCCGTCTTTTATCTCAACCGTTTCGCCGGGAAGGCCTATTACTCTTTTAATATAGTATTTGGAAGTATCAAGCGGGTAATGGAAAACTACCACCTCGCCGCGGCCGACTTCGCGGAAATAATAACTCGCCTCGTCAACGAGGAGGTATTCGCCGTCTTCAAAATTCGGTTCCATGGAGGCGCCGTCAACGAAAAACGGCTGGACTAAAAAATAGCGAACCAGCCCGGCAAGCACCAGGGCGACGACGGCCACTTTTGCAAGTTCCCAGAAGAATCCGAAAAACCGCTTTAAAAAATCCATATTGTTGTTTAGTATTTGGTATTTATACAAGACACTGCGTACTAGATACCATATACTAATTGTATGTTATTATATATTAAAAAATGATAAAAATCAAGCTTTTTATAGGCCTGGGCAATCCGGGCGAAGAATATAAAAATACCCGACACAGCGCCGGCTTTATTTTCGTTGACGAGCTGGCCGAATCATTGAAAAGCGCGCCTTTCACGTTTGATAAAAAATTGAACGCCGAGATTTCCGTGGCCGGCAAAAACCTTATTTTGGCCAAGCCGCAGACATTTATGAATAAATCGGGACTGGCCGCGGGCGCGATGGCGAAATATTTCAAAATCAAACCGGAAAACGTCCTGGTCGCTCACGATGACATTGATATCGCGTGGGGGGACTTTAAATTGTCTTTCGGCCGGTCTTCGGCGGGGCATAAGGGCGTTGAATCAATAATCAAAAATCTTAAAACCAAAGATTTCTGGCGCCTGCGGATAGGCATTAAGCCCATATCAGCAGCAAGCAGCAAGCAGAAAGTAGTAAGCAAAAAACAAAAAACCATAAAAATTAAGGCTGAAAAAATAATTTTAAAAAAATTCACGCCGACCGAGCTGAAAACTCTTAGCGCGACGATAAAAAAAGCCATTCCGGCGGTTGCCGGAACGGCTTTGTAAGCCGTCTATTTCTTAAGGATTGCGCGCTGGACTTCACGCAAATCAATTCCGAGTTTCTCTTTGATTTCGTCAATCGCGACGTTGATTTTTATCGCCCGAGAGCGGGTGTTTTTTCCATTGGATTCGTCTTCCCCGATCCAGCCGAGATAAATGCCGACCAGTTCCGGCTTTCCGTCGCGAAAAGCGACAATCGGCGAACCGGAATCGCCACCGTTGGTTGACTGCGAAATGCCGAATTCATCTAAATCTTTTTTGGAATTATCCGCGCTGTAGCCGACAAGAAGCGCCGTTACAAACCCCGGCCGGGCGACTTCAAACGGAATAGCTGGTCGTCCGTTGATATAAATGAAATTGCCGACTCTAAGTTCGTCGCTATTACCGATCGGGAAGGGAAAATTGGTCGCCGTCGGATAATCCTTGATTTCAAATAACGCGAAATCTTTTCTGGTATCGCGGTATTTTTCAACAAGCTCAAAATCTTTGTCACCGATGGAGATAGTGACCTTTTGGTCTAAGACCTTCATTGTGTAGGTTTTTTCCCTCATACCGAACGGCGTCGCAAGCGCGACGGTAAACTTATTTAACTCATCCGGGTCGTTGGTGTGCGAAGCCATAAACGCGTATTTGCCTATAACCGTGGCCGGCGCTTCGCTTTCTGCGGTAACCGTAGGTTCTGTTTCCGTCTTGAACGGTTCGGGTTTTTCCATGACGGTCGTTGTTTTGACGTAGACTTTATAATCAAGAAAAGATTGCAGGCCGGCTTCCTCTATGAGGATATTATTTTTGTCATACTTTCCGTCAATGCCCAAGAGTTTGGAAAATTCGTCTTTTTGGCGGCGGTTCATTACTTTAAGCAGGTCAACTTTTTGGTTCAAAATAACGTTTTCATTCCGCAACTGCTCGATTTGCTTGTTCGCCTGGACGGCAACAATCTCTATCGCCTCCTCAACCGATTCGGCGTAGTTTTCAATCTTGGAAGCCTGATGATCGGTAGTAAGCAGGGTAAGAGTGATAAGCAAAAGCAATGTCAGTAAAAAAACGCGCCCGTTGCCATTCGTCAGCTTCATTTCCATCCCTCCGTAATATAATATTGTTAAAAAGCAATGTTTGACTTGGTTGTAGCACATAAAAACTATTTTTACAATAAAAAAATCCCCCAAAGGGGGATTAGATTATAAAGAATATAATTAATAGAACTATCAGGTAAGCGACGTTGAATCCTTCGGAAACGTCGTCAACTTTCTCCGTCGTCTTATAGCCGGTAATTTTCTTCTCTTTGTTTAGCGCTTCAATGATAACCGGATTGGGGTCGCCGCTGTATTTTACGTGGGCAAAACCCGCGCCGGATTTTGCCGCTGCCTGTTTTAGATATTCGGGCATAGCCTTCGTTTCAATCGGCTTACCCTTGTCATCCAGCTCAACTTCATCCGTAAAACTGCCGTCCCATTTTGTCTTGTAAATTTTCTCTTTCTTTTCACCGGAACCGACGGCGACAAAATATATTTTAATGTCGCTGTTTTTATTCCGCCAAGCGGCCAGAGCGTCTTGGAACGTTTTGTCCAGCGCCCTCAAATCCACTCCCTCCGGTTCGCCATCCGTGAACAAGAGGCAAATTTTTCTTAGTTTGGTTTCGGGAAACTTTTTGCCGCAAAACTCCAGCGCCTTGGCCAAGTCGGTCCCAAAACCGAACGCCCGGGCGGCAAAATCGTCAACGTAAGCGAGACGCGGCAGAAACATCATGGAATAATCAGTTGTGAAACCGACGGTTTCCATATACGGTTCGCCGGTAAAAGAAAAAAGCATCAGCTGGTCGCTCCCCCCTTCCTGGGTGGAAACGAAAACCAAATTTTCAATCTGGTCTTTGGCGACTTGCAGTCGCGACCGGTCTGCCCCCGGCGCCGCTTTAGCCAGCATCGACATTGAGCTGTCGATGCCGACGGCAATGTAAGCCGGCTCATAAACCGGAACGCTGCTCTGCATCTTATTGATCGGTTCTAAAAGCAGGATTGCCAAAACAATATAAGCGCAAATATGAACAAATGAGCGTAGGATTTCACCCAGCCAAGACGGCCAGCGGGAAACGGATTTGACTATTTCACAATGCGGAAAGTTTTTCTTTCTCCAGAGATATCGTCTTGCGAGAGTCGCCGCGAAAACCAGAATCCCCGCGACGGCAAAGGCAATAATAAAGTCGCGATACTCGTGCTTGCCGAAGTGAACGGCCGAAAGCCAGTTGATAAATTCCGCAGCTTTGGCTTTCATTAGTAGCCCCGCCGGCGTTTTTCATTGGTCTGCTTGAATTTTTCCTCGTCGCTTTGGCTTTTGCCATCGGATTTGTCTGCTTTATCATTGTTTAAATCGCCTTTACCCTTATCTTTGGGATTACCGGACGATTCGCCTTTAATCAGATTGGCCATCCGCAACCATTCCAGCCGCTTTTTTGCCATGACCATCTCAAAGTCATATTTCAGCGCCTCTTGGTAAAGAAGGGCGGCTTCTTCAAAGGCGCCACCATCCCACTGCCAAAGGCGGGCTTCACCGAAATTAAAATAGGCCAGGCTTTTTTCTTTGTTGTCTTTGAACCCATAAGCGGCGCGCTCAGATTCTTTGGCGGCATTTACATAATCGCTCGTTTTAAGCAGGGCCAAACCGTAAGTATAGTGCCAAAGCGGGTCGACGACTTCATGCTTTATTGCCAGCCGGTTGAGGCCGTTAGCTTCGAAATTCTTGAAAATTTCCACTGCCTTATATGGTTCGCTTCTTTCCAAATATTTTCCGGCTTGGGCGACAACCCGACGCTCGGAATATTTGAAAAGTCCGAAGACAACCGACAGGGCGGACAGCAGTAAAAACAGGCAAAGGAAAGCACGCGCGAGCCAGCGCTTGATTTTAGCCATTGCGCCCTCCTATGGCACTTTAACGACAATCAGGCGTATCAATCCCGACGCGAGCAAAGACGCCGCGCTCATAAGAAACAGGTACCACTTCAAACTGCGGTGAGTTATTTTCTTTTCGGCAACGACTTCGCGCTTTTCTACCTGGTTGATTTCGGAATAAAAACGCTTGCTTTCGGCCATATTGCCCGCGGCAAGATATCGGCCGCCGGTCATGTCAACGGCGCGAACTAATTCCGAAAACCGCTCGCTTGTTGCCGAAATAATATAAACTCTGATGCCCAGACGGGCCGCCAGCGTTAAGGCCTTGACCGGATCAATGCCGGCGTTGTTTTCGCCGTCGGTTAATACCACGATGAAAACATGTTTTAGCTGGCCCATTTCCCTGGCCACGTCATAAGCGTAAGAGCCGAGTCCCTTCTCTTCAACCGCGGCCCGGAGCAGATTGGCATCAAGCTTCAGTTTTTTTGGCATATTCGGACGGATGAGATAAATCATGCAAGTCCAAATGCCTTCGCCGATAGCGGTTTGGCTCCCGGATTCGCCCGTGGCGATTGCCTGCATCTGGCGCTTGATGAGTTCGCCGTCAAGCGTTAGCGGAACCGCCAGCCCCATCTTTACCATAGATTCAAAGGGAACCAGCGAGAACATGTCGCCCGGCCTCGCGTCAATGAATTCTTTTCCGGCATTGGCCGCCACGACAATTCTTTTATCATTAATATCGGCCGATACGGCGTCAAACATCGAACCGGACATGTCGTAAGCAAGACATGCCTGGGAAACCTTGAGTTTAGTTTCTTTCTCTTCTTCGCCATAAATTGGATGGGAGTAGGCAACGACCGCCGAAATAAACGCTAGAAAGAAGAAAGCCGTCCCCGCCTTAAGCGCCAAGTTCTTGATTCTTGCCGGCTTTCTTATGACCATAGTGTTAAAACCAAGCCAGTAAAAACTCCGCCGTTTTATCAAAAAAAGCAGGATTAGCGGGATTATAAGCAGCAAACGGTAAGGGTACTGAAATTCAACTCCCCACATTGTTATCTCCTTTTTAAGGAACTTCCAATATTAAAGTTTACTAATAAACTGCCATAAATTTTTCTTTTTGGCAATAAAAAAACCCCGCAGATAACATCTAACGGGGTAGGTACTTGATGTGAGACAGAAACACCCTGATTTTCTTTAAGATGGCGGTTAACCGTTCGCCATCCGAAGTTTCTTCCTCAAAGATCATGGTTTCCAATTCAGAGAGCGCCATTTTTTTGTCTTGAACCAAGAGGTCGGCAATCAAATAAATCTGAGTGCCGTTCCCTATCATAATTTCAAGCTCGCGGGCCGAGAGCGCCTTCGCGTCTCCGGCTATGATTTTAAAGTTCAGTCCTATCAATGCCTTGCAATAATTCAGGATTCTGATAAGCGCTTCCGCGCTTCTTTCGCTTTCACCGCGCAGAAGTTTTCTGTTAAGCCGCCGCGCGCGCCGGCGGGTTTTGTTAAACAGCCACCGAGGATTCGCCCTGATGACTTTAAGCCAGGCGAGAATCCGGCGGATGGAAAAGAAGAGAATAGTGGAAGCAATCACCAAGCTGCCGAGTGCCGCCGGCAGGATTATAAGTAGATACGTCTTGATTTCCGGCCAGCCGATTATTCCGCTATCCCAAGTTGCCATAATGTCATCGCCCGGACCGATTTGCGGAAGGACGACAACAGACGCCTCCGGCCAGAGCGGAATGGCTACCGGCTTGGTAATCATGACGTAGCTCGTCAGCGTGAAAACGTATTCGTCTTCGAGATAAGCGCCGCGGTTTACGTGTTTTTCCGATCGCTTCAACTCGTGAAGCGGCCAGAAATCAATTTCATCGGCTTTAAAATCAAGATTGGCCGCCGGCTCCCTGATAAACCTGAAGCGATATTCAAAAGGATCACCGATCCTTATGAGCTGGCGGCTTAAGCTCCTTTCAAACCGGAGATTCACGCGGCTAAGTTCGGCGCCGCCGCCGGCCGACCAGAAAGTTCTCTTATCGCCGGCGAATTTATATCCGATTTTCAGTTCGGGAAACCTGGCGGTTTTGGTTTTGATTCCTTCGGTTGAAAGAAAAAGGGTGATTTCTTGAAAATCAAAGTTCGGATCGGGAAGGTTATACTCGGGGCTTGTGATGCCGTGCCGACCGATTTGCCAGTAAAGCAGCTTAAACGGCTTGAAATTATTTTC
>ERZ1292629.3926-Hain-H43-01um-R1-3926-length-11162-cov-6_pt1 | contig 11162 bp, 9 predicted proteins | sample MGYA00564399_ERZ1292629 | MGnify/ENA primary metagenome ERZ1292629 (study PRJEB36523, sample SAMEA6512636) | groundwater metagenome | collected 2019-01-08 | study: AquaDiva: Metagenomics assemblies of 32 groundwater samples | reverse complement strand
ATTGGATGCAATCTAGACTTACCAGTCTTTTTATCTCCTACACTTTCACCACTTCCGATATACAAAATCCGTGCGGTTTGCTTGATCGCCCTTTCGTGATCAAAAATCATTATATTGCACTGTTTCTTTTTCTCGTTATAAATAAGAGGCATAACGTTTATGTTATTGAATTCAGAAAATGCCTGCGATGCGAAAATTGCCGCTATCTTCTTTTTGTTTGTGATATTTTTGCCTTGTTTTTCAAGGTAGGGGAACATTTTCTGATCGCTATCCGTAGAGAGTTGTAAAGGGCCATCACCGTAAGCTTTCAAGCTCACAGGGAATTTTGATTTCGTGACCTCATTAATAATCAGGATGTCCTCCTCATGTTCTTTTGCCCTAAAAAGATCTTTTCCAACATGTATGCTTTTAAAGTCATACATAAATTGATTGATAAATTCAGCAATGCCTATTTCGGCTAAATCACCGTGAGTCTTGTTACCGATTAGCCTCATCGTAAAGATGTTAGACAAGGTATTCACGACCAAATGACGGTGCTTACTTGCCAATAACTTGAATCTATTCTTAAAGTCCTTATATGGGTCCATGCAGGTTTTATTGTACCTCACAATTGACTGGTGCCGGGGGAGAGAATCGAACTCTCATGCCTTGCGGCGATGGGTCTTGAATCCATTGCGTCTGCCAATTCCGCCACCCCGGCATCATATTGCAGATTACCATATGTTAAAATATCCGCATGAACGACGACGCGCGCTACGTGCCGACCAAATACGATTCGGTCTTCTGGATAGATGTAGACCGCATCATGCCGAACCCGTACCAGCCGCGGCGGGACTTCAGCGAGGAAGGACTCAAGTCGCTTGCCGAGAGCATCCGCCAGTACGGGGTACTCCAGCCCTTAGTGGTAAGCCGCTCTGAGGTAGAGAAGCCGGACGGTTTAGAAAGTGTGTACGAGCTCATCGCGGGCGAACGGCGCCTGCGCGCGAGCAGGATTGCGGGACTTCGGCAGATACCGGCCGTTATTCGCCAAGGGGAGAACAATCTCACCAAGCTGGAACTCGCCATCATTGAGAATCTTCAGCGGGAAGACCTTAACGCCGTTGACCGCGCGAAGGCGCTCCAAAAGCTCATTGACGAGTTCGGTATCTCCCACGCCGAGTGCGCCGCCAAGATCGGCAAAAGCCGCGAATACGTTTCAAATTCGCTCCGCCTCCTTTCTCTTCCCGAGCATATGCAGGTCGCGGTCGTGAACAAGGAAATAAACGAGGGCCACACGCGTCCCTTGATGGCCCTGAACGACCGTCCCGAAGAGCGCGAGACGCTCTTTAAGGAGATTATTTTGAAAAAGTTGCCGGTGCGCGCCGCCGAGCGCATTGCGCGCTCTATCGCGCAGGAGCGCGTGCGCAAATATCACCGGAAAACGCCCGAGCTCGTGGAGCTGGAAAAATCCCTCACCGAATCCCTCGGCACGCGCGTTATCATTGAGCCGAACGCCGAAGGCGGCCGGCTCCTTATTGATTTCTTCTCTCCTGAAGAGTTGGCGGTGTTGGTCACGGCGCTTGCGGCGCAAGCCGCCGTTGTTTCAACTTCAGCCGCAGAAGGCGGATCTGCTCCCATTTCAGACCCGTCTGCGCAGGCAAGCGACCCCGTTCCTCCAGCCGCGCCCGAAGAATCACCGGACGACGAGCTTTATTCGGTCAGCAACTTCACTATTTAACGCTTCTTTACGGGGATTTTATCTTTTTATTACCGACGTGCCGGTGAAGATGACGGCGTGGTGGTTTCGTTACAGTCATCATACCGAGCGCGGCGCGAATGTGCCGGCGCGCGAGCGACGTGCGCGCAAACTCAAACCACTTGGGCGAGGGATGCGCGGCGTCGCGCCGCAGAATCTCCACAACCTCTCCGTTGCCGAGCTTCGTATCAATGGAAACCAGTTTGCCATTGACCTTTGCCCCCTGCAGGTGGTCGCCAAGGTCGCTGTGTATTGCATACGCAAAATCAATGGGTGTGGACTCCACGGGCAAGTCTATGACATCGCCCTTAGGGGTGAAGACGAACACACGGTGCGAAAAAAAGTCCTCCTTAAGCCCTTCCACGAATTCTTCAGAGCCCGGAATATCAGTGTGCGCTTCGGCGAGCTCCGCGAGCCACAGCGGGGCCTTTTTGCCGGAGGTGCGCCCTCCGGCGGGCGCACCGCCTCCCGGATATTTCATCTTCAAAAGCGAGGGAATGAGCGAACGCCAGGAAAAGGAGAGCGCCGAGAATCGACTCTTTTGAACCTCCTTACCGAGCTTCTCCACGTCCTTTCCTAATTGCTTGTAGGACATGTGCGAAGCGATGCCGAACTGCGCGCGCCGATGCATTTCTTCGGTGCGTATTTGAATCTCCACGATGCCCGCCTCCGGCGTCACAACGGTAGTGTGAAGCGACTGATAACCGTTCGGCTTCGGGAGGGCGATATAATCCTTAAACTCGCCCGGGAGCGGCCGATAGAGCGCGTGCACGGCGCCAAGCGTCGTGTAGCAATCCTCCACGGTCGGCACGATGATGCGGAGTGCGGCGATATCGTGAATGAGATTGATGTCGTTCCTCTTGCGCAGGAGCTTCTGATGCAAGCTCCAGAGCCCCTTCATGCGGATGTCGGTGCGGAACGTTTTCATGCCTTTCCCCGCGAGTTCACGCAAGATATTCTTTTGCACCTTAGCGAGTCCTTTCTCCGATTCTTTCGTCTTTAAGGCAAGTACCTCGGCGACGTGGCGGGCGGCGTCGGCATCCACATAGGGGAAGGCGAGGTCCTCCAGCGTGCTTTTCATTTTCCCCATGCCAAGGCGGTCCGCGATGGGGGCGCAGATTTCCAGCGTCTCAACGGCAATGCGGCGGCGCTTGTGCTCCGGCACATACTGCAGGGTCTGCATATTATTTTTGCGGTCGACGAGCCGCACGATAAGCACGCGAATATCGCTCGCGGTCGCGACAAGGAGACGCCGAAGCGACTCGGCGTAACGTTCGGCGCCGTGGTATTTGTGCGTGCCAAGCTTCGTCACTCCAGTAACGATGAAGAGTACGTCCTTTCCGAATTCCTTTTCTACTTCGCCGGGTGAGAGACAGCCGTCCTCTATAGCGTCGTGAAGGAGCCCGGCGGCGATGGTAGTCGCGTCCATGCCATATTCGGCGAGCGTCAGCGCGACAGCGGCTGGATGAATGAAATACGGTTCACCCGAGTAGCGCAGGTGCCCCTCGTGCGCTTTCTTGGAGGCCTCATAGGCCTTCTCTATAAGCGCGCTATCCTCCGGAGAGGCCGCCGACATCGCGCCGATAATCTCCTTGACGGTTGTCATGAAGTCCCACTATACACCCGTTGCTTTATATTTCCATTATTTATTTCAGGTATTCGGCGGCGGCGGCGGGGGAAAGGGAAGAGGCATCCACAGATTCGGGAAGGTAGATGCGACGCAAACCTTTTTTAAGAAAGAGCCCTTGCTTTGATTTATAGAGGACGAGATTCTTGCCAGTGCGCGGGTGCTTGCCAAGCTCTTTTACTATTTCGACGCCCTTTGGCGGTTGCTTAGGGGCGGCGAGGAGCGCGAGCGCTTCGTCGAGAGTGATGGTATACGGGTCGCCCACGGCGACTTTGAGCGAGCGGAACTCTCCGTCACTGCCAACGTACGGCCCGAAGCGTCCGGTGTTTGAAAACACTGACTTGCCGGTTGACGGATGATTCCCGAGCTCGCGCGGGAGCGAGAGATACTTGAGCGCATCGGCGAGCGTCACCTGTGCGAGATCGGTGCCTTTGGGGATGCTCGCGCGCTTGGCGGCAATTCGCGGCCGTCCACGGCCGCGCTTCTTTTCTTTTGCATTTCTGTTGGCTGTTGGCTGTTGGCTGTTTTCTGTTTCTGCGATTGCCATCTCCACATACGGTCCGAAACGCCCATTTTTTATATAAATAGGCGCGCCGGTGTCCGGATGATTTCCTATTGGTTCATCTCCTTTAATTTCCGAACCGTCCTTTATGCGCGCGCCAAGGCACTCCGGATACTTTTTACAACTCATAAACACGCCCCCGCGCCCAAGCTTGTTCTCCATCGGGCCGCCGCAGATTGGGCAAGGGAACTCTGTCCCCGAGTCGCCGAGCGAAGTCGCTTTCGGCAGTTTATCTTTAGCACGCACTGCTTTTTCAAACGGTTCGTAAAACGCGGTCAATGTTTCCGCATATCCCCGTTCTCCTCGCGCTATTTCGTCCAGCTCGTCTTCCATTTCTGCGGTAAAAGTATCGCTCACGTATTCCGAAAAATTTTCTTCCAGCCAGCCCGAGACGACCATGCCGGTCGCTGTCGGTTTCAATGCTCTCGCTAGTTTTTCAACATACCCGCGGTCCTGAATCGTCTTCATTATAGACGCGTATGTTGAAGGGCGACCGATACCGCGTTTCTCCAATTCCCTGATAAGGCCGGCTTCCGTATAGCGGTTCGGCGGTTCCGTTTGTTTCTCTTCCGCGCCAAGCGATACGAGAGTTAGTTTATCGCCGACAGCAACTTTCGGCAGTTCTACGTCCTCGCCGCGCGCTTTAATATCCAGCTTGAGCCAGCCGTGGAAGAGTACTCGCGAACCGTTCGCGGTAAATGATGGGATGTTCGCGTCTGCTTTTACTGAAATATTTGTGCGCATAATTTTCGCCGCCGACATTTGCGAGGCGAGAGTGCGAATCCGTATCAGTTCGTATAACTGCGTTTCGTCCGGCGTGGAGCCTGCACGCATATGAAATGGGTCCGTGGGACGAATGGCCTCATGCGCCTCCTGCGCATTCTTGCTCGTCGTTTTGTATACTCGCACGCGCAGATATTCCTTGCCGAATTCTTTTTCAACAACGCTCGCCATCTTTGCGATCGCCTCTTTCGCCAGATTTACCGAGTCGGTGCGCATATAGGTAATATGACCGGCCTCATAGAGTTTCTGTGCGGCGCGCATCGTGCGCGAAGGTGCAAACCCCAATCTGGTAGAAGCTGTCTGTTGGAGGGTTGAGGTAGTAAAGGGCGGGCGAGGATTGCGTTCCTCTGCTTTCTCAGAGACATCGGCGACGCTCCAGCGCGCGCTTCGGCCGGCATTCACAATGCCATCAGCCTCTTCTTTTGTTGCGGGCTGTTTAGTACAGGTCGTGGCGATATCGCCGGCTTTAGACTTGAAAAGTGCAGAAAGCACGAAGTAGATGACAGGAATGAACGCCCCAATTTCTCGCTCACGTTCAGCAAGAATGCGTAATGCTGGCGACTGTACGCGCCCTGCTGATAAACCATATCTCACTTTTTTCCAAATGAGGCCGGAGAGGTCGTAGCCGACGATACGGTCCAAAACGCGCCGCGCTTCTTGCGCGCGGCGCAAATTCTCGTCTATATCTCGCGGATGCGCTAGCGCTTCGTCAATCGCTTCTTTAGTTATTTCATGATAAGTAACTCGTTTGGGTTTTCGTATTTGGTGCTTCGTGCTTCCGAGGTCTTTGATGACCTCGGCAATGTGCCAAGCGATCGCCTCGCCCTCGCGGTCGGGGTCGGTCGCGAGGTATATCTCGTCGGCCTTTGCCGCGGCGCGCTGTATCTTCGCGATGACCTCGCGCTTATCGGCGGGCACGACATAATGCGGGATAAACCCGCCTTCAATATCCACCGCGTCGGTGTTACTCTTCGGCAGGTCGCGGACATGCCCGACCGACGCGAGGACGGTGTAGTCCTTGCCCAGATATTTGCCGATAGTTCTCGCCTTGGTCGGCGATTCTACGATGAGTAGTTTCTTGCTCACGTTCTAACTCATAGCGCGTGTACCTATATTGTGTCAAACGATCTCTGCGCGTATCGGATGATGGTCGGAGCCGAGGCGGTCGGGGAGAACCTCTGCGTTTTTTATTGAAAACGAGTTTGAAACGAGGATGTGGTCCAACTGGCTCCCGCCGAACGCGTGCGTTACTTCTCCGCGAAGCGGGTTCAGGAGCTTGTGCTCCACAAAACACTTCTCGATGTGCGTTCGTTCGCGGTGATAGAGGAGAGCGTCGGCGGAGGAGCCGCCAAGGAGCCAGTTGAGGAGCGACACGCGCGGGGACTCGACGATGTTGAAGTCGCCGCAGACTATCGTTGGCCGAGAAGTATCGCGCTTCGCCATCGCGAGCTCAAATTCTTTCAACCGCCACGCGGGCTGGGCGAGGATAAGATGGAGATTGAAAATACGTAGCGGTTTCCCGTCGATTGTCATATCGGCATAGAGGCCACCGCGGTTCCGAATCTTTGAAAAGTATTTATTCGGCATCAGATGGACGAACAGGCGCGTTCGCCAAGGGAGGAGATGCCAGTAATCGGCGAAGGGTATCTCGCCCTGTGCGGTAATCGGATGCTTCGACAATATCACGTTGAACATGGGCACCGTCTGCGACCCGTATACTTTTTCTACATCGGTGCGAGATGCAATGGAAACGGGGAGTGTTTTCAGCCGCGCGCGAAACTCCTCGGGCACTTCCTGCAGGCAGAAAATGTCAAAGTCGCTCTGTGAAATGAACTCAAATGCGCGGTCCAGCTCGCGATTGCGAAACAGCATGTTCCAGGAATAAATTCGCATACATCAAGTACGGCGCCAGGCGCCGAACTCTTCTTTAATGAGACCACGAAGCTCCAGCGCGACGAGTGCTGTCAGCGTCTCGCCCGGATTAGCAGAACTTGAACGGAGGATTTCATCACGCGTCATGGGCTCTCCCAGCATATTCCAGATAACAAGCTCGGCGTCTTCAAGGTCGCTCGGCGCCGTTCCGCCCGAGGCGGTCTCGCGCGGCGGTATACCGAGCGCTTCAAGGAGGTGGAGGGAGTCGGCGATGAGCGCGGCGCCGAGGCGGATGAACAAATGCGGGCCGAACGCGTGCGGGTCGCCGATACGATGGGGAATACAGAGCAGGTCGCGATTGTACTCGCTCGCGAGTCGCGCCGTGATGAGCGTTCCCGACTTCTCTCCCGCTTCTACGACAAGCACGGCGTCTGCGATCCCCACCATGAGCCGATTGCGCTCCGGGAAATAGCGGACATGCGAAGGCGTGTCTGGCTCATATTCAGAGAGCATGCCGCCACCTTTCGCTAAGAGTTCTTTCGCGAACGCGCGGTTGCTACGCGGATACAAGATGGAATCGTGGAGCCCCGAGCCGGGGAAGGCGAGCGTGTGGAGCCCGGCGGCGAGTGCGGCCTTGTGCGCACAGGTGTCCACCCCGAGCGCAAGTCCGCTCACGATAGAGACAGGGTAGCCCGCAAGCCCGGTGATAAGCTTCTGACAGGCCTCCTGCCCGTAGCGCGTCATCGCGCGGCTACCGACCACAGTGAGCAGTTTATTTCCTTCGGGCGGCATCGCGCCCCGCACCCACAGCCGCTCCGGCGGTTGGGGAATCTCCAAAAGTTGTGCAGGCCACTCCGCCTTCGGCAGTTCTCGTATCTCCATCCCTGCAGTATATCTCGCGCGTTTGTACATGTTCAGAACAATACGCAGGTATCCACAATAAGGTGCGGTCGTCCCTTATGTTGGATAGTGCTATTAAAAGTTTGTACCGGTCGGCACATAGCGTGGATTTCGGCTTGCAATAACACAAACCATGATGTATCTTCTCATTCAGACAAGAGGAGATTCCATCATGGCAATAGTTAATGGAGCAGTACGTCGTCCTAATGTGCGCCAGAGCGGCGGGGAGTCAATCAAATTCAAGGACGACGCAATGGTTGAAAACAGGATCAAGCACCACCTTCTTGAAACTAAGGCTAAAAAGAAGTTCCGACTTCGGCGCGCAACGAAACAAAAACAAAAGGAAAAGGTAGCCAGAGCAGTAGAACGGCTCCGGCAGCATTCTGCTCAACGCCACGATGATAACGAATAATAATTACCAGTCCCGACCAATGGAGAGCCCTTGCTCCCACCGGCCGGGGCTTCTTCATTTATTTATTTGATATACTGGGAACCACATGCTGGACATACATTTTATTCGGGAGAATGTTGAACTGATTAAAGCCGGAGCGGCGAAGAAGCATATTGAGGTTGACCTTGCTCGCCTTATCAAGGTGGATGACGAACGCAAGCTTATCAGGCAGGAACTGGACACGAAGCGTGCGGAACAGAACCGCCGAAGCAACGAAATCCAGATAAACAAGGGCGTGGAACGGGAGAAGCTTATTGAGCAGATGCAACACCTGAAGGCCGGTATGGCCGAGGGCGAGGAGCGGCTTAAACAGGTGATGGTTGAGTGGCAGCAGCTGATGCTTACGGTGCCGAACATTCCAGATATGTCGGTGCCCGATGGTGAGAGCGATGCCGATAACATGGAGGTAAAGAGATGGGGAGAGCCGACGGCGTTTTCATTTGCACCGAAGGACCATGTAGAGCTCATGACCAATTTAGGAATGGCGGATTTTGAACGTGGAACAAAAGTGGCGGGATTCCGCGGCTACTTCCTCAAGGGCGACGGTGTTCTTTTAGCGAACGCGGTGTGGCAATTAGCGCTGAAGCATTTCGGCGCGAAAGGCATGACGCTCATGAGCGTGCCGAGCTTGGTGCGCCGCGAACCTTTCATGGGCACCGGCTATCTGCCTCAGGGCGAAGAAGATTTGTACAAGACGCAAGACGGTGAATATCTCGCAGGTACGGGCGAGGTGGCGACGATGGGTTATCACATGGACGAAATAGTTGATATGGAGAAGTTCCCAATGAAATTCCTCGCGTTCTCTCCCTGTTTCCGTCGCGAAGCGGGCGCGCACGGCAAGGATGTACGCGGCCTCATTCGTGTGCACGAATTCTTCAAATGGGAGCAGGTCGTGCTCTGCAAGGCGGAGCACGGTGAGTCGGTGCGCCTGCATGAATGGCTGAACCGCAACACTGAAGAATTCATTGAACTTCTGAATATCCCGTACCATACGGTCGCGAATTGCGGCGGCGACCTTGGCCTCGGACAGGTCAAGAAGTATGACATAGAGCTCTGGGTTCCAACGGAGTCGGAAGGTAAGGGACAGTACCGCGAAATAAGCTCGGCTTCCTACTTCCACGACTTTCAGACGCGCCGGCTCAATATCCGCTACCGCGATACGGAAGGGAATATGCGCTTCCCGCACTCGCTCAACTCCACCGCCATCCCGACGCCGCGCATCCTCGTTTCTATCGTGGAAAACTATCAGCAACCCGACGGTTCTATCAAGGTGCCTGAAGCTCTGGTGCCGTATGTGGAGAAGAGCGTCATCGGTCCCGCCCGTTGACCGGCAACGGGTTGGGCTCGCGGCGCGTCGACGTCTCCGTCGGCGTCGCGTCCGCATCGCCTTCGGCATTCTCGCGCTCCTCTTAACCGTCGCGTTCGTCTGGGGACTCCAGCAGAACCCGGTGCGCATCTCGCGCATCACCGTGTACGGCCCTCCTTCACTCGGAGGATTCGGCGGGACAAGCGCCGGCACATTTGCCGCGTATGCGCGTGAGGCGATGCAGGGAAGTTACCTTGGCCTCATCCCGCGCGACTCAACATTCTTTTTTCCTGCGGCGCGCATTCGCACAGACATCCTCTCGGCGCATTTGAATATCGCCGCGATATCCTTCTTTCGGGAAGGACTCACCGGGCTTTCCATCAAGATCCATGATCGCACGCCCATCGCGCGCTGGTGCGGAGCGTCGGATGGGAAGTCTGACTTCAAATCCGAATCCTCGAAGTCAGACTTCTTCTCCGACGCGAACTGCTATGTTTTTGATGCGAGCGGTTATCTCTATGCCGCCGCCGCGACGACGGAGACCATTAACAACTTCGCGCTCTACGCGCCCCTTGTGGGGGATACGCCAGAACCACTCCGTGCGACCATCACGCAGGCGCAGATGCTACCCTCCGCATTTGATTTTGCGCGCCAACTGGACGCGCTTGGCGCGCTGGTTGCACGCGTTATCCTTCGCGGCGACGAAGCAGATGATATTCTCGTGAGCGGAACGCGCATCACCTACGTCCTCGGGCACGAACAGACCGCCTTTGCCGCGCTTGTCTCTGCGCGCGAGAACCTCAATTTTGCGGACGGCTCTATTGACTACATTGACCTGCGCTTTGACGGCAAGGTGTATTTGAAGAAAAAGTAAGTAGAAAGCAGTAGGCAGTAAGCAGGAATTCTGATACGGTAATTTCATGAAATCGTTTTGGAGTAATTTAAAAAAGCCGTTTTTCGCGATGGCGCCGATGGCGGATGTTACAGACTTTGCGTTTCGCGCACTCGTGGCGGCGCGAGGTAGACCAGACGTGTTTTGGACCGAATTTGTTTCGGCAGACGGCTTGTATCACACACGCGAAATACAAAAAATTCCAGACGCGTTGAATCCGCTTTTGCGGGATTTGCAATTTACTGAAGACCAGCGGCCGATAGTTGCGCAGATATTTTCTAGCAAGCCGGAAATGATTGCTTACGCGGCAAAACTCATTGAAAAATTAAAATTTGACGGCGTAGACCTCAATATGGGCTGTCCGGACAGAAGCATTGAGAAACAAGATGCAGGCGCCGCGCTCATTAAGAATCCGAAGCTCGCGGCAGAAATAATTAAAGCCGCACAGGAGGCGAGCGATTTGCCTGTCTCGGTAAAGACGAGAATTGGATACAACAAGGAATCATTTGATGAATGGCTCACCGCACTGCTTGAAGCAAATCCAGCCGCCATTACGCTCCATTTGCGTACGCGCAAAGAAATGTCGGCGGTGCCCGCAGATTGGGAGCAGATGAAAAAAGCGGTTGAGATTCGCAACAAAATAAATCCAAAAGTGCTCCTAATAGGCAACGGCGATGTGCAGGACCTTGAAGATGCGCGCGCAAAGGCCGCGGAATTTGGTTGCAACGGAGTAATGATTGGCAGGGCGATGTTTGGAAATCCTTGGATTCTCAACCGCCAACAGCCAACAATCAACATACAACAAAAACTAGATGCTTTGATAGAACTTGCATACGGATTTGAAAAAATATCCCCGCCTAAAAATTTTGCAATTTTAAAAAAGCACATCAAGGCATTCGTAACCGGCTTCGCCGGTGCCGCCGACCTCCGCGCGCGCCTGATGGAAACCACCTCCGCCTCCGAGCTTGAAAAAGCTATTCACCTTTATACTTAATACTTTTACCTTTATACTATTTGAATGGCGCATCAGAGTT
>ERZ1292629.3925-Hain-H43-01um-R1-3925-length-11166-cov-5_pt1 | contig 11166 bp, 9 predicted proteins | sample MGYA00564399_ERZ1292629 | MGnify/ENA primary metagenome ERZ1292629 (study PRJEB36523, sample SAMEA6512636) | groundwater metagenome | collected 2019-01-08 | study: AquaDiva: Metagenomics assemblies of 32 groundwater samples | reverse complement strand
TTTGATGCGACAAACAACCCAACGCCTGATTTGGCTGCATTTATTTCCAATAGTCACGTAGCACTTGATGGAACTACAATTGACAACCTGGACACAGGCGTGTTTAGCGCAGACAACTTGAAAGTCACAGTACGACAGCTTCGTTTGCAGAGACGACAAGGAGGCGGTCTAGGAAGTTATCATTTTGATGGCTTGCTAGGAGCTCTTAATCTCTTGGAGACAATGAAAGAGGTCACAGATTCAGAGTTGCAGACAAACTCTGCAGAGAACGCAATCAACTGGGTATCTAATCTTTATCCAGGAGTTAGAGTAGGCACATCTGAGTATTTACACTCTGATTACAACACTTTGAACAGCAATGTGAACACTTCATACTTCGTAGTTTCACGAAGGCACAAAGTAACACACAATGTTCGCAAAAGTATTGAAACAGAGTGGCTTGGTGCGGAGATTTCAAGAACTCGCACAGCCTATTACAGAGCACGTTTCAGAGAGGCTGCATATCCAGGCACCTGGTCCGGTGTTGTTGGATCGTCAGGAACAGTCTAAAGTTGATTATCAGTTAACCACATAAACCAGTATGGATAAACTAAACAAATGGTTAGGTCCAGTGAACACTCTACTTATTGTAGGACTGTTCGCCGTGGTGCTGGTTGGTGGTAATCAACCAGGACTATCGGTAGGTGCTTCGGGAACTCGTTTCCCAAATGGGTTGAGCACAGACTCAACCAGTCCTTCAGCAGGACAGGTAAGAACAACGACATTGACGGTTACTGGAGCGGCAACTTTGAGTGCGACCTCTACAGTAAGAAATTCACCAGATGGGTATATTATAGGAGGCTCTTTTACTTCGATAGCAACAACAGCTGCTCAAACTCTTTACACTCTTACTGGCCCAGGCCCAGCAGTGTGTTATGGAGACACGGGCGTGTTGTATGCAAAGGCTGGCACATCTGCTGGTCCTTTGGCACCGTCATTGAAAGTATCAGTAGGTACTTCTACAGGCTCTTTGCCTACGTTGAATCTTATTGCATCAACAACTGTCGCTTCAACTACTCAGTATTTTGCACGAGGAGCAGCAGCAACGTCTTTTCTTCTTAACCCAGGTTCTTCAATAGTAGGAATGATTGGTGATAATAACACAGACATTTCATCATCTACTTACTATGGGAACTGGACAATGGAATATAAGATTAAATGTATTGACGCAGCAATCTAATCCTTTCCCAACTTTGTTCCTTGCTTGTGACAGGGGACAAGGATTGGGACAGGACACCATTAAAAGTTAATTAAAAAACAATGAAAAAATATATTATCGGCTCAGTCCTAACTCTTGCAATCGCAGCACCAATCTTTCTGTTTGCGGCTTCACCTGACCCACTTGCGCTGATTGCAAAGATATTCGGATTACAGGTTCAGATAATGGAGCAACAGACTAAGATTTTACAGCAAATAGCAGAAAACACTAAGAGTATGCAGAGCCAAGGTCCTACACTTGGAGGCATTGCATCAAGAAATCTGCGACTTAGTTCAAGCGCCACAGCATCAACTTCTCCGACATTCTTTAGAGCAGATGCAAGTGATATCAACAACTCAGCAAGCTCGACCTTATTAACAGTCGGTTGTGATGCTACGGTTACTAATAAGTTAAACTCATCAAATACCCTTCAAGACGTAGACACTCTTGGTTTGTATGTTCAGATTACAGCCACAACGTCAGGAAACCCAACAGTAAATGTTCAACCACAGGTTTCAAATGATTGTATAGACTGGTATGGAATTGCCGTAGCAGACCAAGTAACAACTGCTGGTACATTAGTTCAGGGCATGTCAATTTCAACAGCGACATCTTCTAGCTTCTTTACTTTTGCAATAACACAAAAACCAACAAGCCAGATTGGCATGCAGGAAGTTACCATTAAAAATCTTGCAACTAAGGCAATACGGTTTACGGTATGGACACAGACTGCAACAAGCTCTATATGGTTACAAACAACAGAAGTTGTAAGAAATACATATCGATAATATGAACATAACTAATGTCAAAGACATACTAAACAGGAAGCTGAGTGGAGCCAACATAGATGACATTCAAGGCATTTCTGATTACTCTTTATTTAAGGAGGCTGCTTCGAACCTACTTGCTCAAATAGACCCAGCAGAAACAGTTCGCAGATCTCCATTTAATGTCTTTGGCACGGTTTATGATTATTCTCCACCTTCTGACTTCAAAGAGGTGATGGATATTGCAAAGCAAGCCCAAAGAACTGAGGCAGATAACCCAACAAGACGATATAGAGAAGACTTTGACCAACATAAAAACGAAAATGACTTTACTTCAGAATGGATCGACGGCTCAAGGAGACTTCGATATTCGAAAGATGTCGGCAACGTTATCTCTGTTCACACACTTGATTCTGTAACATCTAATGGCACATGGGATGGAACTGCTGCAAATATAGTAGCTTCAACATTTAATGCTTATCAAGGAGCCGCTTCAATTCAAGCAGACTTTGATACAGGAGAGTATATTGAGAATGATGACTTTACAAAAGTTGATTTATCAGACCACGAGAATCTATCAACTCTGTTTTTTCCATTTTATTGTCCTGATACGACTGCTGCAGGAGTAGTAACAAATATCATTTTAAGATGGGGGTCTTCAACTTCGGCTTACTTCTCAAAGACTACATCTGCGCCTCAATTTGGCTTATTTAGAGCAGGATGGAATCTAGTTCCCTTTGATTGGAGTGCAGCAACAGAAACAGGCACAGTAGATACAGATAACATAGACTATCTACGTGCAACACTAACTCTATCTGCAAGTGATACTGGATATAAGTTTGATGAGATATTCTCTGCTCTACCAGAAGTTACCGACCTTTACTACTACTCAAAGTACTTATTTAGAAGTACTGCGGGTACATGGTTAGAGACACCGACTGCAGATACAGATATTATTTGTCTAGATACAAACACAGAAAACCTGTTTGTTTACGAATGCATTCGTCTTGCAGCATTACAAATTCAAGGAAAGACAGATGTGTACAATTCTTACACCACAGAATTATACGGCAATGACAGACAGGTTGGTTTATACGGAAGATATAAGTTTAGAAACCCTGATGAAACAATTCGTCCTCAGCAACAATATCGTAGAATACAATGGACAAAAAAATAGACTACAAGAAAATAGGAATTGGTCTGGGCATAATACTTGCTGCTATTTTTGGTGGTACGCAAGCAGATTTGCTTTTAGGTGGTGCGACAGACGACCAATATGAAATAGTAAGTCAGATTAAAGGCTACTATACAAAGTCTGACCCAACCAACACGCCTCCAGAGTATCTTGTTAGTGGTTCTCAAAATGTAATTATCAATGACTTAGAAAGGGTAGAAACTAGAGCCGGTTATGCTTTGTTGGGGGCAGCCTCAACCACTGCAACCGCAATAACTTCTGACTACTCCTGGAAGAACTCAACTGGTGGAGAAATTCTCCTACGACAGGTTGATAAAACTTTGTACTTTTATTCTGCCTCATCTACTTGGGAAAATCTTTACACAGGGCTTCATTCAACAAACCCAGTAAGATATGCACCTGTTTGGACAACTACAGAGCTGCAGGATGCTCTACTATTTGTAAATGCTTCTTCAACTATTTTTGAGTGGTCTGGTGGACAGAGTACGGTAAGCAGTGTTACTTCAAACACAATTGTTCTTGCAGACGCCGCTTCCTCTACTGGAAGGTTTCTAACAAATGGAACTAGAAGCGTAAGAATAAAAGACGACGATGGCTCTTGGAATACCTTTGCATATACAGGTCAATCAGCCTCTACACTGACAGGTGTTACTCCCGACCCAACATCTTTTAGTTATACAGGGGCATTTGTAATACAGGAAGTTAGATTAAATAAGTCAGAGCCATTTGAGGGCTATGTAATAGATGTTATTAAAACCTTGGACAGACAAGTATTTTTGGGTTCAAACACATCTCAAGAGGTCTATGTGTCATCTAATTTAAGTTTTACTGATTATAGTTATTCGTCTCCAAGAATTGCAGGAGAAGGCGCATTTATTGTTTTAGATGGTCCAACCATTGGATTTGAAGCAGCAGACGAACAAAAGATGATTGTATTCTCTAGTAAAAATAAAATCTATCAGATAGTATTTGAAATTTCTCCTGGTTCATCTTCTGATAGAGAAGTGCCACATGCTATTCCTCTTTTGGTAGCAGAAGGACAAGGAGCAAAGTCCCAAGAGCTTATCGGTAAAGCTAAGCAGACAATTATCTGGGTAAATAATAATAACGAGCTGGTAGAGCTTGGACAGGTTGAAAACTTACCAAGTCCACAGACACTTCCAATCTCTGACCCTATTAAACCAGACTTTGTTGCTGCGACATTTACTAATGGAGAAGTGGATTTTTGGAGGAACTATATTTTAGTAACGGCGCCGACAGACGGAAAAGTTTATATATATGACTCAGCTAAGAGGTTCTGGCAACCGCCACAGATCATTGGAGTACGTCGTTTGAGTGTTTATACAGATCTCCTATATGGTCATTCAAATAGCGTCCCAGATACGTATCAGCTCTTTACAGGGACAAGTGATAATGGTAATCCAATAGCGTTCAAAGCCCATTTTGCTTATCGAAATAGTGGACAGCGAGCTTACTTGAAACAATTCAATCGTCTTTTTACAGAGCTTTATATCGGTGGCAATGCAACGGCGACCGCTAAGGTGTTATTTGAATGGCAGGGTGCTAAAAGCATTCAGACGTATGAATTAGATGGAAGTGACCAAACACTATTATTTACTCCTGTAGCTGGTGCGGCGCTTGGTGTTAATCCTCTAGGAACTAATCCTTTGGGTGGCACTCTTATTGCAGGAGAAAATACACCAAAGTACAGAAGATTTAAACCGATTGTTCCAGTAGATTATTTTGAATATCAGTTAAGAATAGAAAGTGACAGCGTAGACGATGTTTGGCAGGTATTAGCCACTGGTTCAAATACTAAATTGAGCAAAAATTACCCGGTTAATATAACAAAGTGAGTTTACAAATTAACAAAAATAGGATATAATACAACCATGAATCCCTTACTCATTCCAATTTTCAAACAACTCATCACAGTATTAACTAGCATTTCTGTTGTGTTAGGAACAATGGGTGGACCTGTACTAGGTACTCAACTAGCGGTCGGAGGCAAAGTTTATTATTTGTCCGGCGCTGGTGTTAGTGCCTCTGCTTCTACCATCGGTCTTACAAAATTTGAAATAGCTGGAGCCACTCAAAAACTTCGAATGGCAGACTTCGGAGACCTAGGCTGTGGAACGATTGACCCTGGCAATGCTACAAAACAAGAGTTTATCTCTTTTACAGGTGTAACTCAGAACTCAGACGGTACTGCGACACTCTCTGGTGTCTCCAGAGGACTTGCACCTATCAGTCCATATACTTCTTCAACGACTCTACAAAAGGCTCACGCAGGAGGTTCTCAATTCGTTATTTCAAACTCACCACCTTGTTTTTATGAAGGCTATGCTAATAGAACATCATCAACGACTATAACTGCCAGATGGACTTATGATGTATATCCAGAAATCTCAATTGGTGATGCAACAACATCAAAGCAAATTATAACTAAGAGCTATGCAGATAATCTTGCAAATAATGATGCAGCAACTTCTACTGAGTCAAACGGGGGAATTGTAGAACTAGCAACACGAACTGAAGTTGCTTCAACGACCGCATCAACCGCAGCAAAGCCGTTGGTACTTCAAGCTCAACACGGAACATCAACCCCGGGGATAAACATCACAGCAGCCGGTGGACAAGGAGAAACATATATTGTTGTCTCTGAAGATGACGGAAAAATAAATCAAAGTTGGTTAGACTTAACAGAAAACTATACGTGGTCAGGTGCACAGGTATTTAATACTGCATCTTCTACGTTTTCAGGCAGTTTGAATTTATCAGGAGGCATAACTGCTAGTGGCAACTTAAATGCAAGTGGAACCGCTTCTTTGGCTACAACGACCGCAACAAGTATTATTTCAAAACACTTTGGCGGCACAGGGAAAGATGGTGTACTTTCAATTTCATCAGGAACAACAACAATAAATGCCGCAAGGTCTTCTATTATAACCAAAGAATACACTTCTATATCTATTACAGGCACGGCGGCAGTTGAAATATCTAATCCTGCACAAGGAGGTACCACTCTTTTCTTAAAATCTCAAGGAGACGTAACTATCACAAGTTCTAATATAGGCATTTACCTTGTCGGCTCTGGTTCAGCTGGTGGTGCAGCTGGAGCGGCTGGCTCAACAGCAACGACAACTATTACAGATGACTCATCTCATAATGGGTTAGGAGCGACAAATGGTACTGGCGTTGCTGGTGGTGCAGTATATACAAACAAAGCATTATACACGACTCCGAGCTTAGCTCGTGTATCAAGAAAAACTTATATCTTAGCATCAGGGTCGGGTGGTGGTGGTGGTGATAGCGGTGCTGGTGCAGGTGGTGGTGGCGGCGGCGGAGGAGGTGTTTTAATTTTAGAAGTTGGAGGGTACCTTAACTTTACAGGGAAAATAAACGTGTCTGGAGCTCTTGGTTCTGATGGCGCGACCGGAGGAGGCTCAGCTGGAGGTGGTGGTGGTGGTGGCGGTTCTTCTGGAATGGCTCTTATATTATATAATTATTTAACTGCAAATTCAGGCGTTGTTACCTCGTTGGGAGGAGATGGTGGTGCGGGCGGAAATGGTGGTGATAATACCAACGATGGTGGTGGTGGAGGAGGAGGCGGGGGATATGGTGCAGCTGGCGGAACTGGTGGTACTACTAACAGCTTAGGAGAAGGCGGTGGTGGTGGTGGCGGAGCCTCTTGTTCATCTTCAGCCGGTTCAAACGGTGCTAATGGTGTTACACCCAATGGTGGAGCTGGTGGAGCTGGCGCAGTCAGTTCTTCAGAATGTTATTTGTTTGCACAGAACTTATGGTTTTAGCAATAATTGAATGGTATTAAAATGATTAAGTATCTAAAAGGACAAATAGGCTTGATACAGGTTATAGGCTGGGGGCTTTCACTAGCAGTCGCAGTAACAGGGTTTATGTGGACAAAAATAAGCTCAACAGACACTGAGGTTGGTTTAGTAAAAACAGAGCAATTCAAAGCAAATGAACGAGTAGCCAAAGTTGAAGAAGCAATTACTACTATTAAAACTGACAATGCCGAGATTAAACAAGACATTAAAACGCTTTTACAAAGAACAAAATGAAATGGCTACAAAAATTAAAGAATATGATTATTTACTGGCTAGATGAAATAATAAGATAATGCTTACCGAACAACAAATTGCAGACATAAATAAACAAATTGGCACTATCAATGCCGGTGTTTCTAGTTTACAGACACCGAATCCAGTCGATCCAGGGTCGTATGCTTTTTTGACACAGGGTCAGAAAGATTCACAACAAACAACACCTGTTGGTTCTCTAACAAAACTTTCAACTCTTTCTTCTTCTGATGGACAGAAGACGATTGATAAGGCGTTAGAAGATACAAATAGAAATGCAAATCTTCCACCGCCAACTGATACTACAAAACCACCAGTACCTCCACCAACAGCAGAGGAGTCTTTAATGCAGAAAGAAGTAGATTCGTTAAAAACAACAGCAGAAAAAAAAGCAGATGCACGTAAGGCACAAGCACTACAAGAAGAAGCAGACTTAGCAGCTGTTTTAGATCCATTAAAAGAAAAAATGGACAACTCTAAGAAAGCGCAGATTGATGCAATTAAAGTTCAATATAACCAACTAAGAACAAAACAAGAAGAAGCAAATACAAGGAGAGTGCGACTTCAAGAAACCATAGGAGTAAAATTCGGAGGACGCTATGCTCCAACTCATACTGCAGACTTAGTAAAAGAACAAGTAGATATAGGACTTCAAACTATTCAGGAACTTAATTCGCAAGAAAATGCAGCTATCTCTGCTATAAATGCTGCTTATGATGAAAAATCCTATACGATGGCTTTAAAAAAATATGATGAATTACAGGAGATTCGAAAACAAAGAGATACTGCTTTAGAAAATATTGAAAAGAATCAGCTAGAAGGGCTGAAGTCTTTAAGAGAACAAGCAAGATTAGATAGACAGGCGGAAAAAGATGACTTAGTAGCGCAGAATACCATAATTAAGTCTATAGGCTACTCTGCTTTAAACTCAATGTCCGGCGATATAAAGACAGACATCGAAACGATAAAAACTCTTGCTACACAATATGGAGTAGACGCTAACATGTTATTAAGCGAAGTCCAGAGATTAGACAACGAAAAAGTAAAATATCCTGCTGGTGATGTTGGAAAGTATCAGTTTTATGTTGATACTGCAAGGTCTGCAGGCGTAACAGACGAACAAATAATGAGCCCTAATGAGTATGACGTGTTTCAGGCAAATCTAAAAGCAAAAGCGGCGGCCGGTGCTTCAGGACTAACACCAGCCCAGATAAATACAACAGTTAATTCTATTGCTGGTGCCTTTGATAATGAGTCAATAGTAAAAGAATATAACGCAATTGCTGGAAATGTCGCATTTATAAAAACAGCCGGTACTTCTCCTACTGACGATATTTCTAGAGTATATGTGTTTGCTAAAGTAATGGACCCAAATTCAGTAGTTAGAGAAGGTGAATATGCTACAGTCCAAGAGTATTCCCAAGCATTACTTGAGAAGTTAGGGCTAAAAGGCAAGAGGATTTTTGATAACGTTGGTTTTCTAACTTCAGAAGCTAGAAGTTTTATGCTACAAACATTAAACCGTAAATTAGCAGTATCAAAGGTTCAATATAACCAAGTCAAATCAGAATACCAACGGCAGATAGATGATGCTTATCAAGGCAAACCAAGAACTATAACCAGTTACTCTGCTCCTGCTGCTAATTCTTTCAAAGTGACAGATCCCAAAGGAACGACACACTACTTCGGCTCCCAGAAAGACTTAGATGCATTCAAAAAGGCAGCAGAACAACAAGCTAAACAATCAATACAATGGAAATAGATTACACATCATTAGCAAAACAATTTGGAGGTACTCAAGAAGAGGCTGGTGGTGATTTTGCTGCTAGTGACTCTCTTGGTGGTGATATCGCCTCTGCTTCTCCAACGTTAGGCGAAAGATTCAAAGCAGGGTTTGGTCCACCGGAAATGAGAGCAGAAATGAGACAAAAAGAAGAATCAGCAGGAAAAAGAGGATTTCAGATAGCAGATATTCCTGGTGATATTGCAGACGTTGCTGGTGGTGTGCCGACTCTTATTGGTACGACAATAGGTGCTTATGGCGGTCTTCCCGGAATGGTTGGTGGAGCAGGTCTTGGAGAACTAGCAAGACAAGCAGTTGGCATTGCTTTTGGCGTACAACAAGGCTATAGCGGCAAAGAACCTTTGACATCTGCTGGTTCAACCCTTGTTTTTAGCTTTTTAGGTGGTCCTCTGTTTAAAAGTATATTTAAGTCTTTACCAAAGAAGGCAATGTCGCTTATTTTCAAAGAATCTGCTGATGATATTATGAAATATGCACGTAGTGGTAAAATGAATCCGACACAAGCACAAGAAGTGTTAACTGAGGGATTTCGTGGAAACGTAGAAAAAATGATGACCTATGCAAATAATACAATGAAAGATGTGTGGTCTAAAACACAAACAGCAATCGCAGGTAAAACAGTTAATCTTGGCGGAAACAAAGTAAGCTCTTATGTAGCGCTTCTTAAAGATTATTCTAAACAATTTAAGAAAAGCACGTTTGGCTTTCAAGAGGAGTTCTCTAGTCAATTAGCTACTATGATTTCTAGACTTAGCAAGATTAAAGATGGTATTGTACCTGCTGATTTAGCACTTGAGACAAGAATCTTTATAGATGGCATTAGAAAATCTGGCTCATTTAAACTAAATCCTGCTCTTAGTATAAAAGAAAAAGATTACAAAATGGCAGCTGATTACGCAAGAGGAAAAATAGCAGAACAACTTCCAGAGGTGGGAAAACTAATGAGTAGATACGCAATACATACTGAAGCTTTTAAAGACCTTGCTAAGTATGGAGCCAAAGAAGCCAATGCGCCATTATTAGACTTGCTGGATTTGTTTATTATGTATGGAATTGACCCAACTGCATATGTTCTAAGACACGCAGGACAAACACCAAGAGTGTTTACAAATGTAGCACAAGGATTATTCAAAACTGGGAATCTTCTAGATAAGGCAGTTCCACCGGGTCTTGTTCCTGGCGCTCTGTCGAATTATAGTCAGAGGGCCTTTGGTGGTCAGTAGAAGAATCATTCAAAATACATTCCAGAATAACGCCGACAAAGATTATGAGTAAAAAGAATAACATGCCAGTATTATACAACAAAACAATAAAAAAGTACATATGCCAAGAGACACTAAAATTATAGACATGTTTAAGGGTGAAAATGGCTACACGCCACAAAAAGGCGTGGATTATTTTACTAAGACAGAGATCGAACAGTTTTTGCGGGCAACAACTCCAAAAAAGGGCATAGACTACTTTACTTATCAAGACCTTAGGTCTTTTATTAGTCAAGTATCTCCTCGAAAGGATGTTGATTATTTTGACGGTAAAGATGGCCGTGATGGCATTGATGGCATAGATGGTAGAAACGGACGAGACGGCAGAGATGGAAAACAAGGAAGTCCTGGAGTACAGGGGTTGCCAGGAGAAATTGGACGAGCGCCTAATCATAAATGGGATGGCCTCGTTTTATATTTTGAAAAACCAAATGGCGATTGGGACTCTGGATTAGACTTTGGCAAACAACTACAGCTAATGAAAGAAGATTTAATAATACAGGTTAGAGGAAAAATCAGTCAACGTCTTGGAAGTGTTCAACAAAAAGGAGGCGGTGGTGCTGGAACTGCGACTGGCTCAGGCGGGCTTCGACCTCGCCAAGAGAATCGACCCAAGCATCAAAAAAGTATATCAGATTTGCATTAGCTCTTGTTTTTTCTTTTCGCCGATCTCTTCGATCTTGGCGATGAACCGGTCGGTCAGTTCCTGGAGGCGCTTCTCTTGCCCGAATTTCTCATCCTCGCTAATTTCTTTTGCCTCAAACTTTTTCCTGATTTCGTGCATCACGTCTCCCCTAA
>ERZ1292629.3923-Hain-H43-01um-R1-3923-length-11169-cov-19_pt1 | contig 11169 bp, 10 predicted proteins | sample MGYA00564399_ERZ1292629 | MGnify/ENA primary metagenome ERZ1292629 (study PRJEB36523, sample SAMEA6512636) | groundwater metagenome | collected 2019-01-08 | study: AquaDiva: Metagenomics assemblies of 32 groundwater samples | reverse complement strand
TTTGATAAAATCGCCCGCATTCTTAAACTTGGCTATCCCGGCGGTCCGGCGATTTCAGTCGCCGCCGAAAAACCACTCACTACTCACTACAAACTACAAACTAGTTTGCCACGGCCGATGTTAAACTCCAAAAATTTTGATTTCTCGTTCTCTGGTCTCAAAACCGCAGTTCTGTATTTAGACAGGGACTTGAAGAAAAAATTGGGCAAAAACAAACTGCCGAAAGAACTAATCTCCCAAATCGCAGCCGAAGCCCAGCAAGCGATCGTTGACGTTCTTGTGTCCAAAACCATAAAAGCCGCCCAAAAATATGGGGCCAGATCAATTATGCTTTCCGGGGGCGTTTCGGCGAATAAATTGCTCCGGTCGGAATTGCAAAAAAAAGCCGAGCAAAGAGAAATTAAATATTTTCAGCCATCGCCTGAATATACTACCGACAATGCCGCTATGATCGCCCTAGCCGGTTATTTTAACCGCAAGCTCGGGCACGGTAATTGGAAAAATATAAAAACTGATGCCAATTGGGAATTAACCTAGAAAAATACTAAAATTAGACCATGGACGAATTACCAAAGACATACGATCCGAAAGGAACAGAAGACAAGATTTACAAACTCTGGATGGAGTCCGGGTTTTTCACGCCGGAAAATCTGCCCCTTCGACAGGCTCAGGGCAAGCCAGTAAAGAAATTTGTTACCTGTATCGCTCCTCCTAACATTACGGGCGAGCTCCATATGGGTCATGCTCTTGAACTGACCCTGCAGGATATAATCGTAAGAGTTAAAAGGATGCAAGGATATAAAACTCTTTGGCTTCCGGGCACGGACCATGCGGGCATCGCTGCCCAAAACGCCGTTGAAAAACAGCTTGCCAAAGAGGGACTGGACAGACACAAGTTGGGCAAAGAGAGGTTTCTTGAAAGAATGTGGCAATGGAAAGAGCAATACGGAGGCGCGATCTTGAACCAATTCAAAAAACTGGGGCTTTCTCTGGATTGGACACGGACGAGGTTTACCATGGATCCGGAATACCAAAAAGCGGTAGAAGAAGCGTTCGGGCACTACCACAGAAAGGGTTGGATTTATCAGGGCGAAAGGGTAATTAATTGGTGCGTCCGCTGTTCTACCTCTATCTCGGACCTGGAAGTAAATTACGTCCCGGAAAAAACCAAACTCTATTACATAAAATACGGGCCATTCACGCTTGCCACAACCCGGCCGGAAACTAAGCTTGGCGACACTGCTTTGGCTGTCCACCCCAACGACAAACGCTACAAAAAATACGTCGGCAAAAACTTAGAAATTGAATCCGTGGATAACAACGTCCCGGTCGAGCAGCCGACTAAAAAGAAGAAAATAAAAATAATGGTTGTGGCCGATGACGCCGTAGACCCGGGGTTTGGCACCGGCATAGTTAAAGTTACGCCTGCTCATGACATTACAGACTTTGAGATAAGCCAGCGGCATAACTTACCGTCGATAAAAATCATTGATGAACACGGTAAAATGAATGAAAACGCCGGCATTAGATACCGGGGCACGAAAACCACTCAAGCCAGAGAGCAAATCGTTAAAGATTTGGAAGAATTAGGCTTAATGGAGAAAATTGAGGACTACGAACACAATATTGCCCGCTGCGACAGGTGTAACTCGGTCATAGAACCGCTGCCGTCAAGACAATGGTTTCTGAAAATGGGCGAACTGGCAAAGTTGGCCTTGGAGGCCCTTGAAAAGGAAGAGGTTAAATTAATTCCCGAGCGCTGGGATGTCCCCTATGAAAACTGGTTAAAAAATATCCGCGATTGGAATATTTCTAGACAACTTTGGTGGGGCCATAAAATCCCGATTGAGGGCGAGGAAGACGTTTTGGATACTTGGTTTTCATCCGCCCTTTGGCCATTCGCGACTTTGGGCTGGCCCAAGAAGACAAAAGATTTTAAAGAATATTACCCCACCGATCTCATTACTTCCGACAGGGGCATCCTTTTTCTATGGCAAGTACGAATGGTTTTCTCCGCTAAAGAATTCACCGACGGGGCGCCATTTAAAAAAATATTTATACACCCGACGATCTTAACTAAAGACGGCAAGAGAATGTCCAAATCTTTGGGCACGGGAATAAATCCTCTTGAACTGATAGAAAAATATGGAACGGATGCCTTGCGCTTCGGCCTTGCCTATCAGACAACCGAGTTGCAGGATATGCGCTTCAACGAGGATGTCATTTTGATGGGTCAGAAATTTGCAAACAAATTCTGGAATATAACCAGATTCATTCTGATGAAAAACGGCGGACAAATGCCTGTAGAAATTTCGCAAATATCTTTTGGGGCTGGCACCGAAGAGCAATCTTTGCTGGACAAATTAAACGCGGCAACTAAACAAGTAACCGAAAATATAGCGCGATATGAATTCAGTGAAGCAGCTCATGCGCTTTACGACTTTATCTGGCACGACTTCGCGGACAGATACATTGAATATTCAAAAGATAAGGAAACGGACGACGTCAAAGCTATACTCTCCCATACCTTCTTGACCTGCTTGAAACTATTGCATCCGTTTATGCCGTTCTTCACCGAAGAAATTTGGTCAAAATTGCCAATTAAAAACAAGGGGTTGCTCATAGTGGAAAATTGGCCATCCTAAATCTTCCTGTTTGTGTTAAAATTATTGCGTGAGTCCCGTCTACACATCTGTCATTCTCGTAGGCATGGGTTTTACTCCCAGCTTGATTTGGCTTGCCTATTATCTCAGAAAAGATCCGCGACCAGAACCAAAATACATGATTTTGCGCGTCTTTTTTCTGGGAATAGTCTTGGCGCCTCTTGCCGTTATCGCTCAGTGGGCCTTTCGGGAAGCGGCCCTTTTGTTTCATTCTAATTTTCAGGCCTCTTCCTCCGTTGCTTTCTTTTTGTGGGCAGCATTTATCGAGGAAGCGGTAAAGTTCCTGCCGGTCAAGTTCGCCGTTTTACACAACCCGGAATTTGACGAACCCGTGGACGGCATGATTTACATGATTGCGGCGGCACTTGGATTCGCGGCAATTGAAAATATTCTGGTGCTCTTTCAGACGATCCCCAGCGGCACAGAGCTTGCTTTACAAACATGGGCGTTAAGATTCGTCGGCGCCACATTATTGCATGCGGTATCGTCTGCCATGGTAGGCTATTTTCTGGCTTTGTCGTGGTTCTATCACAGACATAGCGGCAAACTAATATTCGCAGGCATTGCCATTGCCTCTGTTTTCCATTTCCTATTCAATTTCACGCTTCTAAAAGGCGATGGACCGGAGGGATTTTTTTACTCCACGATCCTGTTAATAGTCGTGGCTGTTATCATCTCTTTCCTTTTTGCTAAAATAAAAAGACGGGCCAGCCTCACCGAGTCTAGGCGGGCAAGCGGCACGACGATAAAAGAGAGCGGCTTATCAACCGAAACCGCTTTGCCTTAATGAAGTAAATGGTATAATTAGGGGATGCCCGGTAATACTACTTTCAAATGATTTCTTTGCCGATAAGCTGGTATTCCGGACACATACAAAATAGTAACAGCTTTTAATGTCTATCAGATATCACAGAAATCTGAGAGGCAATTGAAAGTAGTATTACCGGGGATGGATGACTTTTTTGGAGAACAATTAGACGGTGAAGTCAGCCTCGCCGAGTCCGAGTCTAGGCGGGCCAATTTGGCAGCAACCAAAAGTGTCAGCAAGACAAAGCGAAAAGAAGAAGAAGAGGGCCAACTAACTGTAGACGTCTATCAGACAGATGACGAAATCGTCATAAAATCAACCATTGCCGGAGTGACCGCCGATGATTTGGATATTTCCATCACGAACGATATGGTAACCATCAAAGGCAGCCGCGGCTCTGAGGAAAAAATTAAACAATCGGACTATTACTATCAAGAGCTGTACTGGGGAGCATTTTCGCGGTCAATCATACTACCTGAGGAGATAGACGCCGACAACGCAAAAGCGTCAATGAAGAATGGGGTTCTGGCTATAAGATTGCCCAAACTGGCGAAAAGCAGAACTAAGAAAATTAAGGTGGTATCGTAACTCTCCACTTAAAAACACCCAGTCGCCGGCCGGCTTACTAGTCGGCCGTTGACTGGGTGTTTTGTTTTAGGCTTACCAGCCCCGTTACTCAACTAGTTGAGTAACGGGGCCAGTCGGGCGTTGCTGTTTCAGTTATGTTAGAATAAATAAAAACGGTGGGAAAAACTTGGACTAAAGCAATAATAGCGCTGACGACCCCCGTAATTTTAGGGTTAGCTTTCGTATACGGCCAGATTTACTTTCTTAACAGGCAAAGCTCCGCGTCTTTTACGCCGGTATCCACAAATAGTATTGCCAGCGCTAAACTGGCGAATCTCACCGATAAAGGACTAGTCCTCGTCTTTAAAGAAAAGAGGTTTATCGTCAGCCCCGAAGAATTTAAAACGTGGGTTGAAAAATATGGCCGCTCTTTTACCGGCAAACAAGAATATCGAATCAATCAGCAAAAAATTACATCATACCTGGAAAATATTGCCAAAGAAATAGATATCGCTCCGACTGACGCCCGCCTTTCCATAAGCAACGGTAAAATCATGGAATTTTCTACAGCTCAAAGGGGCCGGCTTCTGAACATACCGGAGTCGCGGGTCAATATAATTTCGGCTCTCACGCAAAATGCATACTCTTCGGCTAAAACTCCAAATGGTGAAAACGTAATCGAACTGGTAATTGACGAGATAGAGCCAAAACTCGCCCTTGATAAAATCAACGACCTTGGCATAAATACCCTGCTTGGCCGCGGCGAATCAAATTTCACCGGTTCGCCAAATCCGCGAATCCATAATATCGGCGTAGGCGCGAAAATATTTAACGGGGTGCTGTTGAGGCCCGGCCAGGAATTTTCTTTCAATCAAACGCTGGGGACTATTGACGCCTCATCCGGCTATTTGCCGGAGCTTGTCATTAAGGGCGGCAAAGTAATACCGGAATACGGCGGCGGGCTCTGTCAGGTATCGACAACTCTTTTTAGAGCGGCCGTGGCGTCGGGGCTGGCCATATTGGAACGCCATCCCCATTCAATACCTGTCCGCTACTACAATCCCCAAGGATTTGACGCCGCAATTTATCCCGGCGTTTCCGACCTCAAATTCAAAAATGACACTCCGGCTTATGTTTTAATCCAATCCAGTATTTCCGGCTCTAAACTGTATTTCGAAATTTACGGCACAAGCGACGGCCGAAAGGTAGCAATTGACGGCCCGCATCAGTACGACGTGAAACCCAATGGAGCGCAAAAGGCGGTTCTGACACGGACAATTACTTATGCTGACGGAACAGAAAAAAAAGACGTGTTTAATTCGTCCTACCAGTCAAATTCGGCATTTGTGACAATTAAGAATCCGTTTGAATAATCTTATCGGCTCAAAACTACTCTTGATGAATGTTTTATCATATGATGATTTATTCAACATTCGTCTTTTTGCCTCTTAGGTTAAATTTCTTTCGCCAGCTGAACTCATCTTCTACTTCTATCGCTTTGCAATAAGTAACATATTTTTCAATTCCGTAAAATCTTCTTAAGATCATCAACTCTTCATAACATTCAAAAGGATAGGCCCAAACGCTTTTTTGAATCATAACAAATCCCAGCTTTTTTATCTTATCGGTAAAAGCTAATCGGTTTTTATTCTTGCTAATCGGAATATCAAAAATAACCAATCTCCACTTTCCATCCCAACTCCCTCTTTTAAGCTCCAGTAAATCAATGTCTACATCCTTTATGATGTCTTTTCCCTCCTTAGTAACTTTTACCGTTATCCCCTTATCGCTTCTTCCAATAATCTGAACGTATCCTCGTCTGTTAAGGTAGTTCAAAGAAAGATAGAATTTTCGCCAAGATTTTTTATCGTTATATTTCCTAAATCCTCTGACCAAATTAACGCCGAAATAAGGACTCGCCATTGATAAAACTGCCAATCCGCCGATTCCGATACCTTTCAAAATATTTTTCGCAAGCCTCTGCCTCATGATTTTATAATATTGTTGAATAATCCATCATATGATGGATTATTCAACATGGTGCGGGTAGGAGGATTTGAACCTCCACGGCCTTGCGGCCACTAGCTCCTAAAGCTAGCGTGTCTGCCATTTCACCATACCCGCCTTCAGATTTTTTGATATAAATACGCGGTTATTTTACCGAAATTTTCGGATTTTAGCAATTTGAATTCTGGATGCCTGGCAATGTCAATCGGGAAGCTCGGACATAAAATTTTGGTCCCCGCCCGGCACTCGTCGGCAATTTTATAAGCCAATTTATCAACCAGCCCAGGGAAAAGATACATATAGATGAATGAGGCCTCGCAAAGGCTGGTTTTGAAAAAATTCTTCCTGCAAACACTGATACGGCTGTCTAGGCGGGAGTGTTTGATTAAAAATCTGGACTCTAAATAAGGCCAAGGCGCAATTTCATAACCGATTGCTTTTTCGACCCCGAAGTTTTTTATTGCCGACATTAAGACACGTCCGTCGCCCGAACCGAGATCGTAAAAGATATCGTCCGCTAACAATCCGCCGAAAAATAGTAAATCTTCTATCAGTTTTTTCCTGATAGGCACATATGGGGCGCCATAAACAGAAGAAGCGACACCCGAAACAAGAATTAAAATCATAGTGACGACGACTATAAATTCGGCGGCCAATAAAACAAATAACAGAATTTGTTGGACAATAAACATATTTTTACTTTAAAGGATGTCCCTAATAATCACAAACCCCCTGCCGATGGCGGGGGGGTTTGTGATTATTAGATTCAAAACAGTTTACTGTCCGGCGCCAAAGAAAGTTCTTGTTACTAACGCCGCCGTCGTTCTTAATATTACGCCGACGCCCAATATAACTGCTGCGCCAATGATTCCGTTAAAGATTGAGGTCTTCGCTGCTCCTGATTTTTTTTCATCCCCTCCGGCAGTCATATACTTTATTCCGCCCCAGATTATAAATATAACAGCAATGACAATGCCGATAACCATCAACCAATTGGCAACCGTTTCAATCAACTGCTGAATTTTGGTCAGGGTTAATTCCGTTCCCGTCGGCAGATTAACTGCCGCGAAAGATAAGAGGGGCAAAGCAACTAACGCCGCCGGAACTGCTAATTTCCATCCCCATTTTTTAATATTATCCATAAAACACCTCCTTCTTTTTTGGTAAAAGAACAAACTAAGGATAATGCTTAAGCCTGAACTATCCTTGTTTTGCTTTTTCGCCGTTGTTAAATTGTTTTAACTAGCACACCAAGGGAATTAACGAAAAATCGGTTCTGCCCACGGCATGCGCGACTGTCGCTATTATAACATATACCGCCATTATCACTAAAATACCTATCAACACATGCTGAAAATTCTTCTTGGCTGCAGTCAATCGAGTCGTATCTCCTTGTGCATACATGAACCTTAGCCCGGCTAAAACCAAAAATATCACCATAATTGCCGTGGCAATGCGAGTCAGCCAGCAGGCAAGACCGTTAATAATATCCGCGACGTCTTGAATCGAAAGGTTTATGCCCGTCCAATCCCACTCGCCCCCGCCACCGCCGCCGGCCGCCCCTTCTGCCGCCAGACATAAGTTGCCGTCACTGCATTTTCCGGAAGCACACTGCGCACCCTTGGTACACCAAGCCCCCTCAACATTGCCGCCCTTATAGACGCAAACCCCTCCGTCGCATGCCGAAACCTCGCCCCGGGATGCATCGCAGTTATTGGGGCCGAAACATTCAACGCACCTCTTGCTGTCAGGACCGCAAAGAAGACCCTCTGCGCAATCTTGCGTACTCTGGCACGAATAATTGAAAGCTTTTTTCCACCCCCCGACCTCTTCGCATATTCCTCTTACCCCGCATTTCAAACCGCTCTTGCAATTGCCGTCATCAGCGCATAAATCACCGGCATTATTACCGCCGGGCAAAGTACAGACATAATTACTGCAAGACTCATTTAGCGATTCCGTGCACTGCTCAGAGCTGTTGCACTGTACGCAGGCCCCGTCTTGAGTACCCACCCTATTGCAAAAAAGTTGGCCTCCGCATTGTATTGCGTTATTACATTTCTCTCCAAGACCGGCTTCAACCGGCAATTGGGCATTGGCCGATTGGACAGACTCTAAATAAAATCCGACGGTTATTACCGCAAAAATAATTAGAATAAGTTTTAGAGAAAATTTAGAAAACATCACTCACCTATCTCCTCTTGATTGACCCCGCGGGTCAATCAAGTATTAAAACGATTAAAAATTATTGGTTTCGCAAATTAAGAATGCTTTGGATTAATGTAACGAAACCCTTACCGATAAGTACGACGGCAAGGCCAAGCACGGCATACCAGAGTGCCTTCGTGCCCTTTTGGAACTGGGCGGGCTTATCGCCGGCTGTCAGCATCAGCACTCCAGCATAGATGATTATAATTACCGCTATCGGAATCGCCAGATTAAAGATCCATTTGCCGATGATATTAATAAGGTCCTGGAAATTTTCCACACCAATTGGATTTTCCAAATTAAAAACATTGGTGCTGCCACCTCCACCGCCAGTCACACAATTGGCATTGGTAGCACAAGTATCACTACCGGCACCGGACACAACAACGCAAGAATTGTTTTGGCATGCTTTATGAGTAGCGGCGGTAGGCGCCGGCTTACCACACTGACTACTGTCTGATATGCTTCTGCATGCTTGTTTCTGTTGGGCCGTGCATCCTGTCACATCAGAACAGTTAGATAGATTCCCCGGGCTACAGGCATATTTACCGTCCCCTGCCACGCAGGCGTAGGTACCGTAAACGCCTTGAGCAAGAGTTAGTTTGACTATGGATGAGCGAACAAGTTCTCTCCCTCCCGAACGTGAATAGGCAACAGTAACAAAATCAAAAGTCTGCCCGGCTTTCAACCCCCTATCAGCCGGTTTAATCGTTGTGGAAAAAGGGTAAGGGCCGAGATTGCTGGGATTAACAGTTATATCTTTGCTATTTACATACCCGAACTGGTTGTTTTCGCTGGAAACATAAAATACCTTCACCGGGTCACCCTTGTCATTAAGACAATAACCGGCATTTGGGGTATTAGGAGGCTCAAGGACGCTGTTATTAAAAGAAACTGTGCCGCTAAAAACAACATCTTGATTGAATCCCGCCGGATTTGGCTTGATATCAAAATTTATTTGAGTCTGACACTGGCCGGCAAAAGAAACCTTTACCGGCAATGAGACGAACAAAAAACCAGCAATGACAACAACGGCAAAAATTTTATAAATATTCTTCATCCCATACGAAATAGCTGTTGCGTAGTGATACACATAAGTTATGCCTGCGCATCATACTATTGAATTATGCTTTACTGTTAATCCCGAACACGATAGTGTTATTTCGTTCGGGATTCACGAAATTGGAGGGGTCAACGGAGTTTCCGGTGGCAAGCCCTGATTTTGACCTGCTGAAATCCGCTTCCTTTTAATTATAACCCAAACGACTAAAACAGCAATTATAGCCGCCGCCGCTATAAGAATGGGGATGAGCATATTTTGCCAGACGGAAGGGGCGGACGGCTGATAAGCCGGCGAGGGAGACGGTCTCGGGCAGTCGTTCGGACAATTCTGGTAATTTTCCCCGACATCGGAGTTGCAAGCCCCGTCATCGTTGCAGAAAGAACTGCCGCTTAAATCCAAAGTTAGGAGCAGCTGGTTCTTGTCATTGTAGAAATTGACCTCGGAAGCATCGGCAAAATACGGCCCCTTGATTAATATTTTGCCTTTTACAAATCTGGAATTGCCTTGTTTAGGATCAAAATAAAAAGTTGCCACAACCTTACCCAAGATATTAATAATTTCGCCCTTATATGAGCTCCCCGCACTGGCAATTTCCGGTACATATTCCCCGGCTATCAGGTCGTATTCAAATTCAAAATCCCTATCCGCCAACAACTGGCCGTTGTCATAATAAAGATGGAGGTTGTAAACAAAATTATTTGAGAACGCAGTCGTGTCGGCCGAGACTTGCGAAGTCATCCAAATAAACATCAGGCAGAAAAAAAACAAAACACGTTTTTGAAACTGGCACGATTTAATTTTCATAATTATTTTTATCATCTTGCGCAGCCCGTAAATGGAGGGTTTTGAAGGTTAAAATGTACGGGATCACTAGCTAAAGCCTGCCAACGTAAATCAATCCCATTTTGCTGTAGAGTAGCATTAATACTACTAAGATTACTAATGCCCCCGATATCTATACCCGTACCTTTTACGTGCGGAGAGCAACCGTTTGGAGACGAGACTAGACAGGAACCGCTACTACGAGAACAGATGCCATGCTTTATTTCTTCCTCTGTTAACTTCTGCAAAATGACATCGCAGCTTGAATTGCTGCTAATACTGGGGTCGTTCTCTACCTGTTTTGCCGATTGATAAATCTCGTATAGATGACTTTGATAAGCCAATGGGCGATAGGCTGAATTGACTACCGCTCCCGGAAATAACCTTTTTAATTTGTTAAATTCGGTTTGGAGTTTGGTTAAATTTTGTTGTACTTGAGCGTTGCTAGATGACCAGACCAACGTTTGGCCGCTTTCCATTGTCTGCGCCACTGGATCGGTTATTGGGCTTAGCGCCTTCAGTGGGCAGGTTGGCGACGGAATCACTGCCGACCCGGTGAATGTTGCGTGTTCGTAACAATACAGCTTATTCACGACGGAATATTTTAAGGTATTCAATCCCGAGCCGGTTTGGCCAACCGTGTTATCGCCATTACAAACCGTGTGTTCCGGATTGTTGTACAAACATTCCCATTTTCTGACAGGCGAACCATCACAACTGGCTTCTGAGCAATCGTTACTCTTTTGGCACCACCCCGAACCTCCATAGCCAGCCAGAATATTTCTAACCGAACTGCCACAAGTTCCTTGTGATAAAGACTTAAGATATTGAGCGCCAATACAAATGCTTTTTTCGGCATTAGCAGGATTTTTAAGCCAAGAAGGCGTTACGGAACCTTTTGTAACCCCGCACCTTTCGGCAAATGTATTCGCCGTATCTGGTTGGAGCTGCATTAGACCAAAGGAATCGCCACTGTCAGCCGAGATTTTACAGTTTGATTCTACGGCCATTACTCCTTTTATTAATGCCGC
>ERZ1292629.3921-Hain-H43-01um-R1-3921-length-11177-cov-7_pt1 | contig 11177 bp, 15 predicted proteins | sample MGYA00564399_ERZ1292629 | MGnify/ENA primary metagenome ERZ1292629 (study PRJEB36523, sample SAMEA6512636) | groundwater metagenome | collected 2019-01-08 | study: AquaDiva: Metagenomics assemblies of 32 groundwater samples | reverse complement strand
CGCGCGTTGCCGGTGAAAATGTTGGCACTTACGCCATCACTCAAGGTGATTTGGATAACAGCAATTACGACATTACCTTTGTTTCAGCTAACCTGACAATTAATACCAAACTGATTACCATTACCGCTGATGCAAAAACTAAAAGTTTTGGTACTCCTGACCCAGCCCTTACCTATCAAATGACGAGCGGCGCATTGGTAGGCGGTGATTTGATCACTGGCTCACTTACCCGCGATGCCGGAGAGGATTTAGGACCGTATGCAATCAACCAGGGCACTCTCACCGCAGGCAGTAATTACAGCATTACTTATATTCCAAGCGCGCTGACCATTTTAGACACCACTCCGCCCGAAATAATTTCTCACATTCCGGATAATAATGCTGTGGGCATTGATCCTTTATCTAATATCACTGTAGTTTTCAGCGAAGATGTGGTTATAAGCGCAGAAAATGTGATAATTTCCCCAGCAAAGGAAAAAATCGTAAGTTTTGATTCTGGAACCAAAACCGCGACAATCGACCCTATTTCCAATCTCAGCGATAACACTACTTATACTATAACTTTGAGAGGCGTTACTGACACAGCAGGAAATCTTTTGGCAGAAACGAGCTGGTGGTTTACGACTTCCGGAAGCTACAATATTCAACTGACTAAAGGATGGAATTTAATTTCCTTGCCGGTTGTTCCAAATAACATGGCTGTTGGCTCAGTTCTTGGTTCAGCGGCAAGCGCCATAGAGTCAGTTTGGACCTACGACGCTAATAATGATTTAATGCCCTGGTCTGTTTTTCATCCAGACAATCCTTCAACCAGCAACTTATCAGCTTTGACTTCAGGTCCTGGTTATTGGGTCAATTACACCAGCGATAGCCCTGTAAATTTGACAGGTCCTGGCAATCTTTTCTCACCAGGAAACAATCTTCCGCCTCAAAAGACATTAAAAGCCGGCTGGAATCTTATTGGTTATTATCAACTGCCCAATACCATAAGCTCGCCAGTTAGTTCCGCCTTAAAGACCTTAAAAAATCCGGAAACTAACACCCCTTGGTGGACAATGCTTGTCGGATATAATAATAATCTCGGATATAATAATAATCAATTTACTCTTCCTCTTCAAAATACAGACAATTTGAATCCCGGAAAAGGTTATTGGACTTTTATGGGCGGCAGAGCGACTGACACTTATATTTACGGTCCTGGTGAATTTTATTCTTCTCCTTCTTGTTCAGACACAGATTCCGGCAAAGATTATTATACATATGGAAAAGCAACGGCAACTTTGTCCAACGGGAGATTAATAAGCTATGGTGATTGGTGTTTTGCCGCGAGATATTTAACAGAATATTATTGCAAGCCAGACGGAAGCCTGGGCTATGAGATATACGACTGCCCTGAGGGTTGTTCTAGCGGAGCTTGCGCCAGAATAGTTGTACCATAATAAAAAGATAAAAAAAGATATGAAATCTTTGTTAAAGACTATATTATTTTTGGTATTTGCTTTGGCGCCGCTTATAGCATTAGCGGCGCTCGGCATCCCGAATCAGTTTTACGGTTCGGTAAATTATAGCAATGGCAGAGCGGTTTTAAGTGGAACTGTTAAAGCAAAGATTGACGGCGCGGTGGTGGTGGCGAGCTCAATTACCAATGGCCAATACGGCTACAATCCCAATTTGTTTTTTGTCACTGATCTAAATAATGATAGAGTTGGCAAAACAATAACATTTTTTGTTGATGACATTGACACTGGTGAATCAGTTGTTTTTGTCAACGGCGGATATAGAAAACTTGATTTAACTATCCCCGCGGCAACCATTACTCCGCCAACCTGCGCATCTTTTACTTATTCTGATTGGGGCAGCTGCCAGTCAAACAGCGCCCAAACAAGAACAGTTGTTTCATCTTTGCCTTCAGGATGCGCGGGAGGAAGTCAGATATTGTCCCAATCTTGCGTTTACACGCCGCCTACTTCGGGCGGAGGAGGCGGTGGTGGAGGAGGCGGCGGAGGAGGCGGCGGAGGCGGTGCCGGCGGAAGCGGAACTCCTCCCGCAGCAATCGTTAAAACAGGAGACATAAATATTGACAGCAAAGTAGATGAATATGATTTTGCTTTGATGATGTCTGATTGGGGCGGCTCTGGCTCTTCTCTTCACGGAGATTTAAATAAAGACGGAAAAATTGACGAATATGATTTTGCTATTTTAATGCTCCACTGGGGCGAATAATACACAAAACATACTATGAAAAAAATAATTTTATTATCAGCATTTGTTATTTTGGGAGTTTTAGTTTTAGGTCAAGCAGTTTATGCCGCCAGCTCAATTTTATCTGTTCAGCCGGCATCGCTTGACAGCGCGGTTGGCAAGGTTTTTAATGTTTCAGTCCAGATGGACCCGGCGGGCAATAAAATTTGCGTTATAAAAGGCGCTTTAAGCTTTGATAATTTATCCTGCCAGAGCATTGCGGTTCAAAACGGGCTTATGGCTCAGACAACTCCAACCTGCGCCAGCCCCAGTTTTATGTTAGGCATCCCAAAATGCGTAATTGCAGACCAAAACATTTTGTCTGTGTCTGTTAAAGGCAATAATATTGGAACAGGCAAAATATTTTTAAGCGGAGTCAAAGTCATTGGAGCTGGCGCAGATGTTGCTTTTAATTCGCAAGGCGGCGCGTATAATATAACCACGGTTCAAACTCTAGTTTTAAAATCAACGCCAACAACAACGGCTAAAACAACATCTGATATCACTGCCCAACAGGTTGCCCAGCCAGCGCAGCAAATAACCCAACAGGTTGAAACTCCAGCCCAGCAGACAACTGCCGAAAATAATATTCCAGCAAGTGTGGGCACGGCCTCGGTTGCCTCGGCAACGTTAAATTTCTTCAGCTCTCCTGTAGTCATAATTATTATAGCAATATTTTTACTCTTAATTTTATTCTGGGCGTTTAATAAATTTTTCAAAAAAAATAAAACGCAAGTAAAATAATCCGGTTTTGAGCCAAAAAACGGGGATAGAACTCCGTTTTTTAGCTGCCGTGTTTGTTGTGCGGCAGGGGATATTGACAGGGTTTTTTATTTTGCTATAATATACCCATACCCCTGGTTGGGGTGTCGGGAAAATAAAAATTCTAAATAAATATTAACCGTATGGCTAATGAAAAAGAAAAAATTCTGATAAATTTTAAAAAAGCGCACAGTTTAATAACCAAAATTATAGATATGATAGAAAAGAACGAGTATTGCATTGATATTATGCAGCAAAATTCGGCTACCATAGGTCTTTTGAAATCGGCTCAGCAGATGCTGATGGAAAAGCATTTAAACAGCTGTTTTAAAAAAGCAATGACTACTGGAAGCGAAAAGAAGAAACAAGAGATGATTAACGAAATTTTACAGGTAACAAAACTAAAGAAAAATTAGCGAACTTTTATGGAACTTAATTATAAAATTATTACAGCAGCGTTGATTGGCGTTTTGGTTTTGAGCGTGGCATTGAATGTAAATTTATATAAAAACAAAAATACGGGAAATCTTTTAAGCCCCATTGTTCAGACTGTTTCTGCCCAAGAAATTTATCCTATGTTCGTTTGTCCCTGCTGCGGACAGCCTTTAGACAAGAAAAATATCTGCTGCGGAGAAGCCCAAGAAAGAATAGATTTTATTGATTCTTTGGTCGCTGAAAATTTTTCAGACAGAGAAATTATTTTTGATTATATCAAAAAGTTCGGGTTGAATTCTTTCGCCGATTCGTCAAAAAAAGAAGAATTTAAGGCCGAACTAGCCAAAATTGCGCCAGCTGACAGGCCGGTGCTAGAGATTGCTCCGCTTTCTATTGATTTGGGAGATGTGAGCCAAGAAAAGGGGATTGTGACAACCCTTTTTGAAATTAAAAACGCAGGTAAAAAGAACCTTGTGATTAACAGGCTAGACAGCTCCTGCGGATGCACTTCTGCTGCTATTGTGTACAAGGGCTCTGAAGGCCCAAAATTTGCCATGGCGGGCCACGGAGCCGAAAATCCAACTGACTGGCAAGTGTCTATTTTGCCCGGCGAAACTGCCCAGCTTAAAGTTTACTATGACCCAAATGTCCATAAGGATTTAAGGGGGCCTGTGATTAGAGAGGTTTATATCTATTCTAACGACCCGGTTGAATTTGAGAAAAAAGTCCAAATAGAGTTAAATCAAATAGATTAAAAATATGAAAAAAACAATATTTTTTTCAATTCTAATAAGTTTTTTGGTTTTGCCGGCTGTGATTTTTGCTGACAGCGGACATGGGTCGGTGGAAACGATTTTGCAGGAGATCAAAAGCTCGCAGAATGTTAGCTTGAACAGCGAGATAGATTGCAATAATGTTTCAGACGAACGGTGGGAAGAGCTGGGGGACGCTGTAATGTCTTTAATGCACCCTGATGAGCAGCAGCATGAATTAATGGACCAGATGATGGGCGGAGAAGGGTCAGAATCTTTGAAAGCAGCTCATATTTATATGGGAAAACAGTATTTAGGGTGCACAAGTGGAACAATGGGATACGGAATGATGGGTTCTGGCATGATGGGAATGATGGGCGGTGGAACTGGCATGATGGGGAATTACGGAAATTATGGCGGAGGGATGATGGGAAGTAATTTCTACGGCTGGAATTGGCTGGGTTTTCTTTATCAATTTTTATTTTTATTTTTGCTGATTTTAGCGATTGCCGCACTGATAAAATGGATTTCGAAGCAAGATAAAAAATAACTTTTATGAATTCAAAGGCTTTATTTTTTATTATCTTTGTTTTAGGGCTGGCTGCCGTAGTTTTTTACGGGTATTCAAAAGCCATTCCGCCGGCTGGCAACAATCAAAATGCGCCAAAAATTGAAATATCCCCGGCTTCTTATGATTTTAAGGAAGTAGAATTTGGCAAAATTGTAAATTACACTTTTAAAATTAAAAATTCAGGACAGGAAGTTTTAGAAATAAAAAGAGTTGCAACTTCTTGCGGATGCACCACGGCCAAGGTTTTGAATACGAGCATAAATCCCGGAGAAGAGACAGACTTGCTGGTAACCTATGACACAGCTGCAATGGGCTCTGGGCCCCATGGAACAGGCAATCAAGAAAGAATTATTTATGTTAAATCCAACGACCCCAATAATCCTCAAATTAATGCAACAATTTCAGCCTATGTTAAATAATTTTTTAGCCAATCTTAATACTGCCAGCCCATCCACGATGATTCCATTGGTTGCTGGCACTGGTTTTTTGGACGGCATTCATCCCTGCGCCATTGCTATTTTAATTTTTTTTGTAGCTTTTTTACTTGGCATGCGCAGAACTTTTAAAAACATTTTTTTTCTTGGTTCAGTGTATATTTTTGTAATTTTTCTAACCTATCTTGGAGTGGGAGTGGGGTTGTTTTCCGGCATCATGTTTTTTGGCCAGCATCATTTTTTCGCCAAACTCGGCTCTTGGCTTTTAATTATTCTCGGCGCTGTAAATATAAAAGATTACTTTTTCCCGAAGTTGCCTTTGCATTTGAAAATGCCAAGTTTTTCCGGAGAAAAAAGCAAGGAGTTATTGGCCAGAGCAACCCTTCCCGCAGTGATTGTGGCTGCTTTTCTAGTCGGGCTTTGTTCTATACCTTGCGTCGGAGGCATATATGTTGCAATTACTTCGCTGTTGGCCGCCAAGACAACTTATTTTACTGGATTCGCATACTTGATTCTTTACAACATAATGTTTGTGGCGCCTTTGATTATCCTGCTTTTTCTGGCGGTCAATCCTCTTACCTTGGCGAAAATCGCTGAATTCAGGCAGAAAAATGAAAGATTGGAAAAATTAGTAATGGGGTCTGCTATGGCCGCATTGGGAGCTTCAATACTTTTGTTTTTCGTATAAATTTAAAATTATTTAAAAGATAAAAAAACATGGAAGAAAATAACAAAAATGGGCATTGCCCGCATTGCCAAGTTTCCGATGAGACAATCCAGAATCTTAAAAACAGCGCTCAAAACAGCAAAAAAGCAGAACACGACTTTAAAAAACAGCAGAAGGGGGGCGATCGTTTGGGCCTGGTTCGCGCGCAGAAAGTGAAAAAAATCATTTTTATTGGCTTGATTTTAGTATTAGTTGCTGGCGGAGCAGTCTGGGGCTTGGCAAATTATAAGCCTGCAAGCTCTTCAGACAAGCCGAAGATAACCGTATATTATTCTTCGACCTGCAGCTGTTGCAAAGAATATATAACTTACCTTAGAGCCAAGGGTTTTCAGGTTGATGCAAAACAGACCGAGAACGCTCTGTCTGTTAAAGAAAAATATGGGATTTCTTCTGATATTGAAGGGTGTCACACTTCTGTGGTCGGCGATTATTTTGTAGAAGGAATGGTGCCCGCCGAAGCAATAAGCAAATTATTAGAAGAAAAGCCCGACATTAAAGGTATTGCCCTGCCGGGCATGCCAAATAATGCTCCGGGAATGCCCGGATATAACATAAAAGGGCTTAAGGTTTACGGAGTTTCTGACAAAGGCACATCAGAATTTATTTCGTTTTAACAATAAAAAATATTTATTATCAAAAACATAAAATAAAAGAATAAACATGGAAAAAATAACAATAAACATCAGTCCAAAAATCATTTTAATAATAATTGGCGTTTTAATAGTGGTATCTGTTTCCTTTCTGGCTGGACAGTATGTCAATGATTCAAGCCAAAAAAATTCTTCTAATGGAGGCGGCCAATCTGCGAGCGTCAAATCAGAAACGGACGCGGCAGCTCTTTTCGCGGAAATTAATCCCCCCGAAGGATACGAAATTAACGCAGTTTACGGAGATATCGGACCAAAACTTATAGAAGCAGGAGCTATTGATCTGCAAAAATTTAAAAATAATTATGAGAAAGCCGGACAGCCATTGACACAGGAGCAATTAGATATTTTAACAAAGGGTTCCAACGCGAAGATTAAAATTACTCCAGAAAACTCTTATTTTCTTCTCAATTTTCTCTGGGCGGCCGGTTTAGCCGTTAAAAATCCTATTTTAGACAAGGGAGCTATGGTAACTTCTGGCACTCCCGTAGGCAACTTCGCTTCAACCGGCGGTTGGACGCTTGGCAAAGACATTGCAACTTCTTTTTATTCTAAATATTTAATAGTGAATTTAACCGCAGAACAGCAAAAAGCTTTAGAGGATTTTACTAATAATTCCTATAGGCCTTGTTGCGGAAACTCAACCGCTTTTCCTGACTGCAATCACGGAATGGCAATGTTGGGATTAGGAGAAATTATGGCCTCTCAAGGATTGTCAGCAAAGGAAATGTTTGAGGCGTTTAAATATGTTAATGCCTTTTGGTTCCCTCAAAATTATTTTGATATGGCAAAATATTTTAAGGCAAAAGAAGGAAAGGGCTGGAAAGACGTAGATGCCAGAACTCTTGCCGGTGTAGATTATTCCAGCTCCAGCGGCAGCCAAAGGATTAAGCAGTGGTTAAGCGATAACAATCTTATTGAAAAAGTGCCTTCTTCCGGCGGAGGTTGCGGGGTTTAAGATGTCAAGAATTAAAAATTTTGAAAAAATTTTTCGTTGGATTTTAATTATAGTTGTTGGAATTTTTATTATTGCTTGGTTTTTAGTTTCTAAGTTTTCATCTCCAAAATCTGAAATTGTAACTAAAAACGGTCTTCACTGGCATTCTGAATTAGATATTAAGATTTTCGGCCAAATTCAAGAGATTCCTGCAAATATCGGTTTGGGGATTGCCGAAAATCCAATCCATACCCACGACACAGATAATGTAATCCATATGGAGTTTCCTGGCCTGGTGACAAAAGACGATTTAAAAATTGGTCAGTTCTTCAAAATCTGGGGGAAAAAATTTGACAAAAACTGCATTTTTGAAGAATGTTCAGGGCCTGACGGAAAATTAAAAATGCTTGTCAACGGCAAAGATAGTTCTGAATTTGAAAATTATATGATGCAGGACGGAGATAAAATTGAGATAATTTTTGAAAAAGGAGGAAACGGCGCGGAAGTTGTTAAAGAAATTACAGTGGTTGGAACGGAATTTGCTTTTTCCCCTTCAGCAATTAGCGTTCAGGCCGGAGAAAAGGTGGAATTGATTTTTAAAAATGAAGGCAGGGCCTCTCATAATTTAGTCATTGAAGGTTTGGAAGTGAGCACCAAGACAATTGGCGGAGGTCAGACAGATACAGTTGAATTTACAGCTCCAGCTTCTGGAACTTTCACTTTTTTCTGTTCAATTCCAGGCCACAGATCATCGGGCATGGAAGGAAGTTTAAAAATTGAGTAAACTCACTAAATTTTTAACTTTTAACTTTTAACTTAAAACATGCCTACTTTAATTTTAGGACAAGACCTTTTATTTTGGATTGCTGTGTTGCTAACAGCTGTCTTTTTTGTTGATTTAGCTACTTGCTGGTGGTATAACTCCTTGAATTGGGGGCCTCTTAAAAAATATAGAGATAAACTAGTCAAATACCATAAATATACCCGGCCCATTCTGATTTTTTTAATAATAATTCATTTAATTTTCCATATTCTATTTCAAGTTTTTGGTATGATTTTTTAGAGAGCTTGACAACAAATACTCTGGGGGAGTATAATCAGGCAATATGAGAAAAGATATCAAGAAAAAAGTAATTCGCCGATTAAAGATATTGGAAGGTCAGATTAGGGGACTTCAAAAAATGGTTGAGAATGAATCATATTGTATTGATATTCTTCAGCAATCTTCGGCTGGCAAACAAGCTCTTTCAGGCATTGAGGATTTAATTTTGGAAAACCATTTATTAACCCATGTCATAGAGCAAGTTAAACACGGCAAAGAGGCGCAAGCCGCAAAAGAAATTTTGACAATCTATAGATTATCAAAAAAGAGATAATAATTAGTAAACTTAATAAAAATATGAATAATAATATGTCAACAGAAAAATCAATAAAAAAAATGAAAGGAGCTGTGAAAAGCGGTTTAATTCTTGTTTTAGTTTCATCAGTATTGTTTGCCGGCTCTTTATTTTTCTATTTTAAAAAGCCGCCAGGAGCAGGAGAATCTTTTCAGGTTTCAGAAAAATCTTCTAAGGTTGCGGGATTAAAATTTAGCGAAGCTGTAGGGCAAAAAGCGCCTGATTTTACTCTTTCAGATATTTCTGGAAATACAGTCAAGCTAGCAGATTATAAGGGAAAGTTTGCGGTTCTTTTTTTCACCGAGGGAGCTATGTGTTATCCTGCCTGCTGGGACCAAATTTCAGCTTTTGAAAAAGACGAAAGATTCAACTCCAGCGAGGTTACGGCTTTCTCCATAGTGGTGGATGAAAAAAGCGAATGGCAAGAAATAATTAAGCAAGCGCCGGAATTTTCTAAAGCGAAAATTCTGTTTGATTCCCAGCGCCTTGCTTCAAACGCTTATGATATTTTGTCTTTGCCGTCATCAATGCATCCGCCCTCATCAATGCACCCAGGCGGTTATCCTGGCCATACCTATTTTATTATAGATAAAGATGGAGTCATCCGCTACACTTTTGACGATCCATCAATGGGACTAAGAAACGACCTGCTTTTTTCTGAGCTCTCAAAATTGAAAGGAGTATAATATGGAAATACTGATTGGCGCATCTCTTATTACAGCCTTTATTGCGGGAATGGCCGCTCTCTTTGCCCCCTGCTGTATAACCGTTTTATTGCCGGCTTATTTTGGTTCAATATTCCGGGAGAAAAAAACCGTCTTTCTTATGACATTTGTTTTTTTTCTCGGACTGCTTGTTGTTTTTCTTCCCTTGGGGCTAGGAGTGGCTGGCTTAGGTAGATTTTTCAGCCAGTACCACAATACTTTATTTATTTTCGGGGGGATATTTTTGCTCTTATTGGCAATTTCCACCTTGCTTGGAAAACGCCTTTCTTTGCCGTTTTCTTTTCATCCTGCTGTAAAAGTTGGTAATAATGTTGGTTCTGTTTTTGTTTTGGGAATTTTTTCTGGTTTTGCAACAGTTTGCTGCGCTCCGGTTTTAGCTGGCGTGCTAATGCTTTCCGCCTTGCCAGGCTCTATTTTTTGGGGAGGATTATACGCTGTCACTTTTGTTTTAGGTATGACGCTTCCTCTTTTTGTTATCGCTTATTTCCTTGACAAAATAGACATCACTAAAAAGTTCACGGCGCTAAATAGCCAAGTTTCCTATTCTTTTTTTGGGAAACAAATAAACTTGGCAAGGGCAGATATTATATCTGGCGCAGTATTTTTATCAATGGGAATTCTTCTCATTTACCTTGCAGCAACCTCTCAACTTGTTTCTCATTCATCTTATCAGATGACAGTAAACGCTTATTCTGCCAGATTTTCTAATTTTATTAGTCAATATTTAGCCGGAGCGCCGGTAATTGTGTTTATTATAGTGGTTGCTTTGATTATTCTGCTCTTTAAAATTGCGCTTCAAAAATATAGAAAGGTCGAAAAACTAAAGAAAATTTAGATTATGTTCAATTTTTTTAAAAAGAAATGCCCGGTCTGCAAAATGGTGTTAGAGGAAGGAAAAAATTATCCCGAAGCTGGCGGCAGAAAATTTTGTTCTGAAGAATGCCGAGAAAAATTTCGCCAGAAATTAGTAAGCGAACAATCAAAGTCCGGCAAAGGTTCTTGTCATTAAGTAAAACTCATAATAATATGGAAAAAATTTGGCAGAAAATAAAACGAAATCCTATTTTATCGCTTTTGTGTTGCGCGCTGCTCGTGGCGCTCGCGGGACTGCTTTTTTGGTTTTTTAAAGCAAATTTTTTAATTTTGTTAGTTCTTTTATTATGCCCTTTAATGCATTTTTTTATGATGAAGGGCCACAAACGCAACAATTCCGACCAACATGAAAAAAAACAATAAAAAAATAAAAATATATAAATGCCCGGAATGCGGTTTTCAATACGAAGAAAAAGAATGGGCTGAAAAATGCGAGAAGTGGTGCAAAAAACACAAAACCTGTAATGTGGAAATAATAAAACATGCAGTAAAAAAGGTCGAAAAAAATAATAAATAATAAATGTAATGTAAGTATATTATATAATATGGCAAACGAACTAAATCCAAAAGTTGTTTCTTTATCTTTAGCCAGCGCTTCCGGAATCCTCTCCCTTTTATGCGCTCTTTTACTGGCCGTAGCTCCGGGCGTAATGCTTAAATTTTTTGGGAGCATTTT
>ERZ1292629.3919-Hain-H43-01um-R1-3919-length-11183-cov-6_pt1 | contig 11183 bp, 11 predicted proteins | sample MGYA00564399_ERZ1292629 | MGnify/ENA primary metagenome ERZ1292629 (study PRJEB36523, sample SAMEA6512636) | groundwater metagenome | collected 2019-01-08 | study: AquaDiva: Metagenomics assemblies of 32 groundwater samples | reverse complement strand
TGAACTAGAAGAAAATATTCCTGTTATTTTAATTTTAGGAGGATCGCAAGGAGCAGAAATAATTAATGAATCTATTTTAGATATTTTGACTGACGCGTTGTCCAGATATCAAATTATTCATCAAACAGGAAAGAATAACATTGATGATGCTCTAGGTCGATCCGGTATTGTATTGGAAAAAAGCGAATTTAAGCACAGATATCATCCATATGCGTTTCTTGGCGAGAGCGATCTTCGCAATGCCGCTCGCGCCGCATCTATTGTTGTCTCGAGAGCCGGGTCAGGATCAATATTTGAATTGGCCGCATGGCGCTTGCCTGCAATTTTAATTCCATTAGAAAGTTCTGCTCAAGATCATCAGCGCGAGAACGCTTACGCGTACGCGCATTTTGGCGGATGCGATGTTATTGAAGAAACCAATTTAAAACCGCATATTTTGCTTTCTACAATTGATAAAATATTAAATGATCCGCAAAAAATTCAAAAAATGAAATTAGCCGCTCAAGAATTCGCAAAATTAGATGCGGCAGAGAAAATAGCCGAAGAAATTATTAAATTAGGAATACATGAATGATGACCAATCACAAGTTCGCGTGCGCATAGCGCCAAGCCCAACAGGCAATCTTCATGTTGGTACAGCACATACGACAATTTTTAATTACCTTTTCGCGCGACGCAATCAAGGAAAGTTTATTTTGCGCATAGAAGATACAGATCTTGAGCGCTCAGATAAAAAATTTGAAGAAGATATTATTGCTGGACTAAAATGGCTCGGTATCATTTGGGATGAAGGGCCAATGCAAGATGGGTCAGAGAAAGGAGAGCATGGACCTTACCGACAAACAAAAAGAAATGTCATTTATCAAAAATATCTACAACTTCTTCTTAAAGAAGGAAAGGCATTTTATTGTTTTCATACAGAGGAAGACCTAGAAACCGAGAGAAAAGAGCAGTTGGCAACTAAAACAGTTTTAATGCATGTTTGTAAGGATTGGAGAGATTTTCCTCTTGAGGATGCTGAAAAAAAACTAAAATTTGGCAACAATGCGATTATTAGATTTAAAATGCCACAGGAATCTCCAGAAACGCCATCAAACTACCAAGTTTCTTTTACAGATCTCATCCGCAACCAGCAGATACACTTTTTCGCTCGTCTTTTGGGAGATTTTTCGTTGGCAAAATCATTAGAATTGCCACTTTATAATTTTGCAGTAGTTGTGGATGACTATGAGATGAAGATCACTCATGTGATACGCGGTGACGATCATATCCCAAACACTTCAAAGCAGGTTCTCATTGCGAAAGCGCTGGGCTGGACGATAAAAGATGAAATTGGAAATGATGTTCCTCCGTGGAAATATGCCCACCTGCCGCTTCTGCTTGGTTCAGACCGTTCAAAACTTTCCAAAAGACATGGAGCCACATCAATATCACAATACAGAAGCGAAGGATATCTTCCATACGCAATATTTAATTATCTCGCTTTATTAGGATGGAATCCAGGGACTGATCAAGAAATTTTTTCTTTGGAGGAACTCATAAAGGAATTTTCCTTAGAAAAGGTTCAAAAAGCTGGAGCAATATTTGATATTACAAAACTTGATTGGATGAACGGTGAATATATTAGAAAGAAATCTACCGCAGAACTTAGAGAGTTGGCGTGTCCATATTTAACAAAATTTTCGCAAGATAAAAACGAATACATAGAACAAATTTTGACTTTAGAGCGGCCTCGCTTGAAAAAGTTTTCGGAGTTGCCAGAAAAAATAGACTATTTTTTTATAGAACCAAAATATGACAAATCTTTATTAATATGGAAATCAATGAGCAACGAAGATGTAAAAAATTCGCTTATTAACGCGCAAAAAATAATAGAGACAATTTCTGAAGACAATTGGAATAAAGAATATATTGAAACAATTTTTCTTGCAGAAGGCAAAAATTACCAAAATAGGGGAGAGCTATTGTGGCCTCTTCGTGTTGCCATTTCAGGCAAAAAGGCCTCTCCAGGCCCTTTTGATATTCTTACAATTTTAGGGCAAGAAACCGCGATTAAACGCATACAAAAAGCAATTTCAATGCTATAATTAAACAATGAGTTGTTCGAGAAAATATCTTTTTTTATTTAGTGTTGTTAGTATTTTTTTATTTGTAGGAATTATTGTAAGTGCATCAACAGAAGATGAATTGCGTCAAAAAATTGACGCCAAAAATAAAGAAATTCAAAAATTAGAAACCGAGATTAAACTTTATCAAGGAAGTATTGCTCAAACAGGCAAAGAAGCAAAAACACTACAGATAGCTATCAATAATTTAAATCAAGAAGTAAAGAATCTTAATTATCAATTGAAACTCACACAAACAAAGATTTCAAAAAAAGGATTAGAAATCGATGAATTGAATATTTCTATTCAAAATACGCTAGAACTTCAAGCGGAACAGCAGACAACACTTATAGAGATGCTTAATCAACTAAATGAAATTGATTCAAAAAGCCCACTAGAAGCATTTTTCAATTATCAAACAATATCGTCTCTTTTTGATGCGATTGAAAAAAATAAAACACTAGAATTAAGCGTAAGCGAACTTTTTGATAAATTACGAGAAACAAAACAAATTCTTGCTGAAAAAAAGGAGGGAGCAGAAATTGCCAAAAAACAACTTTTAGTCTTAAAAGACGATTTGAATGACCAGAGAGCTCTTGAAGAACAGCAAAAAGAGGAAAAAGCGAAATTATTGCAAACAACAAAAAACAAAGAATCAGCTTATCAAAAATTATTAAAAGATAGAGAGAAAAAACGATTAGCATTGCAAAGAGAAATGGATGCTATTGAAGATGAATTGCGCCTTCTGATTGATGTAAATTCTTTGCCGTCCAAAGGAAAAGGAATTTTATTGTGGCCGGTAAGCGATGTATTGATAACGCAAGGATTTGGTCTAACTAGTTTTAGCGTCACTACAAATGTTTATAAAAACAACAGTCACAACGGTGTGGATTTTAGGGCTCGAGTGGGGACTCCAATATTTGCAGCTGAAAGTGGAGTAATAAAAGATACTGGCAACACAGACACAATTTGTCCAGGCGGTTCATACGGACGGTTTGTGGTGATTGATCACTCAAACAATCTCTCTACGCTATACGGTCATTTATCAATTATTAAGGTCACTGCTGGTCAACAAGTATCCCGCGGTGATATAATAGGATTGAGCGGAAATACAGGATACAGCACAGGCCCGCATTTGCATTTTACGGTGTACGCTTCAAATACATTTAGAATGGCCAAAACCAATAGTTGCGGTTTAATCCCGGCCGGAGGATATTTAAATCCATTGGATTATTTATAAAAATAAAAGGTCGCGCAAAAAAGAACAAAGTATGAACAATCAACCACAAAAAGGATTTATACATATTATAATCATTGTTGTTTTGCTTCTCATAATAATAAGCTTGCTTGGTGTATCGTTAAGAAGTGTATTTTCAAATACTCTTTTGCAAGAAAATTTTAGAGTTGTGGGGGAGTGGTTATCAAGAATTTGGAATAGTATACTTTTATCTCCAATAAGAGCATTATTTAATTTATTTTTGATACCAGTATGGGATCGATTTTTACAAGTACTACAAAGTGGTATTAATTTTAATACGCCTAGCAACTAACCATTCAAGCTTTCACTTAAAAAACGGCTTATTAGTGAGGGATGTGGCTTCTGGCTATATTATAACGTCGCAAAAGATATAATGGGCGACGTTATATATTTAATTAAATATTTTATAATAATCCATCTCCCTACCTAACTTACGCTGTGTTATAATATAAAACAATCTAATACTTTTACAAAATAGATATTTTCTATGTGCGTGGTGTTTCTGTCTTGTAATTTAAGTATTCCGGTTCTTAACAATAAATCCATTTTTATTAATTCATTATTTTTGTACCCCCTCCCTTTTTCCAATAAGCAATAATAGCGCGCTTTATTTTTGATGTCAAGACATGTATCATTTCTATATGAGAACATCATATTCCGCGCTAAATACTTTTGGGCAATGCAAGCAAAAGTTTAAATTTCAAATAATAGATAAAATTAAGGCGCCAAAAAGTGTTGAAGCGGTTTTTGGTACAACGGTACATGGAACATTAAAATTCATGTTTTCGCATGACCCGCTATTCCCTACTTTGGATGAAATTGTCAACAACTTTGTCGAAGGTTGGAAAGCATCTTCTAATAATATTTTTCCCGTAATGACGCAGGAACATCAAGCTACCTATGAAGAGAGCGGTAAAGCGATAATTAAAAATTTTTACAAAAAAAATCTGCCGTGGCTGTTTCATGTGGTAGATACAGAGTCTCGATTTGAGGTTTTAATCCAAGACCCAAAAACAAACAACTCTCATATTTTGACGGGCGTAATTGATCGCATTGATAAAATTGGTGAAGTAGAATATGAAATCGTTGACTATAAAACAGCGCGCAAATTGCCGGCACAGAGCACAGTGGATGAAGACTTGCAATTGTCCGTGTACCATATGGCGCTTTTAAATCGATGGCAAAATCTTGACGCAAAAAATATAAAATTGAGCTTATATTTTTTAAAACACAATGAAAAACTTACTACAGTTCGTACAACAGAAACACTCGCAAAAACATTAGAAAATATTTTAAAAACAATTCGCGACATTGAGGCGCGCGTAGAATCAAATAATTTTCCTCCTAGTCCATCTGGGCTATGTGATTACTGCCCTTACAAGACACAATGTTCAGCGTGGAGACATTTGTATAAAAAAGATGCGCCGACTATTGATGAGGAACAACTACAAAAAACTTTGCAAGAATATTTTTTGATTAAAGAAAATGACACTAAACACGCAAAACGTTTAAAAGAATTGCAAGTAATTGTCGATTCATATATGAATGCTCATAGCGTTGATCGCGTGTTCGATAATAATGGATATTTTATCGCGCGAAGACTCCAACAGCGCTTTAAATATGATTTTGATAAAATTCGAGAAATTATGTTATCCGCCGGACTACAAAAAGAATGGTATTCTATTTTAGAAGCGGATGAAAAAAAATTAAAAGCAATTTTGAACCAACTGCCTCCTAATATTCGAGATCAAATTTCCGAGCAAAAAAAACTTTCAAAAGAATTTACTACGCTTGTTGCATCTTCAAAGCCAGTAAAAAATAAAAAACCGTTACCTATACGCCTTTCGACTCGGTAACGGTGTTGTTTGGCAAGTGCCTAGGATTGAGTACCCAAACCGGAAGCGTCAGGAAGGACCGATCTCCCCGGCTAGACGATACCACCTATGCATTCGCATAGCCTCCGGGTTGTGATACATAGTATCACCCGTCTTAGCCCGCCAGAAAAATCTTTTTATAAAAATTACTCTGGTGGGTGCTCGAGGTTGCGTACTCGAGCTGGAGCCTCTCGTCCGCCTTTGGCGGACATCCGGGCTCTCTTACGGCCACTTCCTAACCCTGAAATGGAAAGTGGGGGTCTTTTGAGAGAGCGTGACTTCCCTGGACCTCTCTCGACTTATTTTTTAAAGTCTCACATTTGTCCAGCCTTAGCGTCATTATACTCCCATTTAGTTTTTTGTCAATAGCTAAAAACATGTTGATTTATAAGGAAATATTGGAAACGAATAAAAGCGCCGATTTTTGCAGCGCTTAGTTAGTAGTCGGGATGAGGCTGTTTCCGACTTTATTAGTAATTCGCGCGGCTGAACTCTGGTAGCCTCTTGACCGCGCAAATATATAAGCAGTATAGTAAATACACAAAAAATGTCAATGGTTTACAATATACTACTTAGTAACTTAGTTACTAAGTGAAGAATTATTTAGATATTCAAACCTAATTGGCTGTTTTTCTGGTGTAAGTATAGAAAGACGCCAATAGCCCACCAAAAACATTATAGAGAGCATTATTATCGCAAATAGAGCAATATTCCACCAGTTTTGGCGATACCAATCCCCTATTTTTGCCCACAAAGACGGTGTATTGACTATATGTTCATTTTCTGATAAATTAGTCATATTCATTCAATAAGTTATGAATTGCGAAATTGCATTATGAACGAGACCTGCGGAGCGCGACTGGCGCGAGCCTGCCTACCGCAGGCAGGCATAGCAAATTTTCAGCAGAAAATTATGGGTATCTCGTGAATAATGATAATTTAGTAATTCATAATAAATATAATATAAATTTTAATTTAAATCTATGGCACATACAAAAGCAGGTGGCTCTACGCAAAACAACCGAGATTCAGGACCACAATATCTAGGTATAAAGCTTTATGCCGGCGAAGTCGCGCGCCCAGGTATGATAATTGTGCGCCAAAAAGGTACAAAATTCATTGCTGGAGACGGAGTTCAAATGGGCAAAGACAATACTCTTTTTGCAGTCGCAAATGGCAAAATAAAATATGAATTGAAACGTAAAATTTGCTTCAACGGAGCAAAATCCAAAGTTCACAAAGTCTCTATTATCAAATAAAACTAAAATTATATGGAACAAATCCCAGGTGACGAAAGTATTTTAAACAAAACACAAGAGCAAGAGCTGTCATTTGACCAAAAATTGATTTTAGCACAAACCTTAAACCGCGCTGTCGATAACAGAAACACATTTATTCAAAGACAGGGTGGTTTTGATAATTTTGCAGAAGTTGGACAACACACCGACAATTTAAGAAGTGTCTACGACGACCTAGAAAGAGCTGTAACAAATGCCAGGAAAGAATTTGATGAAAATGTTCACAATAAAAAGGAGTTTGTGCAACAATTGAAAAATATTGGTGAGAATAATAATCTAGCAATTAGAATATCTTCTATATTCGCCGTGCCAAAAGAAAGCATATTGTCTCGTATTTTCAAAAATAAAGACTCCTAAATGAGGAGCCTTTGTGTTTATAATAGCAATAGAGCCTCTGCTCCCATTGTGTACATGGTTTCAATTTTATACTTGCGCGCTGTTTGAACGATTAGTTGTTTGTCTGCATCGGTCCACAGGATTGGTGGCACACTCATCATTCCTTGTATAATACAACGATCTGCACCGTGATGCCCATAAAGCCAAGCGAATTCGTTACTAATCTTAACAAGCACACCGACTCTTGCTTCAGATTGGTAACATCCATATGCCCTTGCGAAAACCAAATCACCAATTTGTGGGTTTCTCATAATGCAGACCTTTTCTTATCTTGTGCCAAGATAGCAAATTAAATAACAATTGTCAATTTCTTTATAATTATTTTCTATTCGCTTTGTTGCGCTCTGTTTCGTTTAAGAATTGTTTGCGGAGGCGGGAGCTTTTTGGAGTGATTTCTAGATATTCATCTTCGGACATTATTTCAAGTCCGCGTTCTATGGTAAGAAGCCATGCCGGCTCCAAGTGAATATTTTCGTCGGAGCCAGACGCTCGCATATTTGTGAGTTGTTTTCCTTTGATTGGGTTGACTGACATTTCATCTCCTTTGGCAGTATTTCCGATAACCATCCCTTCATATACTTCTGTATTTGGCTCAATATACAATTGTCCGCGCGTTTGAAGATTTGCCAAAGAATATCCGAGTGCTTTCCCCGCAATCATTGAGACCATTGATCCTACGGAGCGCTTGTTTATTTCTCCAGCATAAGGTCTAAACCCGACTACACGACTTGCCATAATGCCAAGCCCTTTTGTATCCACAACAAACTGTCCACGATACCCCAATAGTCCTCTTGTCGGCCCTTCAAAGACCATTCGCATAATATTTTCATATTGCTTCATATTTATTATATGCGCTTTTCTATTTCCCATTTGTTCTATGACTATGCCTTGAAATTCTGTTGGTATATCAATTGTAATTTCTTCAAATGGCTCTACTTTGATGCCATGCATTTCTTTGATAATAACTTGCGGTTGTGATACTTGAAGCTCATATCCTTCTCTTCGCATATTTTCTAAAAGAATTGCGACATGCAACTCCCCTCTTCCATAAACACGATATTTATCCCCTTCCGAAAAATCTATCTTAAGTCCAATGTTTACTTCAAGTTCTTTTTCTAAACGTTCCCGAATTTGACGTGAAGTTACAAATTTTCCTTCTCTTCCCGCAAAAGGCGAATTGTTCACAAGGAAATTTAATGCAATTGTTGGCTCGTCCACCTTGATAGATGGTAGTATTTCTTGATCCGGATTTTGACAAATAGTTTCTCCAATATATATATCGGAGATTCCTGCTATCATCACAATATCTCCTGCTATTGCCTCACTTATTTTTTCGCGATTGAGCCCGCGAAAAGTAAAAAGCTTTGTAATTTTAGAACTTCTAGGCTCTCCGTTTAGGTGTTTAATAAATACAGTATCGCCCGATTTAATAACGCCCTCATATACTCTTGCAATTGCAAGTCTTCCCAAAAAATTATCGTATCCTAAATTAAATGGTTGCGCGCGAAGAGGAATATCAATTCTTGAAGATGCTGGTGGTACTTCACGTACAATTGTATCTAAAAGTGGAGTTAAGTCTTGTGATTCATCTGTAAGTATATTTTTGGCGACGCCTTCTCTGCCAATTGCGTATACTGTCACGAAATTGAGCTGGTCATCATTTGCTCCAAGATCCATAAAAAGTTCCAATACTTGGTCTTCTGCACGAGCCGGGTTTGCGGCAGACTTATCGATTTTATTTATGACTACAATTGGCTTTAAACCAATTTCTAAGGCTTTTTTTAGCACAAATCGGGTTTGTGGCATTGGGCCTTCTTGAGCGTCAACAATCAACAATACGGAATCAATAGATCGAAGCACGCGCTCTACTTCGGAACCGAAATCAGCGTGTCCAGGAGTATCAACAATATTAATCTTTGTATTTTTGTAAAAAACAGAAGTATTTTTTGAATAAATAGTAATACCACGTTCTTTTTCAAGATCGTTTGTGTCCATACTCATGCCTTCTTCAAACATCCCACACTGGCGCATAATTGCGTCAGTAAGAGTTGTTTTGCCATGATCTACATGAGCAATAATTGCAATATTTCGTATTTCTTTTAGTTGATTATTCATAAAAAATAACCTCGTCTGCGAGATCATTTATAATAATACCAAATATTTTAAAAAATTGCAAGCAACCGAGGTAATGTCTATAAATAAACGGAAAAAAAGATAAAGTTTTGTTTGATTCCTAATTATCTATGATTGTAGCGCGAAAACTGTCTTCTATTTTGTGATGCGCCGTGTTGTTTCCATGGTTGTGTTTTTTGATGAAAAATACGGAAAGTTTTTTTGTATTGTGGATAATATGATGATAGTGCAAAATTTTCCGCGGGTAATCCGGGAATTTGAGAAACCGGAATGTTTTTTTTAATTAATCTTTCTATATTGTAAAGTGTGTTTCTTTGATCGGGCGTAACAAGTGAAATAGCTTTTCCTGCAGTACCGGCGCGAGCAGTGCGTCCAATACGATGTACATAATCATCTGGACTTTCCGGTAAGTCATAATTTATTACCAACTCTATGCCAACAACATCAATTCCTCGTGAAGCTATGTCTGTGGCCACTAACACTCGGTATTTACCGGATTTAAAACCATCAAGAGCTTCTCTTCTTTGTCCAAGCGATCGATTTGAATGAATTTCCGCAGACGAAACACCAAGTGATCTTATAGAAAAAGCAAGCCGCTTTGCAATATATTTGGTTCTTGTAAAAATTAAAGTTGGGCCAGAATATTGTTCAAGCAATTTATCAAGAACTTTGTTTTTAGAGTCTTTTTTTACAATAATAATTTCTTGAGTTACTTTGTCTGCAGTAGATCCAGATGGGGCTACCTCAATTCTAATCGGCAATTTCATGTGAAGAGATGCCATTTTCATAATTTCCGGCGGCATAGTCGCTGAAAAAAGCATAGTTTGACGATCTTTTGAAATTTCGCGAAAAATTCGTTCAATTTGAGGAGCAAAACCCATATCAAGCATACGATCCGCTTCATCAAGCACGACTATTCGTACATTATTAAGTTTAATAGTTCTTTGTTGCACATGGTCAATAAGTCGTCCTGGAGTGGCAATAATCACACGCGGGTTTCTTGCTATTGCGTTAAGTTGCGGACCCATTCCTGTTCCACCAATTAATACGACTGTTTTGAGGCCTATATTTCCGGCGAATTTGCGAAGCGACTCATCCACTTGCAAAGCAAGTTCTCGTGTTGGCAACACCACAAGTCCTTGGCCTTTTATTTGTGCCAATTGTTGTAGCATTGGGATGCCAAACGCAAGTGTTTTGCCTGTGCCTGTTTGCGCAATACCTACCATATCTTTGCCTTGAATTGCGGTTGGAATAGCCTGCTTTTGAATAGGAGTCGGAACAACATATTTTAATCGAATTAATGTTTCAAGAAGCGACGGCGCAATACCGAGGCCAGCAAAACCCGATGTTTGTTGAGAATTATTTTTTTCCATAATTAAAATCTAGTTTTCTAGTATGTCTTGATGAGAAACAAGCCAGTCCATAAATTTTTTTCTATGTTTATCGATTGACCAATTACTTTTATTTTTGAAAAGAGTTGAATGTTCAAATTGAAAGTGATTTAGCAATTTGATAGACGCGCGAGGAAATCCCTCGGGAATTGTTTTATTGTATAGATCAACAAATGCCGAAGCAGTTACCACAACCTGATTGATTTCGAGGTCATTATTTTTATGTTTTGTCACATTTTTATAGTATCATACATCAATTAAAAACACAAGTATTTTTTGTAAAACCTAAGCCGGACAAAAGTCCGGCTATATTGTTTCCCTCCATTAAAATTGTACTGGATAGGATGGTGTCGAAAACGCTCCTTGCACTGATGCTTGACCGTGCTCGAAAGCGCCTCCGATAAACTGAAAGAACATCACGAGGGCGTGGTTCAAACTGCTCCATACTTCAGGGGCAAGTACGCGCAGGACCACGATCGCGACTGCTAAGCCAAATGCTCGTAGTATTTTCATGGGAGCAATTGTTACCCATTAATTGAGGGTTTCAGTTGCTCGACCATGCAACTTAATGCAAATGGCTTTGCAAAGCCACATCCCTCGCGAATTGCGATAAGCAATAGCAAGGACACACTCACAAACAACAATTCGTGAGAGATGTGACTGTTCTTTATTCTTTGCGAAATTTACCTTTGAATCCGAACACCTATAAAATGAAGGTATATGAACGA
>ERZ1292629.3916-Hain-H43-01um-R1-3916-length-11186-cov-5_pt1 | contig 11186 bp, 9 predicted proteins | sample MGYA00564399_ERZ1292629 | MGnify/ENA primary metagenome ERZ1292629 (study PRJEB36523, sample SAMEA6512636) | groundwater metagenome | collected 2019-01-08 | study: AquaDiva: Metagenomics assemblies of 32 groundwater samples | reverse complement strand
TGCTTGTAAGCGCGCTTACGATGATTGCGGTCGCATTAAGCAGGCGCAAGTAGGATTAAATTTACCTCCCCAAGAGCGCTCGCAGTTGTTCTTCGAGTGAACGAAGTTGATCAATCAAGCTTTGCATTCCTAAATTTCCCGAGATATTAGCTGTTTGGCTAACGGGAATCTGACTTTGCGTGCGGCCATAGCCTGATGCAATCGGCGCGGGAGCCAAAAAGTTTTCCGCGCTCCAGCCCTTCAATCCGTTCGCCCAGTTTACGTTCCACCAAGTGTAGCCGCAGCCTTTTTTGGGGCCGCTTGCAACCGTCCCAAACGCTCCCTGTGCCGCCACGCCAACTATTTTACCGGTCGTACAGGCTTGCCTTCTTACATTTAATGCGGCTGTAGCCGTAACGCGCTGTCCAACGTAGAAACGAGCTGTTGACGAGGCTTGTGTTGTGGCGGAAACGACTGCGGATTGGTTCGAGGTATTTCCCGAAGGATCGTAGGCGGAAACAGCATAGGAATAAGTGGTATTAGCAGAAAGGCCGGTATCAGAATAGGAAGCGAGAGATGAAGCGCCTATCTTCGTTCCGTTCCGGTAAACATTGTAACCCGCCACGGCCGAGTTCGGATCGGTTGAAGGAGTCCAAGCAAGGTTTATCTGCGTCGATGAAATCGGAGCGGCGGTAAGTCCAGTTGGAACGGTTGGGGCAGTCGTATCCTGGAGCGGAGGGGAAGCCGCCGCCGGTCTTAAGGCAACTATATGATTCACGCTGTAAGTTGCGATGCCGGAGATAAGTGTTGAAATTCCGGTTGGATTCGCGGGATTAGACATGACGCCCAAATAAAGATTGGGGATTACTCCATCGCCCTGCTGGGTTTGGATAGCGGCGAAGCCGGCGGGATATGTAGTGAACATGTTACCGTAATAAGTTTCGAGGCCGGAGAACCGAAGCACTGCGTCGGAAGTGGTGGAAAGTGAAAGTGAAGGTGCGGCATGCGAGATTGTCCGCCCCGAGGTCGTGCCGTAGGCGAAGTTATCAATCGGGTTTGTTTGATTCGCGCCTGACCAGGCAGAGACGGACCAAACGGGGGCGGCTGGATTCGTCCAGGCGAAAGTAACAGAAGTCGGATCGCCCGTGGACCATTTATGCCAATAGATTCCTTCAAAAGTATTGTATGTGCCGTCGCTCGCCGCTTCACTTACGGTTGCGTATCCCACGGGACGGATCACGTTCGTGTTGGTCGGGCTGCCCATGAGGACTAATTGCACAATCACGATATCGCCGTTTACTACGGCCGGCAGAGAAATGTTTTCGGAAACGGAATTGGTAACGCGGTTCGAAGCCAAACTTGAGGCGCGGAGGACCACCGCGGAAGTGGAAGTTGCAGAGCTGCCGCCGCTTGTGAAGGTTGTGGCCGAAGCAGAAGCCGATTGGCCAGAAATATTTCCGGAAGGATCGTAAGCGGCCACATTGTAGGTGTAAGTAGTGGCTGGAGAAAGGCCGGTGTCGGAATAAGAAACTGTGCTCGCGCCGCCCACACGGGTTCCGTTTCGATAAACATAGTAGCCGGAGACGGCGCTCGTCGGGTCGCTCGAAGCAGACCAGACGAGATTTATCTGCGAAGGCGAAACCGGCGAAGCGTTAAGTCCGGTCGGGATGGAGGGAGGCGTAGTGTCCGGCGGAGTGGAGGTGGCGCCCGGATCGCAAATGCCGGCATTCAAGAAATTGGCGATCGGAGTAACGGCATCGCCGTAAGCTTTGCCCGGGATGGTTGCGCTTGCGCCGACCGCCGGCTCGGGTTTCAGGGGATATGGACCCTCGTTTCGCCATAGACAAGTTCCGTCTCTGGTTGCGGAACCGTTTCTCGCCGCCCAAACGGGAATTGTATTACCGCTTGTGCAACTCGTAGTAATGCCTCCGCTTAAGGCTTGGAAGTTCGTGCCGTCGAAAATGATTGAAGGAGCGGTATACGCATGATTCGCTTGCCAGAGCGTGCTCTTTGAAGCTGCGATGTTCGTGGCTGAACCATCATAGGGATTATCAGCATCCGAGCTTACAAGGCCGCCGTCCCATTTTTCGTTTGCCTGGTCGTAAAAGGGCCAGTGTTCAAGGCCAACTACAACGTACTTGCCGTTTATATCCTGAAGATGAAGAATGCTTTGCCATAAAGACACCAGGCCTGAACCCTTTGCTGATTGGCTGGGGTAAAGCGCGCCGCCGCCAATCGAACTGCTGAATTGGGAATCCGGATTCGCGGTCGCATAATCACCGAGAATTATCGGGGTCGATTTGCCGCCGGGGATAGAAGCGGCGGCGATAATTCTTTTTACTTCGGAAACTACATTATTCAAACCGAGGCCGAACGGGGACACCCAAAATCCGTCCGCATAAGGCGCCATTGCTTGGTAGACATAGCTTGGTCCGTCATAGACGGGGAAAAACATCGGCGGGCAGGATGAGCCGCAGTTGTTGTAGTATGCGGTTCGGACGATGCGCGCGTAGGTTCCCGCAAAATGCGCGACAAAGGCTTGCAGATCGGTTTTGATCTGCGCGCTCGCGCCCCAATTATCGATGTTTGCGGGACCGCTGCCGCCAGCGCCGCCGCAGTTAAGTTTTTGCGTTGAGGAAAGGATATGCGAGCCGTTCTCATCCAAAAAACCGGTGCCGCTGCCCCAGGCAGCGTAAGTTCCATTGTGAATGCCCGTGAGGCCTGCGGGATCAGTCGTATTCCAGCTGGTATAGATCTGGCTGCCGAACCAAGCATTGTTCAAAGCGGTTAAGGCAGAAGCAGCTTGAGACGCGCCGCAGTAATTTACGGCCGCAGGATCGGCTGAACCTGCGCAGCCATACTTTTGCGCCAAGTAATCCCGCAAAGCTGTTTTCGTGTAAAGCATCGTGTCCGTATAGGTCGGGCTGCCAATTTCCGCAGAACCACGTTTCATCATCGGATTGTTCGCTGCGGCGATGAAGGCAAGATCAGCATGAGTGCCGTCTACGGTATTCAAGCCGAAAAGATAATCAGCTTCTTCCGGTAGCCCCACCATGATATTGCTCCAACTGCCGAAAGTGAAATTAGTTAAAACTTTGTTATAAGCGCTTTGAGCGTTGGGGTCGAAGGGGTCTGCTTGGAGACCGGGATAAATTCTCGTTCCGCAAACCATGCCGCTCGGATTTTCGATGCGCCACATGTTTTTAACGTAGGGAGCTTGGTTCATTGCATATAAGCTTGAACCTTCTCCGTTCTCGTAAGGCAGTCCGTCCGCCGGATGATTGCCGCCGGAAAATCTTCCGGAATACATTCCGGCTGCGTTGAATCCCCAAGACCGCAGGCGGGAATCTTGCGTTCTTGCCCAAGCGTCCCAGTCGGGATACTTGGCGGGAACCGCATTCGTGAATTGGGGCGGCACGCCGTTAGTGTTTCCGGGATAGGTGAGAAAGCTGTCGTCGGTAAGGGAAACTCCGGCATATTTACATACCTTGGCTCCCGCTGGCGATACCCATTCAAAACCGCTCGTAGTTGATTGCAGATTCCAAACCGAACCGGCACGCGTCAATTTTGCCGGCAACAAAAACAGCATTCCCAAAGAGAACGCCATAAAAATTAAGCTCGGGATAACCCATCGCAATCCGCTCGATTTCCCCAGGGTTAGGGATTTCATTTTAGAGAATTATATCAACTATGCAAAAAGTTGGCTAACCCCAAGCCCCAAGGCATAAGTCCTGATGAAAAAAGGACAGACTATTAGCGGTCTGTCAGCGCAATGCGGCGGGTTAGATTCAGGTACACCCTAACCTCGTTTTTGGCGGTGCCTGGACGCCAGCGGTAGACGGCGGCGGTTGCCCAATCAAAATCCCAGCGCTTGCCCCAGGCATAACTTACGCCCAAGGGGCCTGCGGTAAGATAGTCCGCGCCGGAGCGGTGGATATTCTCCGTTTCCTGCCGCAAGCTTAAGCCCTTCCAAATCCGCTCCTCCATGATTACGAATTCGTAGAAGGCAGGCGTGGGCGAGATGATGACGGCGGGCTCGATATAGAGCGAGGTCCGCTTGCTCGTTTTTGCCCGCAGCCGGACATCGGTGGCGAAGAGGCGCGTCCCGTAGAACTGTTTTTGGATCAGGCCTTCCACCCACCAATTCTCCTCTCGAAAACCGATGCCGGCGAAGATGTTGGTGTTGTGAGGACTCTGGGTTTTGAAGTTGCTGATCGAGTAGACGGGGATGTACCAATGGTCATTCACGTCCAGAGCCAGCTTTACCACGGTGCGATTCTGCAAGTCTTCCGCCTCAAGGCGCGGCAAGAGGGCGCAGAACGCAAAGAGCAGTACAAATCGAAGTCTCATGTATCCCCCAGATTTCGAGGTGCATCCCCCAAACCTCGAAATTCTCTCGCGAGTTCGAGAAAAACAGCGGCCGAGATTGTGGCGGCAACTACGCATGACAGACGATCTTTGCCCGAGCAGGCGAATGCCAGGAAATACGATAGTTGTCCGCAGAAGCCGGCGAAAGCGCAGCTGGCTGCCACCTTCAACCCCGTTTTGCCCGTGCCAAAGGCAAAAAACAAGCCATCCAGAATCGAAACTTTCCAGGCCATAAATACCTCCGGTGTGCTTGACGCTGGAGGGGACAGTATTCTATAATAAATGAGTGGCCAACACCACCATTTGGCGACAATAGCCACCACTAGAAATATGAACCAAGAAATTTATTCCGGCTTAGGCTTAAGCCCCAATGAAGCCAAGATTTACGAGTCGCTTATCCAAAAGGGAGAATCTTCCGTGAGCGAGATTGCCATTGCGGCCAAAATTCACCGGCGCAATGCTTATGACGCCCTTGAGCGTCTGATCAATAAGGGTTTGTGCTTTCAGATTTTTTCCACGACCGAGAATCGCTACAACGCCGTTGATCCTGACAAGCTCATGGAACTTTTCCGCGAGAAAGAAGAACGCTTGCGCGAGGTTCTGCCCGAGTTGAAAAAAAAATTCATCACGCGCGTCGCACCGGAGGAGGCTTACATTTATCGGGGCTATGAGGGGCTGAAAAATATTTGGCGAGACGTGGTGCGCGTCGGAAAAGAAAGTTATTTTATCGGCGCCAAAGGCGGCTGGTATGATCCAGCGCTGGAACCGGCACGGAAAGCATTTTTCAGGGAGGCGAATAGAAAGAAGATAAAATTCATTCAGCTTTTTGATGCAGAAGTGAAAAGTGAACTCCCGAATTTCCCCAGGCATTTTGAGGGGCAGCTCGAATACAGATTTTTACCTAAAGAATATTCAACAAATTCAGGAGTTCATATTTTTGGAGATTACGTCGTTACGCATACGGGCCTCACGATTGGCCGGCTCGCGGAGGATACCATCTTTTTCGTATTGCACAGCAAAAATCTAGCCGAGAGCTATCGGAAGTGGTTTTGGTATATGTGGAAGCAATCTACGGTTGCGCGTAAGTAGGCGTAAGGGCTCAATTGAGGCATAATCAAGTTGAATGAAGGTTTTTATAGGTATTCTTGTTTTTGTGTTGCTTCTAACCACCGGTTTTTTCTTTTGGCCGCGCAAGGCGCCGCCTGTGGAGCCCGGGCCGGATTTAGGCAACTTGGCTTCAAGCACGGAGCCGATCCATCCGGAAAAATTAACCTGGCAAGCGGTGCCCAATATTCCCTGGCAGGCTCGCGATTCGCATGCGGTCTATACATTCAAGAATGCCTTGTGGCTTTCGGGGGGGCTCGACGCCAACGCTGCGAAAATTAATGCGACGACGCCAAATTATACGAACGCGGAATATTTCAATGACATCTGGAAATCGGCCGATGGTTTAAATTGGGAGCGCGTCGTCGAGCATGCCGAGTTTCCGGAAATCCGTTCCGCTTCTGTATTCGAGTGGAAAGGCACGCTTTATATGGTTGCCGGTTTCAGCCCCAAGGGCGGTGGCTACCATGTCGGGATGTGGCAATCCGCGGACGGAGTGCATTGGCAAAAGTTCCGCAATGACGCGCCCTTCGAACCGCGCGAGGGCCAGAAGGTGATCGAGTGGAACAGCAAGCTGTGGCTCCTGGGCGGCGTAAATTACGACCGGCATAAACTTTTCAATGATATGTGGTCATCGAACGACGCCGTGCATTGGGAAAAAGTTACGGACAATGCCGGCTGGGCCCCGCGCTGGGACTTCGACGCCGCCGTATATAAAGGAAAACTTTACGTGGCGGCTGGGATGCAGTTCGAAGGAGTGGGCTTTAACGATGTTTGGGCTACTTCGGACGGCAGTAATTGGAGCGAGGTAACGCCGACGGCGGAATGGAACAAGCGCCAAGGCGTGGGGCTTTTGGACTGGAAAGGATATTTGTGGCTTATCTCCGGCCTTGATGCGAAGACGAATGCGGGCGTCGGCGACACCTGGTACTCGGCCGACGGCGCGCATTGGCAGAAAACCAAAACGGATGGACCCTGGCTGGGGCGCGAAGACCACGCCGTCATAATTTTCCGCGACCGGATGTGGGTTTTGGGCGGAATGAACACGAATTGGAATTGGGAGAACGATGCGTGGTATTCGGTATTTCCATAGCTACGAAATACCCAGCCTCGCGTCGACGCGCGAGTCGAGGCGGGCGAATTATTACGAATATACATATATATGTACGTAAATTCGTACTGATGCGTAATTTCGTAATATAATTAGCAGATGATCAATGAGGAATTAATCGTCTACATTCATAATCAGCTGCAAAATGGGGTGAGTCCCGAAAATTTGCGTTCCATTTTACTTGCGCAAGGCTGGTCTAAGGCAGACACGGAAGCGGCTCTAAGCCTTGCGATGGGAAGTGATAAAGAAGCAGCTCCGGCAAAATCAATGGCGGGAGCGCGACTGGCATCGGGCGCGTCTGCCGAGCCGTCCGGATCGCATAAGCGGCTGATTATGGGAGTTCTCATCGGTCTCCTCGTGCTTTTGATCTTGGGCGGGGGAGCGTGGGGCTATACGGCATACCGTGAAGCGCCTGCGCAGGTGCTCCTCGCTTCGCTGCGGAATGTGGCAGGCTTAAAAAGCGTAAGCTATGACGGCTCGGTGAATTTAGCGGCAACTTACGAAGCGCCGCAGTTGCAGTTTTTGCAATTGCCCGCGGAAGGTGTTTCACCCGAATCCATTTTGCCCAAGCGGGAGCAGGCGGTTATAAATCTAAATTTCAAAGGAGCCGCGGATAATTTGGATCCGGTTCTGCCGAAATCCAGGTTCGAAGGTGAAGTTAATTTCGAAAGCCCCCAGGGCATCCTAGGCGGCAGCGGGGAGGTAATGGTGCGCGGAAAAAAATTATATTTCCGCTTGCTTAACTTGACCGGCATGGGCGAGGCGTTTAAGGTGCTTACGAACAAATGGGCAGCCGTTGATTTAGGCGAAGTTCCGCAGGAAAACGAAGTTGACCCCGAAAAGACCAGGGCATTGCGCGCACTTTTTTCTCGATCGCGCTTCGTTTCCGTGACAAAGACATTCTCAGTTGAAAATCTGAATGGTATAGAGGCTTACCATTATGAACTTACTTTCAATAAAGAAGGGCTCAAAAATTTTTATATCGAGGCCTCCGAAGTCGTGAGCGAAGAAACTATGTCTGCCGAACAGAGGCAAATGCTGGATGATATTTATACCAACTTCGAATTTCAGCCTGCGGAAATTTGGATCGACAAGAAAGAAAAATTGCCTTTGCGTTTGCGCATGGGATTGAATTTTAACGAAACCGGAGTTGGGGCGTATGGCGGTAAGTTTACGGGATCGTTCACTGCCGAATTCAATTTCAAAGATTTTAATTTACCGCTTAACTTGACCGCGCCTGCGGAGGCGCGCCCGGCAAAAGAAGTGTTCAAGGAATTCATAAATCTTTATTTAACGAGCAAGCTCATGCAAATTTCATCCTCAACCGCTTCCTCCACGCATTAAGCCGTTTTTGGGGCAAAAACTGCGTTTAGTTATCCACAAGGCCATATTTTAGCCCTAGTGTAAAATTATCATTAGGTAAAGGTCGATTACCATTATTTTGCTACCATGATTGTACAAAGTTGGACTGATGTAGTGGTGAGCTCGCTCCAGGGCTTGTGGTATGGAGTCGTAAACTTCATCCCGAACCTCTTGGGCGCGCTGATTGTATTTGTAATCGGACTTGTGATTGCTGCCGGTTTGAGTTCGCTTGTGGAAAAGATCTTCAATGCGCTTAAGCTTGATGCGCTTTTGGCTCGTTTGGGGCTTACGCCTTATTTCGAGCGGGCGGGTCTTAAGCTGCGCGGAGCTCATTTCTTGGGGCAGCTCGTAAACTGGTTCCTGGTGATCGTCTTTTTGCTCGCTGCATCAGATATTCTCGGGCTCTTTGCCCTTTCGGCGTTCCTCAAAGATGTGCTCTTCTACGTTCCGAATATCATCGTCGCGGTCTTGATTATGCTCGCGGCAGTGGTGGTCGGCAATTTCCTCCGCCGCTTGATCACGGCTTCCGTGATGAGCGCGCGGCTGCATGCGGCGCACTTCTTGGGTTCGCTTACCTGGTGGGCAATCGTAATCTTCGGACTTTTGACGGCGCTCGTGCAGCTTAACGTTGCCCCAGGCATCATCCAGAGTCTCGTTACCGGCTTCATCGCGATGCTTGCTCTGGCCGGCGGCTTGGCCTTTGGCTTAGGCGGACGGGATTACGCGACTCACCTTGTAAACAAACTTCGCGAACGAACCGAACAGCGTTAGTTTGTTGCCAAAAACAAAAATCGCCGCTCGATATTTTGTCCTGTGCCGCTTGAAAACGTGCCGCTCAATGCGTGAGGCATTGAGCGAGCCTCTCGCCTCGTATCCGAGGCGAAGCGCGCGCCCAGCTTTAGTTGGGCGGGAGGGGACGATATCTAGAGGGCGATTTTTGTTTGTGTAGCCTACTTGATCGGTTCAATTCCTTCATCATCTTCTTTCGTTTCCACTTCCGCTTCTTCTTTCTCTTTTTCGTCCTCTTTCTTTTTTTCAGTTTCGGCTCTAACAACTTTCGACTTCGAAGAATTTCTAGGCATAAAATGTATGTCAAAACGACCTTTAGATGTATGACGACGCCTGAAATTCGGGCCGCTTACAGGGTTTCCTCGGGCTTGCTTGACAGGATATTTCTCGTGAGTATACTTAAGCTCGTAATGATGACCGAGAAAAACTTTCCCCGTATAAGCGGCTGACGCCTTAATTTCCGCCACTCGGCGGAACGATGGCGAGCCGCTCAACGAGCGGTTTTTTAATCTCTGTCGTCATCGGACCTTGACATAATCCGGCCAGCATAGAGCTTATGGCGAATGGCTTATAGTATTTAATTATTTGTTATATGCCATTTTGCAATATGTTGATCTGGAGCTCCGAATTGTAGAGTCGGGGTCTATCTCTTGTCCCTATGACAAGAGCGCGGACAGTCGCGGACTGGACGCGGATTAACGCGGACGAATTAAATTGTCTGCGTAAGTCTGCGTGAAGTCAGCGTTGGTCAGCGCTCTCGCCGGACGAGAGAGTAATATCAGAAACCCTGCGCCACTTTCGCGCCGAAAGGCGCTCTATCGGCGAATATCGAATCAATTACGAATATACGAATTAGTATATTCGTAAGAAATTCGTAATTCGTTGATTGCTCGCAGTCGCATGCGAGCACCAATTTCTCGTGGCGGGCAGGGAATGTCATCTTGTCTGCGACAAGATCGCGGATCTTCGCTGATCTAATGCGGATAAACGCGGATAAATAAAAATATCTGCGTAAATCTGCGTGCAATCTGCGTACATCAGCGTTCTCGCCGCAGGCGAGATGATTAAAGTCAGTATTGGGATGGTTGGCAAAACCAGTGCTTCGCACTGGAAATTCGAAATTTGAATCTCGAAATTCGAAACAATTCTGTTTCGTATTTCGTGCTTGGGATTTCGTGCTTCCAATGCGGAGCATTGGATAAGGGCGAATGGTGGATGCCTAGACATCAAAAGGCGATGAAGGACGCAGCTTAGCGGCGATACGCCTCGGGGAGGTGCGTAGCAACCTTCGATCCGGGGATTTCCGAATGGGGAAACCCAATTGCGTAAACCGCAATTACTCGCAGCAATGCGAGTGCGAACCCGCTGAAGTGAAACATCTCATTAAGCGGAGGAAACCAGAATAAATTAATTATTCCCTTAGTAGCGGCGAGCGAAACGGGAAGAGCCGAAACTAGGAATTATTCTTCAAAGAATGCTTCTTAGGGTAATAAGAGAGAAACACTGTTCAGATTTCGGATTTCGGACGTCAGACGTCGGATTTCGGATTTCAGACGTCAGATTTCGGATATTAAGTTATCTGATTTCTGATTTCTGAACTCCGATGTCCGATAGCTGATATCTGAAGTCCGATGTCTGTTTAAGGAGAAGTTACAAAGACATTGATTAGCCGAATCCGCCTGGAAAGCGGAGCCGAAGACGGTGATAGCCCCGTAGGCGAAAATCAACGGCCTTCTTAGTTTCTCATCTTCAGTACTTCGAGATAAGAACGTCTCGAAGGAATTCGCCTGTACTATCAGGCAAGGCTAAATACTTTTGATGATCGATAGTGAACAAGTACCGTGAGGGAAAGGTGAAAAGCAGGCCGGTGAGGCCGTTGAAATAGAACCTGAAACCATTTGTCTACAAGGAGTTGAAGCTCTAAGTGCGAACGCAGCAATGCGTTTGCGCGGAGCGACAACGTGCCTATTGAAGAATGAGCCAACGACTTATTTTGCATTGCTTGTCTAAGCGCGAAAAGCGTGGAGGCATAGCGAAAGCGAGTCTTAATAGGGCGTATAACCATCTCAAATTTTTGGACTTAAGTAAAAAAAGGAGCCAGATTCCTCTAGCCCCGGATTACTAGGCGACGCTGACCCCCTTTATCTTTTGCGCAGTTTCTCGTTGAAAATTACAAGGATAGGGATGGTGCACTCGAACAGTGTCGCGAGAAGGGCCTTCATAGCCGATAGAAGATTTTTGAGCATTATCGTACTCCTGATCTGTTTATATCATCATTTATCAGGATTGTCAAAAAGAAAAAGTCCAAAAATTTGAGATGGTTTCGCAGTGCAAAATAGACCCGAAGCCAGATGAGCTTGCCTTGGCCAGGATGAACTCCGACGAAAGTCGGAGGGAGGTCCGAACCGGTGGGTTGTTCAAAACCCTCGGATGAGCTGAGGTAAGGAGTGAAAAGCTAATCGAATCTGGTAAT
>ERZ1292629.3915-Hain-H43-01um-R1-3915-length-11187-cov-9_pt1 | contig 11187 bp, 10 predicted proteins | sample MGYA00564399_ERZ1292629 | MGnify/ENA primary metagenome ERZ1292629 (study PRJEB36523, sample SAMEA6512636) | groundwater metagenome | collected 2019-01-08 | study: AquaDiva: Metagenomics assemblies of 32 groundwater samples | reverse complement strand
GGGGGCGGGCGAGCATGATCATCATAAAATGCTGAAAGATGCGGAAATTGGTTTGTTGAAACAAAAATTTGCCATTGGCGCGATTTTATCTGTTTTGATTATGATTTTCAGTTTTACGGCGATTGTTCCCGGTTCTTGGCGATACGCGTTGCTCTTGATTTTAACGGCGCCGATTGAATTTTGGATTGGCTGGCAATTTTGGCGGGGCGCTTGGTTCGGCCTAAAAAATTTTACGGCCGGTATGGATACGCTAGTGGCGCTTGGCACGGGTACGGCGTTTATTTATAGCGCGAGTATAACGATTTTCAGATTGCCATTAGAGGTCTATTTTGATGTTGCCGCCGTGGTTACGACGCTGGTTATTTTAGGCAAGTATTTGGAAGCGAAGGCCAAAGGGTCGGCTTCCGAAGCGATTAAAAAACTTTTGAAACTTCAGGCAAAAACCGCTCATATCATTCATGAAAACGGCCGCGAGATGGAAATGCCGATTGAAGATGTAAAAGTCGGCGATATCATTTTGGTTAAACCGGGAGAAAAAATTCCGGTTGACGGTATTATTATTGAAGGCGCGTCGGCGATTGACGAATCAATGGTTACCGGCGAATCAATGCCGGTTGATAAAAAAATAGGCGACGGGGTTATCGGCGCAACTATTAATAAAACGGGAGCTTTTAAATTTAAGGCGACCAAAGTGGGCAAAGAAACATTTTTAGCTCAAATAGTTAAATTGGTTGAAGAAGCCCAAGGGTCAAAAGCGCCGATTCAAAAATTGGCGGATCAGATCACCGGATATTTTGTGCCTATTGTTTTAATAATTTCTATTACCTCGTTTATTATTTGGTTTTTTTATGGCGTAACGCCGTCTTTGAGTTTTGCGTTAATCAACGCGGTGGCGGTATTGGTGGTGGCCTGTCCTTGCGCTTTGGGTTTGGCCACGCCCACATCAATCATGGTTGGCACGGGCAAGGCGGCGGAACATGGCATTATTATAAGAGACGCCGAAGCGCTTGAATTGGCTGGCAAAGTTAACACCATCGTTTTGGATAAAACCGGCACTTTAACGAAAGGCGAACCGTCGGTGACCGATATAATCGCTTTTGAAGAAAATATGTCCGGAGAAATATTGCATGTGGCCGCTTCGCTTGAAAAATTATCCGAACATCCCATAGCCAAGGCCATTGTTTCTTATGCGGCGAGTTTAGGAAAAACATCTTCTCATCCTCTCGATAGGGCTATAAGAGACGCGGCCGAAAGCGGAAAAATAGAGATTTTCAAAGTCGAAAATTTTCAAGTTACTCCCGGCAAAGGATTGGAAGGCGACATTATCGCCAACAACGAAACAAAAAAATTCTTTTTCGGCAATAGAGCGCTGATGGCCGAGAAAAATATAAAAATTTCCCAAGAACAGGAAAATAAAATACAAAAGCTTGAAAAAGAAGGAAAAACAGTAATAATTCTAGCATCCGACAGACCGCTTGGCGCCATCGCCGTTGCCGACACGTTAAAAGAAAGCGCGGTAAAAACAATTGAATTATTGAAAAATTTAGGATTGGAGGTGTGGATGATTACCGGCGATAACGAGCGAACAGCCGAAGCTATCGGTAGTCAAGTCGGTATAAAAAATATAATGGCGAAAGTTTTGCCCAATGAAAAATCGGAAAAAATTAAAGCACTTCAGAACGAAGACAAGAAAGTGGCGATGGTCGGCGACGGCATAAACGACGCGCCGGCGTTGACGCAAGCCGATGTCGGCATTGCCATCGGTACCGGCACCGATATCGCCATTGAATCAAGCGATATAACTTTGATTTCCGGAGATCCGATGGGAATTTACGAAGCGATAAAATTAAGCCGCCAAACCTTGCGAAACATTAAACAGAATCTTTTTTGGGCTTATATATATAATATCGTTCTAATTCCGGTGGCGGCCGGCGTTTTATATCCCATTGGGGGCATTGTCTTGAATCCGATTTTAGCCGGCGGCGCTATGGCATTTTCTTCAATTTCAGTTGTCCTTAATTCTTTGCGCCTCAAACGAGTTAAATTATAAAATTAAAACTCATTTAAATTTTAGCGCAATCTCTGTTATAATGTTTTAAAACATTGATACAAGAGTAACTATGCAAGTATCTCGCAATCTGTTAAGTAAAGAAAGCAACTACGAAATACAAGCCACTTTATGGTGGCTGTTGGCGCGATTGGATAATGATTCCGATGTGAGTAATTTTTTAAATGGACTTTTAACAAAAACAGAAAAGATAATGTTGGCTAAAAGATTAGCAGTTGCCTTTTTATTGAGTAAGAATTATAACTATCGCGACATTAGTGATACTTTAAAAGTTAGTACAGCAACAATTTGTAAAATCAAAGAAACGATGGATAAAACAGAAGGAGGATATGAATTTTTTATTAGAAAGTTAGAAAAACGAAGTGAATTAAAAAAACTTGAAAAACAATTTGATAAGTTTGTCGGAAAATTAGCCAATATTATTCCTCCTCAAAAAAATGACATGAAAGGCAGGACGAACTGGTTAAAGCAGTAATTGAAATGATAATACTATTAATCTTTGTATTAATGTTTTAAAACATTGATACGGGACTATTAGAATGCGATTTTTACTTTATTTTTCAATTGTAATGATTTAGAGTATACTAACTGTATAGTTAAAATTAATTTAGTTTTATGTTTGATTTGACTGGAAAAGTTGCTTTGGTAACCGGCGCGAGGCGGGGGATGGGCAGGAGCCACGCCTTGGCTTTGGCGCGGCAGGGCGCGAAAGTGGCGGTAACTGACGTCAGTCAAGAAGAATGCCAGATAGTCGTTGATGAAATAAAATCAGCAGGGGGAGAAGCGGCCGCTTTCAAAATGGATGTTTCAAACAAGAAAGATGTGGATACCGTTTTTGATGAAGTTGTAAAACAATTCAGACGGCTGGATATTTTGGTCAATAACGCTGGTATTTTTATTGATAAGCCGGCTTTAGAAATGACCGAAGAAGAATGGGATAAAACCATAGATATTAATCTAAAAGGCGAATTTTTGTGCGCCCAAAGAGCGGCAAAAGAGATGGCCAAAAATAACTGGGGCAGGATTATTAATATTTCTTCAATCGCTTCCGGCGGTGTTGGAATAGGATTTTCCGGAGCCGCGCATTATGCCGCTTCAAAAGGCGGGATTATTGGCATGACGGAAACTTTGGCCGTTGAGTGGGCGCCTCTTGGGATTAATGTTAACGCTATCGGTCCGGGGGCTATTGAAACGCCGATGATTACGCCGATTATCAAAGAACTGACGGATGAAATCAATACCCGGGTTCCGCTCAAAAGAATCGGCAAGCCGGAAGAAATTTCAGCGGCGGTAGTTTTTTTGGCATCAGAAGAAGCAAGCTATGTAACGGGGGCCACGCTTTATATTGATGGCGGCTGGCTTGCCCAGTAACAATTATTAATTATTAAAAACAAAATTATGAACGAAATAAGCAATCAACAAAAAAGTAGTATGGCAGAAATTTTCGTCCATTTCATGTCTTTTGTTTTACTCGGAATTATCGCGACTTCGACTGGAATTTTATATTTTCAGGTGATTAATAAGTATTTTCTGAGTTATCAAGTTACCAGAATGTTCGACGCCTCGGGCATTCATTATGCGATTGCGTCTTTGATTATCGGTTTCCCTCTATATATTTGGGCGCTTTGGTTTTGGTTCAGAAGTTTTAGAAATTTATCGGAAAAGGTAGAATCACGGCTGTCAAAGTGGCTTACATATATAGTTTTATTGATTGCCAGCGGGTTGATTATTGGCGACCTTATTGCTGTAGTATTCAATTTTCTTCAAGGCGAATATGGCGCAAGATTCTTACTCAAAGCGCTGACGATTTTGGTTATTGCCGGAGTAATTTTTAGTTTTTATTTTTTTGAAAGAAAGAAAATACAATATAAAAAGGAAGTTTCTTCAAGTTCTTTTGTTTTAATGACAATCGTTTCTAGCGTACTGGTGATTATGGCGATTATTTTTGGTTTTATTGTTGGTGGAACGCCATTGGAAGCGCGGCTTAGAAATCAGGATATTCAACGGACGAATAATTTGCAAGAATTATCTTCTTGCGTCAGTTATTTCGCTTACGACAACAATCGCTTGCCCATGGACTTAAACGAACTAAAAAGCGGCGTCAGATATAGTTATTGTTCCTCGGCAGTTGATCCGGAAACGCAAAAAGAATATGAATATCACGTAATTTCAGGCGATCAGTTCGAGCTTTGCGGTGAATTTGCAAGATCAACCATGGATGAATTCCCAAATTCCGACTATTACGGCAAATGGCAGAAACACGATAAGGGGCAATTGTGTGAAATTCAGACCGTAACTTTTAACACATTTCCAATTCAAGATAAAACCTTACCTTTTCCGGCTAGATAAATTTAGGGTGAAATTTGAGATTCAAAAAAAATCAAAAAAGAGCGGAGCGCGGCTCGGAATTTTAAAAACGTCTCATGGACTGGTTGAAACGCCGGCTTTGGTTCCGGTGGCGACGCAAGCAGTTGTTAAAACATTAACCAGTGAAGAAGCGAAGGAGGCAAAATGCCAAATTCTTATTGCCAACACTTTTCATTTGCATTTGAAGTCGGGAGAAAAAATAGTTAAAGCTTCCGGCGGGCTTCATCAATTTATGAATTGGGACCGGCCGTTAATGACGGACTCGGGCGGTTTTCAGGTTTTTAGTTTGGGATTTGGACATGACTTGGGCGTTGGCAAAGTCATGAGTTTTTTTCCCGGCCCTAAAGGCGCGATTATGAATAAAAATGATCAGCCCAAAAAAGTCCAGATTACATCACAAGGCGTGTTTTTCAAGTCCCCGAGAACAGGAGAAGAATTATTTATTGGGCCAAAAGAATCAATTAAAATCCAAGAGGCGCTCGGCGCCGATATTATTTTCGCTTTTGACGAATGCACGCCGCCATTTTCCACTTATGATTATGTCAAAAAAGCGGTGAAACGAACTCATGATTGGGCGAAAATTTGTGTCAGCAGCAAAAAAAGCAATCAAGCATTATTTGGAATTGTTCAGGGGTCAAAATTTGAAGATTTGAGAAACGAGAGCGCAAAATTTATCAATTCGCTGGATTTTGACGGCTTCGGTGTCGGCGGGGATTTGGGCGAAACCAAAAAAGATATGGCCAAAATTTTATCGTGGATTGTTCCGAATCTTGATGAAAAAAAACCGCGACATATGCTGGGTATTGGTCGGCTCGATGATATGGAAAATATTATCAAAAGTGGAATTGATTTATTTGATTGCACCATTCCGACGCATTACGGAAGGCGGGGGATTGCATTTATAAATGGTGACAAGCTGGATTTTAACAAATCAGTTTTTTTGAAAGACAAAAAACCTTTGGATTCAAAATGCGGATGTTCTGTCTGCCAAAATTACAAACGCAATTATATCGCTCATCTTGTTAAGGCGAAAGAAATAACAGCAATGCGTCTTTTAACTTTCCACAACCTTTATTTCTTCAACACTTACGTTGAAACCCTCCGCCAAAAAATCAAAAATAACCAAATCTAGTTTTTGATTTTTGGGGAGGTTTGTGATATTTTTTATTCATGGCTAATAGGCACCTTTCCCGTTCGATAGTGATGCAGACCCTTTATGAATGGGATTTTAATAATTGTAACAATTCAAAAATAGACCGGATTTTAGAGAGAAATCTTGAAGAATTTGGCCCCGGCTTGGAAGACAGTCAATTTGTTCATATTCTTATAAAAGGCGTTCTTGAAAATAAAGAGAAAATTGACGAAATTATAGTCAAAACTGCTCCCGAATGGCCGCTTGAACAAATTAATTTGATTGACCGCAATGTTTTGCGTATCGGCATTTATGAACTTTTATTGGGCAATCGTGAAGAAGTCCCACCCAAAGTGGCGATTAACGAAGCCATTGAGCTGGCCAAAAGTTTCGGCGGAGAAACATCAGGAAAATTCGTCAACGGTGTTCTGGGGACGATTTATAGAGCGATAGGCGAACCGGGGAAAGAAGAAGGATTGCCTAGAAAAGGAAAAGAAAATGGATAAGGATTTTAAGGAATTACAAAAAAAACTTAATATCAAATTTAAAAATTCTGATCTGCTCAAACAGGCGTTTGTTCATCGTTCGTATCTCAACGAAAATCCGGCGTTTGAATTAAATCACAACGAACGGCTTGAATTTTTGGGCGACGCGGTTTTGGAGCTTGTTGTTACCGAATGTCTTTATAAAAATTATCCGGATTTAGCCGAAGGAGAAATGACCAGTTTGCGCGCGGCCTTGGTTAATTCCCAGATGTTGGCCCAGATTGCCGACCGCTTGGGATTTAATAATTTTTTATACTTGTCAAAAGGCGAAGCCAAAGAAGTCGGCCGCGGCCGCCAGTATATCTTGGCCAACACATTTGAATCGTTTACTGGCGCCTACTATCTTGACCAGGGCTACCAGGCGGCCGCGGAATTCATCAGCGTAAGTTTGCTTCCCGAACTTAAAAATATCATAGATAAAAAATTATGGCGGGACCACAAAAGCTTGTTTCAAGAAGCGGCGCAGGAACGAGTCGGTATCACTCCAAATTATGAAGTTTTGTCCGAAAGCGGACCAGACCATGACAAAAATTTTAAAGTCGGGGTTTATTTAGGAAAAGAACTGGTCGCCCAAGGTGAAGGAGCTTCAAAAAACGAAGCCCAACAACAAGCGGCTGAAAACGCGTTAAAATTAAAAAATTGGTAAATTGATTTGATTTCCAAAACCGAGGAGGCGAAGCCGGGATGGTTTCGGAAATCGATGATTTCGGAGATCGAATACTATGAGGCTTAAAAAATTAGAAATGTCGGGATTTAAATCATTTGCCCACAAAACGGCGCTGGAATTTCCGACCACAATAAGCGCCATTATCGGGCCCAATGGTTCTGGCAAATCCAATGTTGTGGATTCCGTACGCTGGGTTTTGGGCGAGCAGGGGCTCAAAAATTTACGCTCCAAATCGGGCGCCGATTTAATTTGGACCGGTTCGGCAACAAAACCGTCCCAGGGCAAAGCCAGCGTCAATTTACATTTTGATAATCACGATGGATTTTTTCCCGTTGATTTTGAGGAAGTCGTCATAGGCCGCAAAGTTTATCGCGATGGCGCCAATGAATATTTTTTGAACGACAGTCAGGTACGTCTTAAAGATATATCCGAACTTTTGGCGCGTTCAAAATTGGGACTTAGAGGGCATTCAATTGTCAATCAGGGCTCGGCCGACGAAATTCTGAAGGCTGACCCCGCGGAAAGGCAGGGAATTTTGGAAGAAGCGCTTGGCCTTCGCGAGTTTCAACTTAAAAAATCCGAATCCGAATCTAAACTATTGGAAACCGGCGCAAATTTGGAGCAAACCGCCAGTTTGGTAAATGAAATATCTCCCCGCCTGCGTTCGCTGAAACGCCAAGTTGAAAAATTTCAAAAAAGGGAAACTTTGGTTGGCAGCTTAAATAATCTGGAAAACGAATTTTTCAAAATAAAAATTCAGGAAGTATTTTCTCAAAGAAACGACAATCAAAAAGCGCGAGAAGAAATTGACACCAAAATAGCGCTCGCGAAAGAAAATTTTGAAGCGAACGAAAAACTTTTTGAAGAGCAAATGGCAAAATTTTCCAAAGCCGGAGAAAAAAACAACCAGTTTGAAATTGATTTGGAAAAACTAAATGCCGAGCGGCACGATATTACAAGAGAGATTGGCCGTATGGAGGGCCTTATTGAATCGGCAAAAAGAAACAATGCCAAAAATATAAAAACACTGGAGGCGGTTTTAACTATTAAAATAAAATATTGGGCAAAACGCCTTGATGCCGCTTCGCAATTGGCTGACACGGCTGCGATTAAGGAAGCCGTTAAAAATCTTGCCGGCGAAATCGGAATCGTCAGTGACTGTTTGGAAAAAAGCGACATTTCAAAAATACTTTCACTGGTTGACTTGGCGGATATTGAAGAAAAAAACGAAAGTCCTTATGAAAAAAACAAGGAAAATTTCAAATTAAAACTTACCAAAATAGATGAGCAAATAAATCAAAACAGGGGGACGCTTTCAAAAATCCGTTCGGAAGAAATGGAATGGAGAAGTAAATATTCGGTTTTTCAAAAAGATTTGGAAGTAGCCCGCCGCGAATATATGTTGGCGCAAGAGGCGGCGCAAAGATTTAATCTGGAAGAGGAAAAAATCAAATTGAAAGAATCGGATTTGAAATCGGAATTGTGGGGGTCGGGAAAGAATTACGAAGAATTTTGCGAAACGTTACCAACTTTTGCTGTAGCAGATAATAGTAACGATAGTATTTTAAATGTCGTGGAATTAGAAAATAAAATTATAAAATTAAGAAGAGAAATCGCTGAAATAGGGGGGTTTGATGAAGAAATTATGCGCGAATACGAAGAAACCAGCAAGCGCCACAAATTTTTAACGGCGGAATTTTTAGATTTAACAAATGCCGTTGGTTCGCTTAAGAATTTAATAGAAGATTTGACAGGCAGAATTAATAACGATTTCAAGACAGGGCTGGTGAAAATAAACGATGAGTTTGCCCGTTATTTCAAACTGATGTTTGGCGGCGGGTCCGCGAAATTGGAAAACGAATCAGGAGTGACCATAAACGTCAATATGCCGCGTAAGCGTATCCGCGACCTCGCCGCTCTTTCGGGCGGAGAAAGAGCGCTTGTTTCCATCGCGCTTTTATTCGCTATTGTTTCCGTTAGCCGCCCGCCATTTTTGATTTTGGATGAAATTGACGCCGCTCTAGACGAAGTCAACGCGGCGCAGTTTGCCAAAGTTCTAAAAGATTTTGCGGAAAAAACCCAATTTATTCTGATAACTCACAATCGGGCAACAATGGAAATTGCCAATGTTCTCTACGGCGTCACCATGGGCGATGATGGCGTTTCCAAATTATTCTCCTTGAAATTAGAGGACGCTGTGGTATAATAGAAACATTAAAATAATAAAAAATATGAATATTTTATATACATTGTTGGGTATTATTGCCGCGGTAATCGCGTGGCTTGTTTTTGCCTATAACCGGTTTGTCGTGCTGGGAACGAGAGTCAAAGAAGCGTGGTCGGATATTGACGTGCAATTAAAAAGAAGATACGACTTGATCCCTAATCTGGTGGAAACCGTAAAGGGCTACATGGAACACGAAAGAAATGTTTTTGAAAAAGTTACGGAAGCGCGGACGCGGGCGATGGGCGCTGAAAGCAAAAATGAAAAACTTGAAGCGGAAAATATTTTGTCCGGCACTTTGAAAACGCTTTTCGCGGTTTCCGAAAATTATCCGGATTTGAAAGCCAATGCTAATTTTTTGGAATTACAAAGGGAACTGGCGGATACGGAAAACAAAATTCAGGCGGCCAGAAGGTTTTATAATGGCAACGTGATGGAATATAACACCAAAATTGACACTTTTCCGTCCAATTTAATTGCCGGAACGTTCAAGTTCAAGAAAGAAGAATTTTTCGGGCTGGAATCCGAAGCCGAAAGAAACCCGGTAGCGGTTAAATTCTAAAATCTATGCCGACGCTTTATACTCAACAGTCGGCCAATATCAGGCGGACATGGCTGCTTTTTACGGCTTTTCTTGTCGTTATTATTGGCGTTGGCTGGGCTTTTTCCAGAATTTATGCGGATCCGTCACTTTTGTATTTCGCGGTTATTTTTAGCGTTTTGATGAATATTGCGGCATATTGGTATTCAGATAAGATAGTTTTGAAAATGGCGCGGGCAGTTCCGGTTGAACATAAAAGCGCGCCCGAGCTTTATCATATAGTGGAAAATTTATGCATTACCGCCGGCTTGCCAATGCCCAGAATTTATTTGATTCGCGAACGCCAGCCAAATGCTTTTGCGACGGGCAGAGACCCCAAACATGCTGTTGTCGCCGTAACCGAAGGATTGCTTGAAAAATTGGACCGGAGCGAACTTGAGGGAGTTCTGGCGCACGAATTGTCGCATGTCGGCAATCGCGATATGCTGCTTTCAACAGTCGTGGTTGTTCTTGTCGGTTTTATTTCAATTGTTTCTGACATGTTTTTAAGGTCAACATTTTGGGGCGGCATGGGAAGGCGCGATGACAGGGGAAGCGGTCAGGCCGGAGCGATTATGATGATCGCGGGGATAGCGTTATCAATTCTGGCTCCTATCAGCGCCACTTTAATTCAACTGGCGATTTCACGCAAAAGAGAATTTTTAGCCGACGCTTCCGGCGCTTTGCTTACCCGCTATCCCGAAGGACTGGCTTCGGCCTTGCAAAAAATTTCTATAGATACTACTCCGATGCGCGTTGCCAACAATACCACAGCCCATTTATGGCTGGATGATCCGTTTAAAGGGCAAAAAAGAGTTTCTTTTTTGCGCAAACTTTTCATGACTCATCCGCCGATTGAAGAAAGAATTAAATTTTTGCGGGGAATGTCGGTATAAAAAATTATATGACTGAAGAACAAAAAAAGATTAAAGAACTGGAAGATGAAGTCTCGCGGCTAAAAGAGTTGGCTTATAAAGACGAACTGACGGACCTTTATAACCGCCATGGTTTTAAGGATGAATCCGAAAAATTTATTGACGAAGTCAAAGGTTATTTGGAAAATCCCTCGCGGCGGGAAAACTTTCTTATCAAAAGTTTAAGTTTGGGAATTTTTGATATTGATAATTTTAAGAAAATTAACGATACTTACGGCCATCAGGCGGGGGATGCTATTTTGAAACTGGTCAGTAAAATAATCAAAGAAAGAGTGCGCGGGATTGATATAGTAGCGCGCTGGGGAGGCGAAGAAATTATCGTGGGACTGGTCGGGTCCGATGAAAATAATGCGTATGAAATTGCCGATGACATCAGAAAAAAAATAGAAGAAGCGACAGTTAACTGGGAAGGAGAGGCGATAAAATTCACAATGAGCGGAGGCGTGGCCAGTTTCACCGAAGCCGAAGATTTTGACAGTCTATTTAAAAAATCCGACAAGGCGCTTTACAAAGCCAAGCAGACGGGCAAAAATAAAATCGTCAAAGCATCGGATTTATAATTGGAGGGTTCGTTCCGAAGGGCTTATTTGAGGCATCGTAGTCTAGCGGTAGAAATTTAAATGAATACAAATTCTTTACGATATCCAAAGAAAAGTCACCGAAAGTTTA
>ERZ1292629.3911-Hain-H43-01um-R1-3911-length-11196-cov-41_pt1 | contig 11196 bp, 9 predicted proteins | sample MGYA00564399_ERZ1292629 | MGnify/ENA primary metagenome ERZ1292629 (study PRJEB36523, sample SAMEA6512636) | groundwater metagenome | collected 2019-01-08 | study: AquaDiva: Metagenomics assemblies of 32 groundwater samples | reverse complement strand
TGAAGCGGTGGGCTGATGCGCCACCGGCTGAGTTGGCCGCCGAGATGGCCTTCGGGCGGGCGGCGCTGGCCGAGAATATGGCGCAGATCGAGCGACTGGAGACGATGCTGGCCCGGGAAAAGGACCTTTCGCCGGTCGATCTGGCGCAGGCGCAACAGGAATTGGCCGACCGGAACGTCCGGCAGATGATCCTACTCTCGGCACTCCACCGGCGGGGGAGTGAGTATGGCCGCGCTCTGAACATCATGCGGATGGGTGTGCAGGCGAACGCCGCCGAGATGACCGCCGAGCAGTATCGGTACGTCAAGAAGTTCACCGAAGAGTTGAAAACGGCGTTGACTGAGCAGCGACCTAACGGCAAGGTGAACGGTAAGACTCGGGAGAAGCTGGAGAAGCTCGCGGCGAAGTTGGAGAAGGACGCGAAGGGAGAAGGGACACCGGACATCATCCTGCCGGGAGTAACCCCGAGCGGCAAGGCTCCGGCGGCAACGGCCAAGGGGCCCTCACTGGCCGAGCAGTTGGTCAAGCTGAACCGCGAGCAGAACACAGCCCGAGAGGCCGGCGACTTCAAGTTAGTCGATACCATCGAGGACGAACGCCAGGCTCTGCTCGGGCAGATCGAGGAGAACATCCGAGCCCAACTGCTCAAGGCGATGGAGAAGGAGAAGCCAGCGCTCACGGAGGAGCAACTACAGAAGGCGGTCGATGAGCGGATGGCCACGAACATCGAGCGGGTTATCACCCGGCGGGTCAAGGCCGAGCTCTCAGGCGATAACGTCTTCTTCGAGGAATTGGAGGAAGGAGGCCAAGAGGGCGCCGAGACCGCGGGGGCGAGGGGGCGACCGAAGATCATCTCCCTTGGCAAGCTGGAGAAGGGTATCCAGAAGGGCACCGAAATCGAGTGGGCGAAGCAGCAGATCAAGATCATCGACAAGATGAAGAAGCTGGGCGCCTATGACCCCGACCTCGATGAGGAGGCGAACGTCGCCCTGGCGGAACTGGCCGCGGGTTCGGGTTACGCCGACATCCAGGTACGACGCTACCAGGAGAAACTGGCGGCCCAGGCGACCCAACCACAGAAACTTTCCGAGCGGATCGTCGAGATCAACCGCCGGATCAAGGACGCCAGGGATGCCAGGGACTTCGACGAGGTCAAGCGTCTCCAGGACGACCGGCAGCCCCTGATGGCCGACCTGGACCGGCAGATCCGGGAGCAGGTGCAGCAGGCCAAGGCGGCGAAGGAAGCCGAGAAGCCCGAGCTTTCTCCGGCCGAGCAGAAGATGGCCGAGGCCGAACTACGGGGCACCCTGATCCGGCAGGCGGCGGGGCGACTGGAGCGTACTCGTCGGCAGAAGATCGAGGAAGAGGAATCCGGGTACGGTCGCACCCTGGCCAGCATCGAGCGCGGGTTACAGCGGGGGATGGACCGGGGAATGGCCCGGGATGGCTTGACCAACATCCGCCGGGTGCTGAAGGCCGCGCCCGACTCGCAGGAGTTCCGGGAGGCGGCGAGTATCGCGTTGAAGAGCCTCTCGACAATCTCGGGAGAAGCAGACCTTGTGGTCCAACGATACCAGGCTGCGGCGAACCGGGCGAGGGCGAAGAACCTCCTACCGAAGACGAAGCCAGGCGAGAGGCCGGATCCCAAGTTGTGGGACGAGATGACCGCGGCGGTGGCAAAGCTGGACTGGTCGGACCCCCGGGCGTTGGCGACGCTGGCCAGCACACTGAGCACGCCGACCACCTTGCAGCGGATCCACGGCTGGCGATTGGCCTCGATGCTCTCGGGGACAGGGACCATGATCATCAACGCACTGGGATCGGCCTTCGAGACGATGGGCGCGCCCGGCGTGCGGATGGTGGCTGGCGTAGGCGAGAAGATCGCGCCGGTAGCTGGCCGGGGGCAGCCGCCGAGCGCGTCGATGCGGATGGCCCGGGATGAGGTCACCGGCTTCATCGCCAGTCTGCCCGAGGCGCTGCGGGAGTTCCAGACGACGCTCTCCACGGGCATCTCGTCCCGACCGATGCGCGAGACTCGGGCGTACCAGGCTGACATGCTCGGGGGTGGGAAGTGGAACCCGCTGAACTACACGTTCCGATTGCTCTCGGCGACCGACGACTTCTGGCGAACGCTGAACCGGGGTGGGGCGCTAGCAGCCCACGCGGGGCTGGAGGCCGAGCGGCAGGGAGTAGATCTGGAAGACATCCTGCTGAATCTGACCGACCATCCCGAGGTGGTCGAGCGAGCGACATCCGATGCCTTCCGTCGAACCTACGCCATGGAGCTGGGCCAGACTGCCGTCCTGATGCAGCGAGCGCGAGGCAACTTCGTTGTCGCCACCATCGTGCCCTTCTACCAGACTCTGGTAAACATCGCCAAGATCGGGGCCGAAAGGTCGGGCTGGGGATTCATCGAGGCCGCAAGGACCGTCAAGACGGATAGCGTGCAAGCGGCAAACCTGCGAGCCGAGGCGATGATTGGCGCCGGGGTCATGGCTGGTGCCGCTACACTGGTGGCTGCGGGACTGCTCACGGCCTACGGACCCGGCGATGAGAAGAAGCGGAAGGATTGGCGAGACCAGGGCGGGCAGCCGTTCTCGGTAAAGATCGGAGACAAGTGGGTTTCGTACACCAACGGGGGCGCCTGGATGGTCCCGGTCGGGTTTGCCGCCTCGATTGCCGAGTCCGTGCAGGAGGGGCTGGAGGAGAAGACCGCGGAAAAAGCTATCGTGAAGGTGTTGACGGGTACGATGAGTCGAGAGGCCAACTACTGGCTGAACGTGACTGCACTGAAGGGGTTGACCGACTTCCTCCGGGCGGTAACCGAGCCGGACCGGTTCGGGGAACGATTTGCCGAGGGACTCACGACGTCGTTCATACCCGGTGGTGGCTTCCTGGGAACCGTCGCCCGGGCGTTGGATCCGGGGATCAAGAACCCCCGGGGACTCTACGAGGCGATGATGGCGCGATTGCCCGGGCTCTCTCGACAAGTACCGAACGCGCTGACCCAACTCGGGGAAGAGCGTTTCCGAGGCAACCAGGGATTGTCGGCGTTCCTGCCGATCCGGTCGAGCCAGGAACAACCGGGACCGATCTACGCCGAGGCCGAGCGGCTGAGGGCAGCCGGACAGGAAGCTAATATCGGGACCGTCGGGGATACGATTCGCGGCGTGAAGTTGACTGATGATGAGCAGCGGGAGTACCAGCAGATCGCGGGGCAACGCGCCAATGAGTATCTCGGGGCCCTGGTCAAGAGCGAGTGGTATAAGGGACTCAAGAACTCCGACCGGGCGGACTTGTGGGCGGATACCCTGAAGCGGTCCCGCGATGAGGCTCGGGCAATCTACCTGGGTCGATTCCCCGAGTCGGAGATCCAGCGCCGGGTGATCGACGCTGGTGGTGAGAGCGAGGATGCCGAACGAACCATCAGTTTTGTCCAGTCGCCCAAATATGCACGAGGGCGACCGGAAGACTACGTCCGTGCCGTCCAACTGAAGCGTCAGTACGACGATCTGCCGCTCTACCAGAGGATGACCGCCGATGAGTCGGACCTGGCTAACGAGACGGTCCGGCTGACCCGGAAGTACGCGGCGTACTACACCGACTTCTACGAGAAGAAGACGGGCAAGAAGCTGCCGGCGGGGGCGCCAACTAGATTGGCCATGCAGGCGGTGATGAAGCAACGGCCGGAGCTGAAGCGGTACATAGCGCTGATGCCCAGGCTCTCGAAGTTGCGGAACCCGGAGCGGCCCGCGTTCTGGAAAGCCAACGCGGATCTGCTGGATCGGTATTTCGGGACGACGCCAACAGCGCCACCGTCAACGGCGCCAGTGGCTGCGTAAGGAGAACGGATGGTTGCGGTGCGGGAGATACAGTTGGCGGTGGTGCTACGCTGTCGCGGTTGCCACCGTCTACTGGCGAAGGTTGAGCATCCGGTCTCGACCGACTGGCCGCCAGTGGAAACTCTGACAGCGGCTCCCACCGAGCGCCTAACTGTCGTCTGCCCGCGCTGTGGGGTCTGGACCGCGTTCGATCCCCGAACGTGGTCAGAAAACTGAGACAGGCAGTACATCAACTGAGAATTGACAGGATGATGCACAAGTAGTAAAGTAGAGTCAACCGAATACTCAGGGCCCAGAGCCCCCGTTGAGCGCCACGAGCGCCGACGGGGGCTTTTGCGTTTCAGAGCATCACAAGAAGCGGAGGATCGATGGACGGCGAGCAAGTGGGAACGGCCCCCACCGATGCCGGAGGACCCGAGGGAGCGCCGCAAGGTGCAGCCACGGAGGCCCAGCCGGAGCAGGCGGCTAAGGTCGAGTCTCAACCTGTTCAGGTCAACTGGGACGATCCGAACAATCCCTGGCGGGCGAAGTACGAGGGCTTCCAGGGCAACTTCAAGCAGGTGAAGGGGGAAGCCGATCAGGCAAAGGTCCGGCTTCAGCAACTGGAGTACGAGCGCCAGCAATGGCAGGCCGAACGGGAGCAGGCAACGCGGACAGCCGAACAGGCCAGGCTCCAGCAACTGATCGATGGTGATCCCGTCGATCTCCAGGCCGAGTTGAAGAGCCGGATGGCGGCAGAGACCGCGCGCCAAGAGTGGGAGCAGGTGACCATCCCCCGGGTCCGGCAGCAGGCCTACCAGCAGGTTTACCAGCAGTACCAACAGGGGCTGGTCGAGGCGATGGTCGAGGCCGGGCTGCCCGAGGACGAGATTCGGACGGTGGCCCGGGAGACCGGGAACGACTTCAAGCAGTTCATGAAGGGCATGGTCGGCAAGGTAGGCGAACGGGCGAAGCCGAAAGAGGCTGGCCCGGAGATATCGTCTCTCCAAGAGGAACTCAAGGCAGCGAGGGAGCAACTAAAGGCTTTCCAGCGGGCGGGCGAGACGAGTCCCGATGCCACGCCAGGAAGCCCGGTGAGCAGCGACGACGACGACAATTTCATTCGACAGTTTGGGGTCGTGGGGGGCCGCAACCGCAGTCGCACGGATGTGGCGAGAGCGGCTAAGATCCTCGGCCTGTACTAGCAGGAGAAATCCATGACTACCGGCAACACGTACACGGGTTCTCTTTCCGACAGTCTGCCGACGATCATCAGCGCGTCCCGGATCACCTCCGAGTACGAGGGGATCGTGTCGCAGTTGGTCGAGCGGCAGCGTCTGGGCGAGGGCATCGGTAACACCTGGAACGAGATCACTCTGGGCCAACTGACAGCCCAGAACGTGTCTGAGTCCGAAGAGCTCGACAACCCCCAGTTGATTAGCGATACGAACTTCGCGGTGACGCCGACTATCGTGGGTATCCAGACCGTGCTCACGGACAAGGTTCGCCATCGCATCGACAAGAAGGTCTACGCCAAGATCGGCCAGCTCGCGCAGAACGCCATCCAACGCAAGAAGGATCAGGATGGAATCGTGGTCTTCGATGGCGGCACGTCGCTGTCGGGAGCGGGGACTACTCTGACCTCGGGCATCATCTCGGCCGCAAAAGCCCGGATCGCCGGGAACTCAACTGAAGGCGCCAAAGGACCATACCGGGCGGTCCTTCACCAGTACCAGTTGAAAGACCTTGCCGACGAGTTGACTGGCGGGGTCGGATCGGTGCCACTGCCAGACGGGCCCAGCGCCACCGTCTTCCGCGAGGGGTTCAAGATGCCGATCTCCAACGTCGAGGTCTACGAGGACAACAACATCACCATCGACTCCAGCAGCGATGCCAAGGGCGGCGTCTTCGCCAAGCAGGGCATCGTGTTGGTCGAGGGGCGCCCGGCGTGGGCCGAGACCAAGCGTGAACCCCAGTTGGGCGGCGGGGCCGACAGCATCTTCCACTGGGACGAATACGCCTACGCGGAACGGCTCGCGGCAGCCACCACGTCCGCCTGGTTATTCGAGGTCTATAGCGATGCTACTGTACCCACAGGTTGATTGACACGACGGCGCCGACGTACTAAGGCGAATCTGTTAGCTGGCGAAAGAGCCAGGCAGGAGAAACACAATGGCCAGCGGTTTTGGCAAGCTGCGACTTTTCGACGACTTCTTGGGCGACACCTACGACTCAAACCTCTGGAGCGTGCCAGTGGCTGGGTCAGGGGTAGCCCCCGCCATCAACGTCCAGACTAATGGAGTTGTTCGGAACACCGTCACCAACAACGCCAGTTCCGATCTCTCCTCGCTGGTCGGTGAGGTGATCTACAAGGCCAGCGCCGGCGGCCCCCTCGTCTTCGAGGCCCGTTGCGCAATCGCTACCAGCCTCTCGCAGTGCGTCTTCATCGGCCTGACCGGGACGAAGCCCTCGACTACGGACATCGTCACCGACATGCCAATCGAGACCAACGGCGGAACCCTCGTCACGCCCCACGCGGACGCCCTTGGCTTCACCTACACCGGCGGATCCGGTGGGGCTGCGGTCTGGCAGGCCAGTGGCACGAAGGCCAACGTGGACACGGCGCTCCACTCGGCGGCAGCCCGATTCAATCCGGTGCTCGCCACCTTCCAGACCTTCCGGATCGTCGTCTTCGCCGACGGCTCGGCCAGTTTCTACATCGACGGCGAGCCGATCAAGGAGAACCTGGCCAGTGCCGTGACGGCCAGCACCCTGCTTTGTCCGGTCACCTGCATCACCGACGACGGGGCGGCAGGGAGCTTGGACACGGATTACGTCTATGTCTCGTGCGGACGCTCCTGATGCGTCCCCGCCGGCCCGGTGAGCATTCACCGGGCCGGCCCACTTGTCAAGTCCCGCCTTGCGGGCAAGGGGGAATCCAATGGCAGTCTCGCCCACGCACCGCGGCTGGTTGCTCAAGCACAACGAGGGCATCCTCGCCGCGGTCTACAACGGCGCGCAGCCGGGCACGACGCTCCTGGCCGCGAACACCGCTCTCGACGGGGTCTTCCTCGGTACACCAGTGGTGCCGGCCCTGGCAGTCGATTCCATGGTCGTCAGCAACCTGGTGGCCAGCGGGGACGTGGCGATTGCCGCGAACCGGGGCGGCAACTCGGAAGCGTACCTGATCGCCGACAGTTCAGCCGGGACGCTGGATCTGAAGGCACCCCTGGCCGCGATCACCCTGACGCCGACCACCGACACGATCCTCGCCAACGGGACCGGCCTTATCGTCGGGCACACCGCCCAGGTGACCAACGTGGTAGCCGCCGAGCTGCAGGTCCTCGGGACCGCGGCGGCAGACGCGGCGGTCACGATTGGCTGTTTCAGCACGACCGACACGACCATGCCCCGGCTGGCGTTCACCAAATCGGGGGCCGCGACCATCGGCGGCAGCACCATCGTCGCCAGCGGAGAGTATCTCGGAGCGATCGAGTGGTATGCCGACGACGGCACTGACTACGTCACCCCGGCCGCGAGCATCCGAGCCGACGTCGATACCACCCCGGGCGCAAACGACTTGCCCGGTCGGCTCGTCTTCAGCACCACGGCGGACGCCGGGAACACCGTTACCGAGCGCATGCGGATCTCCTCGGCCGGGCTCGTGACCATCGCCTCCGGCAACGTCACTCTGACAGTCGCCGGCGATCTCGCCATGCCAGCCGCCACGGCAGCCGCCTGGGAGATCACCGACGGCACGGCCAAACTGTATGCCTTCGATACCCGGGTGACCACGGCCGGTGTGACAACCCACGCCCTGGATGTCGCCGACTACACCATCGCCTCAGGCGCGTCTAACGTCGTTACGGCTGTGGGGCTTGCCGCTCAGACGCTCAACTACACCGGCACTAGCCAGGTTACGAGCGAGGTCGTCACGGTCAACCTCGGGGCCCGGACCATCGCTGGCGACACCGCGACCCTGACGGTGGACAAGGCGAGCACACTGAAAGTTGCCGCCCCGGTCGAGGGGACCAACGTCACGCTCACAGCCGCCGCGGCAATCCGGATTGCCGACGCTGGCGGCACGCCGACGAACCAGTACGGCATCTTCATCGAGGCCCTGACGGCCGGGGCGACCGCGGACTACGCAATCTGGGTGGCCGGTGCCAGCGCGGTTCACCTGGGCACCGCGGGGACGGCCGCGGGAACGCTGGAAATCGATGGCTCGACCTCGGGCACGGCGACCCTTATCACTGCTGCCTCGACGACTAGCTACACCATGACGCTGCCTCCGGCCGCCAACAGCAACAGCGGCTACCAACTCACTTGCGCTAGTACCGACACGGTCACCACGTGGGCCGCCGCCGCATCGCTCCGGGAGTACAAGGACATCGATGGCGAGCACGATCCCGAGGACGGCCTGGCGAAGATCCTCGACACGAAGGTCTACGACTTCCACTACAAGCCGGGCAAGGGGACGCAGGACACGAAGACCCATTACGTGGGCCTGGTAGCCGACGAGGCTCCCTGGGCCATGCACTATGACGGCGGGGTCGTAAACCCGATCAACGCGCTTGGATACGCGATGTTGGGGATCAAGGCGCTGGCCGATAGGCTGGCGGCACTCGACAACCGCCTGGCCGCGGCGGGTATCTAACTGGAGCCCTAACGAGTATGACGAGGAAGATCAGGAGACAGGAGAGGAAGTTGGAAGAGACCGCGAAGACCCCGACCTTCAAGCCGGCGGTTGTGCTGCCGCAACTCGTGGCCGAGCAGCTCCGCCGGTACAAGGCCGAGAGCGAGGCACTCCAGGCACGACAGCACGCTTACCTGATGGGCGTGCTCCAGGCGTTGGGGATCAACGGGAACGTCCGGCTGAACGTCGAGAACGGCACCTACGAGCTGGCCGACGACTAGACGGATGATGAGTAACAGGTGAGCAAGTGAGCCGTCTCGAGTCGGACACCGTACCCGCGCCAGCACCGTCGTCCCCGGTGCTGGCGAGCATCACCGGGGACGTAGCGAGACGGCCGGTCCTGGCCGCGACCAATGCCGTCTCGATGGACGAACCGTGCCTGGGACTGGTCGAGGTGAATCTGCAATCGCCGGGAAGCAAGGGATTCCGGCGCTACCAGATCATCACGGTAATCCGCAACGATGGCAAGGCCGAGTGCTGGCGCAATCTCGGGAAGGCAGCGCGGTGGAAAATCGACCAATTCCGGATCCTCGGCGGGGTTCAGGCCGACAACGGTCGGTTCGAGATCGTCCACACCGTCGGGGAACTCTACGACATTGCGACGTACATGCGCGAGGGACCATGGAGCCGCATTGAGACGCCAGAGCCCGGGGATCTGATCCAGGGCTACTACGACCGCCCGGACAAGTTGCGACGAGCGCGGAAACGCTTGTCCCTGTTCGGAGAACGGGTGCGAGTGCAGAGAGGATAGGAATGGCAACTGAAGCCACTGAGCTGACTGAGGGCGAGCGGGCGGCGATCCTGACTCAGATCAACGCGGCCATCGACACCGCACCGGAGCCGGGCAATCTGAAGGCTAAAAACGCCATCAACGCTGGTGGGCCGGCTGATCCCATCCGGGACGTCTTCATGGTCGGGCGGAGCGTCTCCTCAGCGGGCTATGTGTACATCTACGACACAGTGACGGGCGACCGCAGCGTTACCAACCGCAACATGCTGCCCTCCCAACTCAGGAAGCGGCGCGACGACGGCACATTGATGTTCAGCGAACGGAAGCCAAGCGTCACACCGCACCTGGGCGTTGCTTGCTGCCCACTGCATCCAGGACACGAGCGGCGGGAGGAGTTTGCAGCCCTTGGGTTTCCAACCTGCAACAAGCACAACCTGCTGAACCCCTACGAAGTCGAGCAGCACTTCAAGCACCGGCATCCCCGGGAGTATGCCGCGCTGGAGAAGATCCAGACGGACGCCGACCGGACCGAGGAGCGAGCCTGGCGACGGGCAGTCGTGCGACAGGCAACGGATAAGGAGACGGGCAAGCCGACCGGTAACGACCACAAGCAGGAAGAGCCTGCGTCATAGCCACCGGTCTCAGTAAGAGCCGGGGCTGAAGGGGAAGACGATGAGTGACATGAAGATACTGCCGGTGGTGAAGAGTCCGCAGCGGAACACGGCCGACAACAACACCTACCTGGGTGCCCGGGGAAACCGGACGGGCGATCTCTTCGTCGTGGATTACTTCGAGTCTCTAGCGCTCCAGGGCCGAATCTTCACCGCCTCGATGGGCAGCGTGACAACGCCGCTGACCTTCCTGATCACCGCGGCGAACCGACCGGATGCCTGGGTCCGGGTGCCCGCTGGCACGACGATCCTGCCGATCAAGTGCAACGTCGTCCTGGAGGGCGCCACCGGGACCGCGACCGAGATAGACGTCCGGATCTGCCAGAACGACATCGGTAGCGGCACGTCCTCGGCAGCCACGGCGGGTCCTCTCTCGACACGCACCGATGCGATCCTCTCCGCGCTGTGTACGGCACGGCAGCTCGCGACGGGTGACACGACGGCGGAAACGAATCCCATCTCGGTCTATCGCCGGACCTACGCGCGGGCAGATGAGGCTGGGATCGACTGGCGAGGTATCGAGGTTAGCCGGGCTCTGATGGGTTACCCATACCTGGTCGGGCCGGCAACGTGGGAGGTCTTCATCGCGGCGACGAGCACCCAGGCTACCGGGTTCGTCCTGATGACCTGGGCCGAGATTCCCTCGGGGGACGTGGTGTAGGCTGAATAACGGCCGGGGGCGGAATCGTCCCCGGCCCCCGCGAACGGACCCCGCGGGAAAGGAGAATCCGATGAGCTTGACCTTCTGGCGCCGAAGTAAGGATACCGGTATCTACCGCCCGGATGGCGTGGCGCAGACCCTCGACACCCCCGTGAGCGAGGTCCACCCCCTACCAGTGCAGATCTTCACGAACGAAGACGAGGATGCCCCGAAGATCCAGATCGACCAGGCATACCTGCCGCCGGTGGCCGGACAGACGATCAAGCGGCGCGTCCAGATACCAGGGATTGGAACTGGCTCGGCCTATGCGGACGGGGACGCCTTCGGGACACTGATTACCTGGCACAACGTGTTCAGGCCGGAGAAGGCATCGGGAACCATCGTCGGCCTGTTCCTGCACGATCTGGACGACGAGGGGTTGCAGGTAGACGTGCCGGTCTTCAGTCAGCCCTTCACGGTAACTGCGGACAACGGCCCCTTTGCCCCCTCGGATGACGACAATCTGAACTGCCTGTGGGTGTTGTCGATCGACACGTTCTTCAACTGGTCGAGCAACCAGTTCGGGCAGAGCAGCGGGGCACCGGTGTGGGTGAAGGGCGCCGGTGTGAACCTGTACA
>ERZ1292629.3909-Hain-H43-01um-R1-3909-length-11208-cov-4_pt1 | contig 11208 bp, 19 predicted proteins | sample MGYA00564399_ERZ1292629 | MGnify/ENA primary metagenome ERZ1292629 (study PRJEB36523, sample SAMEA6512636) | groundwater metagenome | collected 2019-01-08 | study: AquaDiva: Metagenomics assemblies of 32 groundwater samples | reverse complement strand
CCAGTTAAAACTATTGACTCACAAAATAAATCTATTGTAAATTATCTTTGGTTCAGTAGGTCGGAGGGCGAGTCCAATCTCGACTTCAGGGGCAGCTACTTGGACGTCGACTACAGGACTTTCGGGGTGTGCGAAGGCACCGAAGGTGCCGAGCCGAAAAATTTTTTTAAAGTGAAATCACCTTATGACAAGAAAGAAATTCAAAGAGAATTAAACAGAATAAATAGATTAGAATCTGAACTTGCTGAAACAAAAAAGTTCTTTGAAAAATTAAAACAATAATTTTTAAACAATAATATATTTTATCTTTTGCCTTGACAATATTTTGATAAGTCAAGATATTAAAAGGCCACACGCCAATTTATTAGCACATCATTTAAGTTTATTTTAAGTCATAAAATACAGAAGTTTCTTGCGAGAAACTTCGGTGAAGAGAGAAATCTCCTAATTGATAAATTGGCTACAATTGCTCTTTGGTTCGTTAGGTCGGAGAACGAGTCCAATCTCAACTTCAGGAACAGGAACTTGAACAACGACAACAGAACTTTCGGAATGGCTTTATGTCAGGGTTTTTATATTATGGAAAATGCTCTTTATTTAGAAGTTATTTCTCTAAAAAATTTAATTCTTGCTTACAAAAAAGCAAAGAAAGGAAAAACAAAAAAGGATTATGTTAGAAAATTTGAAGAAAATCTTGCTTATAATTTAAAACTCCTCCATGATGAATTAAAAAATCAAATTTACTCTCCAAAATCCTTAGAAACTTTTATTTTACGAGACCCAAAAACTCGTAAAATTTCAAAAGCAGATTTCAGAGACAGAATAGTCCATCACGCTTTGGTTCAAATTATCGGGCCAATTTTTGATAAGACGTTTATTCATGATTCTTGTGCAAACAGAAAAGGCAAAGGAAATTTATTTGCACTAAAACAATTTGAATTATTTCAGAGAAAAGTTACAAATAATCTGCAAACAGAAGCATTTTGTTTAAAGGCAGACATAAAACATTATTTTCAGGAAGTGGATAGGGAAATACTTTTGAAATTAATCAAAAGAAAGATTTCAGATGAAAAAGTTATTAATTTGATAAAATTGATTTTAGGTAATTTTAACGACGATAAAAGAATGCCTTTGGGCAACTTAACTTCGCAATTTTTTGCTAATGTTTATCTTAATGAATTGGATAGGTTCGTGAAACACAAATTAAAATCAAATTACTATATTCGTTATGTTGATGATTTTGTAATTTTGCATAAATCTGAATTTCAATTAGAAATATGGAAAGAGGAGATTAATCTATTTTTAAAAGAAAGATTAAATCTTGAACTTCATCCCAATAAATCAAGAATAATCAATCTTTCGAAAGGAGTTGATTTTGTTGGATTTAGAAATTTTTATTATTATAATCGGTTAAGAAGAAGAAACATTAAAAATATGAGAAGAAAAATTGATTTATTCAAGGACGGAAAAATCCACTATAAGAAATTCTTTGAAACTTTTCAAGGTTGGAACGCTTATGCAAAATGGGCTAAGAGTCATAAATTACTTTTAGACTTAACAAAAAATTTTATGCAAATTTATTCAATATAATTAATTTCTAACTTCCCATAAACTTTCTCATTGCAGGATTCATGTCTGTTGCGTGCTGGTGCGCGATATTCTGGTAGAACTGGAACATAATCATGATTACCAATAATATCGCAGTTCCTGAAACCAATGCTCCCATTAAGTTTGTTATCGACGCTAAAAGCCCAATTGCAATTCCTCCCATAACTGTCAAGGGCATTATGTATCTGTCAAGAATACTTTCCAAAACTCTCTCATCCTGCCTGAAACCAGCCAGTTGCAAGCCCGACGCTGCGATTTTATGCGCCTGGGCTTTTGCATCCATTCCAGATGTCTTTACCCAGAATACAGAAAAAATCATTGCAAAAAACATAAACAAAAGAGTGTGAGTCAGCCCCTGCAATAAATATCTCCACATAAATCCTCCTCTGATTAGCAAATCCAAAACATTCGTTGAACCCATCCAAAAACTCAAACCAGAAACAGCCTGCCCGTTGGAAAAATGTCCGAGGAAAGTGAAATACGACGCAAAGTGCGCCATTCCAGTGCAGGCACTCTCGCCAGTAATGCACGGCGCTGCTGCATTTTCAATGAGTCCGCCGAACAATTGAATATTTGCAACCAACGCAGCAGTTAAAATTACTGGAATAACTGACGCGTAAAAAAATGACAAAGGCCATTTCACTCCATAGCCCCGAATTCTTCCATATGACAACGGCACTTCAACTTTCAGCGACTGCGCCCAAACTACAATCAGAAAAATCAAACCTGTTACTAAAATCGCAGCAAGCGCAGACAAGAAACCAATTTTATTAATCGGGCTCGTCGCCAGCGACTGAATCATCACCAGAACTTTGCCGGCGCACGCAGTATTTGAAAAATCAATTAGACAATTTTTCCCCTCCTGATTTACAAATTGGAATGCGCTCGTGATTATCCTCCATGACACCCCAGCCCCGATAAACAAGCTGACACCAGAACCAAATCCCCATTTTACCGTCAAGTCATCCATGTAAAAAATTGCTATTCCTCCGAGGACTAATTGAAGAATTACCAGCCAAGCCAAACCAGGTGCTGCCTGAAGTCCTTGCATCGCAACATAAACAAACGCCTCAAAAAGTATGAAAAAGAAAACCAAAAGTTTTTGGATTCCCTGGAAAAATTTTTTTCCTTCCATTGTCGTGGTGTCAATGTTAATAATTCCTGCGCCAGTCAGCAGCTGCAAAATAATCGACGCCATAACAATCGGCCCAATACCAAGCGAGATAATGCTTCCAAAGTCAGTTCCAAGGATTATTGCCAAATATTCAAATCTGTCGAGGGCATTTTTCGAAAGCCCGAAAAGCGAAATATTTGCCAGCACAAAAAACGCGCCAAGAACAATCAGTGTCCATTTTAGTTTCACATTAAAACCAAGTTTCTTCTCGTCAGGTTTCCTGACTTCAGGTATATAACTAAATATATCTCTTAATGACATTTTATATATTACAGATGAAAATTACTTTTTTAAAGATTGGGTTTTTGTTGAAAATTACTTTCTCACTTCGCTCAGAAATTGATTGAGAATTTGTCAGTGAGGATTTTTTGAGAATAAATTTATTATCAATTATCGTCGTGATTTACACATTGGCTTATTTTTCAGCGAACAATTTGGCAGAGCCAATTGTGAGCAATTAATCTGCGTCGTCAGACGCACAATCCAAATTAAATTTTCTTTCTTCTCTTCACAAATCAACATTTATTCTTTAGAATCTTTCTTAGAATTTTTTTTCCCCTCTTTTTCCATCGGCAAGATTATTTCTCCACCCACCCTTTTCACTTTTTCAATTGCTGACTTTGAAGCGTCTTTTGCAGTTATAATTAATTTGTTCTTGATTTCTCCGTCGCCGAGAATCTTATAATTCTTCAAATTAATTTCCCATTTTCCTCCAACTTTCTTCCCGTATTTTTCAAGATGTAATTCAATTTGTTGGAGATTTATTCTCTGTCTCTTGTCTCGCTCTGTGCTTTTGCTTGTTATTCCCTGTTTTCCAAAATAATGATGTCCGTAAAGTTTCAGCACAAGAGTTTTTTTCTGGTCTGCTCTCTTTCCTGTTCCAGCCATTCCTTTTCCTCCCTGATGCCCCGAGCCTTTATTTTTTTTCCTAGCTCCATGTCCATGAGTTCCCATATGATAACCATGCATCCTCGACGATTTTCTACGTTTTTTTGTTTTCATTATAACATTCTCCTTATCAAATCATTTATTTTATCTTTGTGATTTCCCAAAACTCCTTTTCGCGTTTCTCCAAAATGTTTTTTGCTGTCAATTCCTCCTCTCGGCGGATGCAACCTGAAAAAATCTTTTATTCTTCCTTTTCTCTTTTCATTTAGTAATTTATATGTCTCGTCGTCGATTTCTCCATATGCGATGAAATTCTTGACTTTGTTTATCATTCCCATTTTCTCTTTTGTCGGTTCAAACACAATGCATGAATATTTTCTTCTAAGTCGCAATCTGTTGAATGTCTCATTTATTTTCTCGCTCAATCCAACGCATCCACTGATTCTTATTGCTGCGATTCTCATTTCTTCCCCTCCACATTTGTTTTTCTTAATGCCTCAATGCACGCCTTGACTAAATTAAATGTTGTTCTCTGGCTTCCGAATGTTTTGCTGTAAACATCCTTGATTCCTGCAAGAACTAAAACTTTTTTCAGTTCCTTTGCAACAACCAAGCCAGTTCCCTGCGGTGCAGGCGTCAAAATTATTCTCACGCTTCCCGCTTTGCCAATTACTTTGAACGGAACAGTATGCATTTCAGAGCAGTCGCAGTCAAACGACGAGCAATCCCTTTTTATTTTCATGATGTTTAATTTCGCCTGCCTTATTGCTTTGTCCCTCGCTGGCAAAGTTTCTTTTGCTCTCCCGCTGCCAATTCCAACATGTCCATTTCCATCGCCGACAACTGCCAGCGTCGAGAAAGTTGGAACATTTCCCTCTTTTTTCTTTCTTTGAGTTTGTCTCCAGGCTCTTCTTTTTCCTCCCCCGAATTTTCCTTTTGATTGTCCAATTAAAAGCAAGTCCGACTTAAGATTGAGCAGTGAATCAACAATTTCATATTCGAGAATTTTTCTGTTGTTATCCAGAATCTCGTCGATGTTTTTTATTTTCCCGTCCTTGACTTCTCTTCCCAGCCTTGTCTTCGGCTCCCACGACGCTATTGCTTCTCTTTCAATTTCTTCACGACTTTTTCTTTTGTCCCATCTCTTGAAACCTTTTTCAGATTTTTCCTCGACTTCTTCTGTTTTTTCTCCCTTCAAATCTTTTTCAATTTCCTTTTCGACGATTATTTCAGCTTTTTCTTCAATTTCTTCTTCTAATTCTGCTTTTGTTTTTTTCATTTTTCTTCTCCTATTTTTGTCTTAATTTTTTCAAATGGAATCTTTTCAATTTCTATCTTTTCTTTGCTTGGAAAAAATTTCTCGTCGCATTTTATTTTGACACCAGAATCTTTCAGTCCTTTCAAAAATCCGAAAACCTTCGAGCCATGCAGGTTTCTAATCATTCCAATATCGACAATAGGAGTTTCTTTTTTCTTGTGAATAATTTTCTTGCCAATCAAAAATCCAGTCAAATACGACGCTGAAATCGACTTTAAGCTTCCTGCAAATTCTTTTGGCCAGCCGTATTTCATCAGTTGTTTTGAATTTGTTCCGATTTCAATTTTATCCTGCGCATCTTCGCTCGCGACATATTGCGCAATAATATATCTGTTTGTTTTCCTGAATACAATTCTCGGCTTCTCGCTTTTTAACAATTTCAGCCTGTTCGCGTAGTCAGTTTTATTTTCTTTTCTTCTTCGTTTTAATGTTTTCATTTTGTTTTTACCTTTTGTTTTGTTTTTTTTGGAATTTTTTCTTTCTCCCCTGTTAATTCCTTTAAATGCCCCAAACTTCTGAATGCCTTGTTTCTTATTTTTTTTCTTATTTCCTTAATTTCTTCTTTTGATATTTTTTTGTCTTTCTTTCTTCCAGCGACGTATTTTCTCAATTTTCTTGTCAGTTTGACATATTCCTGTTTTCTCTTGTTTACTTTTTTTCTGACATTTCCGACACTTCTTTTTTTCTTTTTGTTTATGTTTCTTTTTCTTCCTTTAATTCCTTTAATTAATATTGCTCCTTCTCTGTTCAAATCGCGAATGTCTTGTTTTGTAATTGCTTCTTTGATTTCATTTACCCTTGCATTTACAAAAATAATTCTTCCTTTTCCAACCCCTAAAGTTCGTGCAGCAAGTGATTTCTTTTTTGCTAGGTTCATTTGAATTGACCTCCAAATTTAATTCGAATGAATGAAAATTTCCTATTTACTTTCATTTTTTCGTCTCCGCTGTTTTTGGTTTGTTTTCTTCCAAAAATTCATCGATGTTTAAATTGCTGATTTTTATTTTCAGTTCTTTTGCTTTTTTTGCAATTTCTATTTTTTTCTTTTTTCCTATTTTCCCGACGACAATTATTCCTTTTTCTTTAGCCCCAGCATTCAGTGTTTCGGGGAACACCGAGCGGTGTGCTTTTTCCAGTTCCTTCAAATTGTGAATTGTTATTAATTTTTTGTGTTCCCCTTTTCTATAGCCGATTTTTACAACAGCAGGATAGCCTCTTCTTTTCTCTCTCATTTTATTATGTCTTCCTATCGGCTTTCTCCAAACTTGTTTTGCTTTTCTTTTTCTTCCAAGTTTTGAATGTCTGCTCGACGTTCTTCGCAAAAATTTTATTTTTCTTGTCATATTTCTTTTCCTGATTTATTTGTGATGAAAATTCCATCCTGGAAAACTCGTCTGTCTCTTTTGCTGATTGCAGTTGCTTTTTCAAAATTAGCAGCAGTTTGTCCCGCGAGTTCCTTGTCAGCAGAACTTACAATTATTCTGTCCTTGTCAATTTTTACTTCTGTTCCCTCGAGGATTTTCATTTTTCTCGGAATTTTTTCTCCCAAGAAATTTTTTATCAGCACACCATCCCCCTTGATTTCGACAGTTATTGGGAAATGATTAAAACAAATCTTCAGGTGATATTCAAATTTTTCCTGCACTCCTCGAATCATATTCCTGATGTGCTGCGTAATTGTGTTCATCATTTTCTTTTCCCTCTTCGTGGATTTTTTGTTTCCAATTCTGATTTTATCTCCCACTTTTTCAAAAATTAATTTGCTCGTGTCGAATTTCTTTTTTACTTCTCCTTCTTTTCCTTTTATAATTATCACATTTCCTTTTATGTCTGCTTCCACTCCGTCGGGAATTTCAATTTCTTTGAATAATTCTTTATGCATTTTTTCTGCTCCTTATTCTTAATGTTTTTGGAAATTCTGACATATCGACTCCATATTTTATTGCATTATCTCTTGCTGAAATATATCTCTTTCTTAAGCGTGTTATGGAATCATTAACCCCAATTCTTCTTATTCCATCTACTTGTTCTAAACATTCTTTTATTCCATTAATTGCGCAAATTGCATAATAATAATTATCTTCCATTTTAGTAAAAATATGCAATTAAGCATCCTCCTGTGTTTGTTTCCTGGGCTTCGTCGTGAGTCATCAAGCCCTTGTTCGTTGAAACTATTATTGTTCCGATTTTTCTCGACGGCAAATATCTTCTTCTGTATTTTTCAATCTGGCTTTTGTCGACGCTGAATCTCGGCTTTATTGCCCTGCACTCGCTCAAGTCACCGATTGTAACTTCAATTGATTTTTCCTTTGCGTCAATCTTGTACTTCTTGACAGCTCCTTTCTGCTTCATTATCTTCAGAACTTCAATCAGCAAATTTGAAATTATTTTTATTTCTACAATTTCTTTCTTTGCCCGTCTGGCATTTTTTATCATATTCAACGCGTCTGCAACTACATCGTGGCTCATATTCTATAATCCTCCAATTTTTCTCCAAGCAAATTTAAATTGTTCTTAACAACGTAGTTATACTCTGTGATGGGGATAAATGTTCTGGCTTCTTCTTCCAATTTCAAATATAATGGAACCAATCCTCTTAAAGTTCCATAATTTCTTTCTCCAACTGCCAAAGATATTTCTGAAACCATGTTAATCATTTTCTTTCTTGCACCATCACAAGAATTGATTATTCCATTTTGGTTATTTTTTTCTTTTTCCATTTTAACTATATTTTTTGAAGCCGATTTGCGACGCTATTTCTCTGAAGCACTGTCGGCATAAATTTAATCCATATGATTTTATGTGAGCGCCAAATCTTCCGCATCTCTCGCATTTTTTCACAGATATTCCTGTTTTTCTTTCTTGCGGTTTGTTGTGCCTTATGAACTTCTCCTTGACTGCGGGTTTTCTTTCCAATTGCCCCAATGTTTTTTTCCAATCCGACGCTGTCATTTGAATTGACTTCCAAATTTAATTCGAATGAATGAAAATTTCCTATTTGCTTTCATAATTTTCCTGTAAATTCTGTCTTGAATTTTTCCTCCATGAATTTGATTATTTCTTCTCTGCTGATTCTTTGCCTCTTCGGAACTCTTCCTGATTTTACTTTTCTGAGCCCGACTCTTCTTCCTGCTCTTTTGAAAACAACTGTGACGTCGAGCCCAATCATTCCAATTTCACGCTCATATTCCATGTCAGGAATTTCAATATATTCCTTTATTCCAAATGAAAAATTATTTTCACTTATCTGCTTTCTTCTTAATTTGTTGTCCACTGCTGCCAGCATTCTCTTCAAAAATTTTTCAATATCTTTTCTGATAGTTAAAACCACGCCAACTTCCAAATTTGGCCTGACTCCCAGCGACGGAATCCTCTTTCTTGATTTCATTTTCGCAGGATTTCTTCCGCCGATTAATTTCAGAAGTTTGAATCCTTTTTCCAATTTGTCTGCAGTCCCGCCTATGCTCAGAACAACTTTCTCGATTTTTATTTCTCGCATTGGATTTTCCATTATTCCACTACCATGAATTGTTTAATTAAAACATTAACAGGTTTTTTGTCAATTTCTATTTCTGCTATTTTCTTTTCCATTTTAATTTTTTTTATAATTCCGCTTTTTCCTGCGTGTTTCCCGTCGAAAACAAACACATTTGCGTTTTCCTTCAGAGGCAGGCATTCCTCAACTTTCTTATCCTTGAGATTTACCAAAACAGAATCATTAACTTTGCATTTAATGTCTGACAAAAAATTCTTGCCATCAATCAAATTTAACTGCGTTTTCTTTCCTTTTAATATTTTCTTGTCTGTGATTTTTGATATTTTTCTCCCTGCTTCATTTTCTTTTATTTCTTCGATTTTGAATTTTCCTGTTTTTGCAAGTTCAACTCTGTAGCTCTTTCTCGACGGAACAATTGTGATTGTGTCAAAAAGCAAAACACTTTTCCTTTCGTCAATTACCGGCTTTGTGTTGATTAAAATATTTCCAAGATTTATTGCTTTTTTTACTTCTTTTCTGTTCTGCGCAACTTTCAGAATATCTCTCAGCACAATCAAAATTGGAATCCCGCTTTTCATATTGTCAGCTCTGGCTACATATTTTGTTCCCTTCCTCGGTATCGGCCATTTTTTCGGCACTTCTTGTCTTTTCAGATATGTCATTTCTTTTCCTCCACGGATTTATTTTCTTTCTTTTCTTCTTTATTTACTTTTAATTTTTTAGTTCGCTTTTTGTCGTCGAGGTTTAATTCAATAATCTGCAGATTCGACGGCTGCATTTTTACATTTGCTTTTGAGCCGTCCATTTTTTTTACATTTATTCCGTCGATAACAATCTTTGAGCTTTTTAATATTACCTTCAAAACTTTTCCCTGTTTCTTTTTGAATTTTCCAGTCATAATTTTTACAACATCTCCCTTTCTTATCGCTATGCTTCTCTTTCCATATTTCTTCCTTAATTCTTTCGACAAGCCTGCGCTCACGAATTTTTTCTTAATATGCAGCGGAGCATTCGCTCGATATTTTCTCTGTTTCCGTCGCTGTTTTGATGATTTCCACGCCGTGCTAAATTTTCGTTTCATTTTTTAATATACAATCGTCGCGATTTTTGCTACACTGCTCCATCGCTCCTGAACCTCCCTTGCAATTGCTCCTTTGATTTTTGTTCCTTTCGGGTTTCCTTTTTCATCTTTCAAAATTGCCACTGCATTATCTTCGAATGCAATCCTTTCCCCATTTAATCTTCTGTAAGGTTTTTTCTGCCTTATCACAACAGCGTCGAAAACTTTGCCTTTCATGTCTGGTATTCCTTTTCTTATGCTGACTTTTACCCAATCAGAAATTTTCGCGCAGCTCTGCCGTCCTTTTGTTCCTTTTCCTTTCTTGACTGAAACAAGCCGAACAATTTCCGCCCCGCTGTTATCTGCTGCAATCATTTGCGCGCCAAGATTCAATCCTGCTGTTGCCCTCGCTGAAATTGCTTTCATTGTGTTGCCTCCTGAAAAATTTTATAAATCTCTCTCATTTTTTTATCTTTCTTTCTGAATTTTTCAGGTAATAAGTTGCAAATTTTCGAATAGTAATATTTCCATCTAGTTACTTCATTTGTGCTCATACAGACATATGATGCAGGATCTTGAAAATTATAAACTCTATCAGCAATTTTTTTCGAAATAGCTATGCCCATACCCATTCCTTCTGTATAAAAATTAAATTCCCAATCAATTTCAGGATTCTCCATATCAAAGCCCATGCCTTTATCTATGACTACAAAATAAAAATCATCTCCTCGCCATCCCGTGCATATTCTTATTTCTTTTGTAGAACTTTTATTCCCATGCCATATTCCATTGTTAATCATCTCTTTAGCAATTGTTTCTAACCATCCAATTTGTCTTTCATTTTGAGATTTTTGCTTAAACTGGTCAATTATAAGTTTTTTTGAAAGTTCTAAATATCCAAAGTTTATCAGATGTTCTTCAGGAATAATTGTCATTTCTTGAGCCCCTGGCAATTTTTTAATTTCATTTACACTTAACTTTTCTGGTTTTAACAATCTCATTTTTCATTCGCCTCCTTGACTTTCCCCACCACAACAAAGTGAATTATTTTACTTAATGGACGGCATTCCTGAATTTTTATCAAATCACCGACGTGAATTTCGTTTTCAATACATGTCGGAAGCCGTGCGTGAATTTTCGTTTTCGACTTTGCGTATCTCTCGTATTTTTTTACATAAATCATTCTCTCAAACTTAATTGCAACTCTTTTTGCAAATTTGCTCACAACTTTTCCCTCAAAAATTTTTCCTCTGGTTTTTAAATTTCCATGAGTCGGACAATTCACGTCGCTGCAGCTGGCTCCGACTAATTTTTCTTTCTTTGTTTCTATTTCTGTTTTTTGTTTCATCTTCTGTTTCCTCTTTGTTCGTGTGTGCTTTCTCGTCGCTATTCAATTGATTCGTCGTCGAAACCTAATCTTACAAGGATTTCTTTTATCCTTTTTCTGTGGTCTCCCTGCAATTCAATCGCGTCGTTCTTGTAAGTTCCCCCGCAGGCGAGCTCGTTTTTCAGGTTTTTCGCGATGTTCTTCACGTCGATTCCTTTTCCGAATCCTGTGACAATCGTAACGATTTTTCCATATCGTTTTTTCTCCGTCGTCACTTTTATCCTTTGCGAACTTTTTACGATTTGTTCGCACACACAGGCTTGCTTAGGCAAGCCGC
>ERZ1292629.3908-Hain-H43-01um-R1-3908-length-11209-cov-6_pt1 | contig 11209 bp, 10 predicted proteins | sample MGYA00564399_ERZ1292629 | MGnify/ENA primary metagenome ERZ1292629 (study PRJEB36523, sample SAMEA6512636) | groundwater metagenome | collected 2019-01-08 | study: AquaDiva: Metagenomics assemblies of 32 groundwater samples | reverse complement strand
TGCCGACGACCACCAAGATTTTAATTGGGGTTCTGGGTTTTACGCGTGACTATGGCTGGCAGCTTTTGGCGGGGATAGCCGCAGTTTTAATAGGTTTTAAGTTTTTAATTAAATTGCCGGTAGTTAAATATTTTTTTGATCGGACGGTTTTTTTTGTGCCAGTTTTATCGAGCTTGGTGATTTATATCAATATGGCTAATTTTACCCGGGTTTTGGGGTTGCTTCTCAAAAGCGGAATTAGAATTGTGGAGGCGGTGACCATTACCAGCAATACTTTTAGTAATTCGGTGTATCAGCGGGCGCTTGCTCAATCAACGGATCAGATTAAAAAAGGGGAGCAGTTGGCGGAATACTTGGGAGAACATGAAAAATTTTTTCCCTTGCTTTTATCCGGGATGATTAAAATCGGCGAGAATACCGGCAACTTGGAGGATAATCTTTTTTATCTGGCGGAGTATTATTCCGATGAAATTGACAATAAAATTCATAATTTAACCACCTTACTAGAGCCGGTTCTGCTTTTGATTATGGGACTTTTCGTGGGATTTGTGGCGATATCGATTATTATGCCGATTTATTCAATTTCTCAAGGACTGAGTCAATAATCGGTGATAGGTTATAGGTGATAGGTTTTAGGAAAATTTAAATTAATGTTTAAAAGATTAAAATTTAGGGAGCGAAGAGGGTTTTCGCTTATCGATGTGGTAATTAGTATTGGAATCATCGCGCTTCTTTTTGGAGGAATTTATTTGATTTATTTTTCTATTTTGGACGTGGTTAATAATTTAGAGATTAGGTCGGCGGCCACTTCAGTTTTAAATCAGCAAATCGAAGTGGTGAGAAATTTGCCTTATGACAGCGTTGGAACGCAAGGCGGGATTCCTGCCGGTATTATTCCTCAAAATCAACTAGTTGCTTTCGGAGATTTTAATTTTAATATTAAGACCACGGTTAGAAATATTGACGACCCTTTTGACGGCACTTTAGGCGGAAATCCTAATGATACGGCCCCGGCGGATTATAAATTAGTGGAGATGGAGGTGGGTTGTTCGAGCTGTATTAAGTTTGTGCCTTTAATTTTTACCACCACAGTGGCGCCAAAAGATTTAGAGAGTGCTAGCCAAAACGGGTCTATTTTTATTAATGTTTTTGATGACTCTGGGGTGGATGTGGGCGGAGCCAATGTGCATGTGGTGAATGCGAGCGTAACACCTTCTATTGATTTAGCGGATGCCACAAATGCTATCGGAGTTTTACAGTTGGTGGGTGTGCCCACGAGCACTCAAAAATATAGCATTGAGGTAACTAAACCCGGGTATTCTTCGGAGAAAACTTACCCGATTGGCGACCCTTTAAATCCTAATCCGACCAAACCGCATGCCACAGTCGCCGCCCAAACGGTGACTAGTATTGGTTTTCAAATTGATCGAGTGAGTAAGATTAACGTTTATTCTTCGGACGAGAGATGTCAGGCGATACCAAATGTTGAGTTTTCTTTAACTGGAGACGAATTAATTGGTACGACGCCGGATGTTTATAAATTTTCCACTAGTTCGGCGACTGACGGAAGCGGGCTTGAGGTTTTTAGCAATATTGAAGCGGACACTTATTCTTTTTTAATGACTGAAGCGGCTTACGATATTTTAGGGACCATGCCTTTTACGCCGATAATTGTTAATCCAAGTTCAACTTATAATTTCCGTTTTGTGCTTAAGTCGTCTTTGCCTTCTTCACTTTTGGTGAAGGTTAAAGATAGTGTAAGTGGTGGGAGTATTACTGGAGCTAGCGTGACTTTATCTAAAATCGGTTTTAGTGAAACGAAGGTCACGGGACGTAGCTTAGTTAAAGAAACCAGTTGGTCGGGGGTAGAATATAGCAGTCAGGATGGCGGAATCGACGCGGAGAGTGAGCCAGGAGCGCTTAAACTTTTGATGACCCCTTCTTCGACTTACAATATTTCGACTGAGAGTTGGTTGATTTCAAAAACAATAGATTTAGGCGGCAGCAGTTCGACTTTTTATGTTTTAAAATGGAATCCGACGATTCAACCGTTTCAGACCAGCGTTAAGATTCAACTCTCAACTAATAATAATTCGAGTACTTGGAATTTTGCAGGTCCTGATGGAACTGAAAATACTCATTACACAGTTTCTAGTTCAACAATTTGGAGCGGTCAGAATAGTAATCGATACTTAAGATATAAAGTTTTCCTCTCGACTTTAGAGGAAAATTTTACTCCTCGCTTAGAGGATTTGAGCGTTGAGTTTAATTCGGTATGTGTGCCGCCATATCAGGTTTTATTTAATAATTTATCTTTGGGTAGCTATACTTTAACAGCGAGCGCTCCAGGCTATCTAGGAAGTCCAACTCCGGTTTCAATTACCGGCGATTGGCAGCAAGTTGAGATTTCGTTAATGCCGAATTAGAAATTTAGGTTATAGGTTATAGATGATAGGTGGTAGAGAAGATACAATAAATAAATTATAAAATTGTTATATGCTACGTGTTATAGGTTACAAGTTTAAGAGAGGGTTTTCGCTGATTGAGGTGATTATTTTTGTGGCGATTGCTTCTATTTTAGTGTTGGCGGTTTCTAGTTTAACGGGCAATGTTGCCAATGTTGAAAATTTCATCAAGCAAAAACTTCAAGCGAGAAGCGGGATTGAAGAGACATTTCAGATGTTGGTTTCCGAGATTCGATCGATTGGGCCAGCGAGCAATGGCGCTTATGGAATTGAAGCGGCTTCAAGTAGTAGCTTGGTTTTTTTTAGCGATATTGATCAAGACGGAATTTTTGAGCGGGTGCGATATATAATCTCGACCAGCACGGTTTTACGGGGCGTGGTGGAGCCGAGCGGACAGCCCATGACATATCCAACTTCAACTGAGTCAGTAAAGACGGTGATTAGAAACGTAATTTTTTCAACCAGTACGGATTTTTTTCAATACTTTGATAATGCTTATAGCGGTTCAGGAGCATCCTTACCTTCACCAATTGATTTGACTCAAATTAGAATGGTTAGGGTTTCGATAAAAGTTGATACTAATCCTGGCAAGACGCCGAAGCCGACTTTTTTTAGTGAGACAATCACGATTCGGAATTTTAAAAACAATTAGAGGACATGTAACACGAAACATGTAGCATAAAATTTAAAATGCAATACTAATCTACAAATGACATGCGAATGATACAAATAGAAAATAAAAAAGAGGGACAGTTGACGTTGCAGATAGTTTTTTTTACGGCGATCGTGGTGATTTTTATCAGCGGATTTACGTTTGCGGCTCTTTCATTTTTGAAATTATCAGTTCGGTCGTTTAATAAATTCCAGGCCTTTACTATCGCGGAGGCGGGTATTGAGTATTATAGGTGGCATTTGGCGCATAATCAGATTGATTACCAAGATGGGACAAGCCAGCCCGGACCATATACTCATAATTATTATGATAAAAATGGAACTGTAATTGGCCAGTTTATTTTGGAAATTACCCAGCCGCCAGCCGGGTCAACTATTACCGGAATTAAAAGCACGGGCAAGGCGATGGCGGATAGTTCGATTGAAAAAGTGATTGAAGTGACTATGGGTATTCCCTCTTTTGCCAAATATGCTTGGGCAATTAATAGTGAGGTGACTTTTGGAGCCGCGGCTGAGGTTTTCGGTTTAGTTCATTCTAATGGCGGTATTCATTTTGACGGTTTGGCGCATAATTTAGTAACTAGCGCTCTTACTTCTTATGATGACCCAGACCATAATGAAGCAGGAACTGATCCGCTCGAGTGGGCAGTACACACTCATCGGACCACAGTTGATCCTTTACCCCCGACCGCCATGCCTCCTCGGCCGGATGTATTTTTAGCCGGGCGACAAGTGGGGGTGCCGGCTTTAAATTTTGCCGGTATGATCCAGGATTTAGCTGATATTAGAACAAAGGCGATTGCGAGCAGCACTTATTTTCCCAGCTCAACGGTCTTGGGCTATGACTTGAAGTTTGCCACCAGCGGTCTTTTTAGTCTTTATAAAGTCACGGCGCTTGTTTTACCAACTGGAAATTGCACTAGTTCGGCAACAGGTTGGGGAAGCTGGAGTATTCAGTCGGAGACGTTGTTTGCCACCGGCACGATTCCTGCAAACGGTAATATTTTCGTTGAAGATAATCTTTGGGTTAGCGGTCAAATTAATGGTAAGCGCGTAACAGTGGCTTCGGGAAGATTTCCAGACAGCGCTTCAACGCGGAGTAATATTATCGTGAATAATGATTTGCTCTATACTAATTATACCGGTGGAGACGTGATTGCGCTTTTATCTCAAAATAATATCAACATAGGATTAGTTAGCGAAGATGATTTAAGGGTGGACGGAGCTTTAATTGCTCAAAATGGAAGAGTGGGTAGATTTTCTTATGGCGGTTCTAATTGCGGCGCAACTAGAACTCGAGCCAAGTTTACGTCTTATGGGATGTTGGGTTCGAATCAGCGGCCCGGACTTTATTATTCTACTACTAATGGTTATCAAGAGAGGGTCTATATTTATGACGGTAATTTGCTTTACGCTCCGCCGCCGAGCTTTCCTTTGGCGGGCGATCAATATAGCTTGCTTTCGTGGGAAGAGACGAAGTAGTGTTTTATTTTTAGTTTAAGATGACCGGCGTCGCGATTACTCCAGCGGTAATCGCGCGCCTGCATCTCATCCCGACGAGTCCCGCCGAGGCGAGACACCAATCTCGTCGGGATTCCGATAGCTCCTATTAAACTCAAAATAAAACACTTATAAAAAGTCGCTGTTTGACGAGTTGATTGATTTTAATTATGATGTCTTTGGTTTTTTGAAAGGAGAGGATTTTGGCTAAGATAGGTAAAAAAGATGTGTACCGGGTAACCCTGGATTTTTCTAGGTCATCTCAGGGGCACATAGAGCAGTTGTGTGAAATTATTGGGGCCAGCACAAAAGCTGAACTTTTTAAGTCAGCATTGGCGCTTTTTGATTTTGTCGTCGGGCATCTAAAAAAAGGAGATAGTTTTTTTATTGAAGACGGCCGCGGGAAAATAAAAGAAGTGGCTTGGACGCTTCTGATAGAAAAAAAGAAGAAAAACAAAAAAAGAAAGCCACCTTTGTAGGTGGCTTCTGTTTTATGATAAGATTAGGAAATGAAGAAGGGGCTTACAATGATGGAACTTTTGATCGCGATTACTATTTTAGTTGTTCTTACGGCGGTGGCTTTGTGGGCTTTAAATCCAGTGGGGCAAATAAAAAGAGCCAGGAATTCCCAGCGGAGTTTGCATATTAGCGCAATTTTAAATGCGGTTAGAGCTAATATCGCGGACACTCGAACTGGGATTTTTACCTGCGCGACTGGAGATATTCCCACCAGCACCAAGTTAATGGCCACTGGAGCGGGAAATTATAATTTGGGTTCTTGTATTGTGCCTAATTATCTTCAAATTTTGCCTTTCGATCCATCAGCTTCCAGTTCTTATTTTACTAGTTTGAACGATTATAATACTGGTTATAACATTGTTAAAAATGCTTCCAGCGGCGAGATTACGGTTTCAGCTCCATACGCTGAACTTGGCAAAGTGATTTCGGTGGTGAATTAATTAATGCATCAAAATCATTTTTTGAAAAACTTAGTCACGGTTGGAGTGAGTGTTCTTTTAGCTTTTCTACTGGTGAAATTTGGAATTGTTCAAGAATTACTGGATTTTTCAAAAGATTTTATTTTTTTAGGGGCGATTTTGGCAGGAGTGTTTTTTGTCTCAATTTTTACAACAGCTCCGGCGATAGCTTTTATTTTGGAACTTTCTCATGAAATGCCGATTTTTGAGCTCGTAGTTTTGGGAGGTATTGGAGCGCTTTTAGGGGATTTGATAATTTTTCATTTTTTAAAAGAACGATTAACAGACGATGTTAATTTAATGATTGAAAAAATTCAGAATCAGGGATTTTTTTCTATTTTTAAAAGTAAATACTTCAGGTGGCTAGCCGCAGTTTTGGGGGCGTTCGTGATTGCTTCGCCTTTACCGGATGAACTGGGGATTGCTATTATTGGCGTCTCAAAATTAAAAACCGCGGCTTTTGTGCCGCTGTCTTTTATTTTTAATTCTTTAGGGATTTTGATTATAGCGCTTTTGGGCAAAATGTAGAATATAGAGAGTAGGATTTAGGATTTGAGATTTTCGATTAGAGTAATTTCTAAAGGGACAATGGCGAAAGGAGAATAGCGGATTTCGGTGTAGGCGTGGATTAAGGATTTTAAAAATTGAATCATAAAATCAGTTGAGGCGGACTCTGATAAACCTTTTAGGTGGTTGATTTCTTCGGTGGTCATTTCAAACAGGAAAAATTTTTCTAAGTTAGGGTTGGTTTTAATGGATAAAATTTTTCTAAAGTAGTGGATTAAATCTTTAGTAAATTGAGTTAAATTAATTCCTTCCTCACTTAGTTTAGCGATTAGATCTAGACATTTTTCGGCATCTTTTTTTATTATCAATTCAGAGAGTTCGTGGATTTTTTTTAAACTTGTGCGGCCGGTTAAGTTTTCGACGACTTGAAGATCTATTTTGTGAGTAGTGGAATTAAGTTGATCAATTAAGGATTCCGCATCTCTAAAAGAACCGTCAGCGATGGCGGCAATTAATTCTAAGGCATCGTCGCTTATCGATATCTTTTCAAGTGCAGTGATAGTTTTAAGCTTTTCGACTATTTTTATTTTAGGAATTTTTTTGAAAATAAATCGTTGAGCGCGAGAGGCGATAGTGGCCGGAATTTTTTCGTATTCAGTGGTGGCTAAAATAAAGACGACGTGAGCGGGCGGTTCCTCTAAGGTTTTTAGAAGCGCATTAAAAGCCGGGCCGGTTAACATATGCACCTCGTCGATAATGTAAATTTTGTATTCGCCTTTTACTGGAGCAGCGCCTAGATTTTCCTTTAGGTTTCTGATTTCATCGATACCGCGATTAGAGGCGGCGTCAATTTCGGTGACATCCAACGAAAAACCATTCTCGATTTCATCGCAATGATGGCATTCTCCGCAGGGTTCGCCTAAGGCTTTAAATTTTTCGTCAGCGCGTCTTTTTTCGCAGTTTAAGATTTTGGCGATTAGGCGAGCGGTTGAAGTTTTGCCGGTGCCGCGAGGGCCGTAAAATAAATAAGCGTGACCGATTTTATCCGCTTTCGCGGCATTGCCCAGGACTTGGGCAATAACTTCTTGTCCAATTAAGTCGCCCAGTTTTTTAGGTCGGTATTTACGATATAGAGCTAAAGACATGATATTAAGTATCAATTATCAATTATCAATTATCAATTATCAAGTTTTTTTATTTGGTTTTGAAATTTTGACAAATTTTAGTGATACTTCTTTATTTTGATTTACGGTTTGATTGTGTCATAATTTTATCTATAAAACTCCGATTTTTCTAATGAATAGCAAGGTTTTGGCTTTGATTTTTGTGGTTCTGGTTTTAGTGGCTGGAGGCGTTTTTTTATTTAGAGGTGGGGCAATTTGGGAAGTTCGGCCTGATGAAAATTCCGTAAGTAGTGGGTCTTTGAAATTAACGGATTTACCTTCTAAAGAGGCGTCAAAACCGGACTGGGTGCAAGAGGAAATTCAGCCAAAAGGAGGGGTAGGCGACATTGCTATTCAATCTTCGCTTCAAAATCCGCCAGCGACAGTGAAAGCGATTTACGCGACAGGTTGGTCAGCCGGGTCTTCTTTAAAACTCGAAAGTTTAATTAAATTGATTGATGAGACCGAATTGAACGCACTGGTCGTTGATGTTAAAGATTATTCCGGTTTCATTTCGTATCGTTTTGATTATCCGTTGGCGCGCGAGAGCGGCGCTTTCGGGGAACTTAGGATTTTAAAACCCAACACGCTGATTAAAAAATTGCACGATAAAGGAATTTATGTGATTGGGAGAATCTCGGTTTTTCAGGACCCGATTTTAGCTTTGGCGCATCCGGAGTGGGCGATTAAGAGTAGTTCAACCGGAGCGATTTGGAAAGACCGTAAGGGTTTGTCTTGGATGGATCCGAGTTCCCGTGAGGTCTGGGCTTATGATTTGGCGATTGCCAAGGATGCTTTGAGTCGCGGGTTTGATGAGATAAATTTTGATTATATTCGATTTCCTTCCGACGGAAATTTAAATGATATGCGTTATCCTTTTTGGAACGAGAAGACGGCGATGAGAGATGTTATTGGAACTTTTTTTCGTTATCTTAGAAATAATTTGAAGGGCGTTAAAATTTCAGCCGACCTTTTTGGTTTAGTGACTGTGGATGAGACCGATTTAGGCATTGGTCAATCCCTTGAGACAGCTTTTCCTTATTTTGATTACATCGCGCCGATGGTTTATCCTTCTCATTACGCGGCTGGATCTTTTGGTTATAAAAATCCGGCGGCGTATCCTTATGAAATCGTAAAATATTCTTTGGAAAAAGCTCAAGGTCGGCTTTTAAATTACGGCAATCCGGTTCAATTAAATTCCTCTACTACGACTTCCACAGTTAAAATAAAAATGCCGGAGTGGCCAAAGTTTCGGCCGTGGCTTCAAGATTTTGATTTAGGCGCGGATTACACAGCTCCGATGGTTCGCGCGCAGATTCGAGCGGTTGAAGAATTAAGCGAGGGCGGTTGGATGTTGTGGGACCCAAAGAATAATTATACAAGAGAAGCGCTTAACTAATACTATGTTTAATAAGATTTTTAGAACTCCGATTCCTTCTTGGGTAATTTTAGCGATAGTCGCTTTAGTAATTTTGAGCGGCACATTTTTTTTGAATTATTTTAAAAAAGTTCCTTACGATTATAATTTTTTTGTCGGGTTTTTGAGCGAGCAAAAGGAGCAGTTTAATTATGGTTCTTGGCCGGCGCTTCAAAATACCGATTTTTTTAATCAGGTGAGGGATAAGTTTGTTAAGGAGAAAGTTGATTTTATCGAGAGTGATCTTTCAAAGATGGTTTTAAGGGTTTATGTGGGCGGAGAAGTGAAAAAAGAAGTTAAGATTTTGTCTAAAGGAAAAGAAGGGTCTTGGTGGGAGACGCCAGCCGGACTTTATAAAATAGAGGGTAAAGAAAAGAGTCATTTTTCGTCCTTTGGGAAGGTATATATGCCATGGAGTATGCCGTTTCAAGGCAACTTTTTCATTCATGGCTGGCCGTACTATCCAGATGGAACAGAAGTTGATTCGACTTATTCGGGTGGCTGTATTCGACTTTCGACTGAAGACGCAAAGGAAGTTTTTGATTTAGCTCAACAAGGGATGCCGGTTTTGGTTTATGACGATGGATTCGGGAATGATAATTTTGTTTATCAGCCAAAGATTCCTTTAGTTTTAGCCAAAAATTATTTAGCCGCGGATTTAAAAAACAACTTTGTTTTTATGGAAAAAGAATCGAATGAGATTGTGCCGATTGCCTCGCTCACCAAATTAGTGACAGCGGTAGTGGCTACAGAATACATTAATTTAGAGAAAAAATTAGAAGTGCCGAAAGCGGCGTCGGTTTTTACTTCTAAGTCGCGGCTTAAAGCGGGTCAAGAAGTTTCTGTTTTTGATTTGCTTCATCTTTTGCTTTTGGAATCATCTAATGAGGCGGCAATAACTTTAGCGAGCTATCTTGGGCCAATTCGATTTGTGGAGTTGATGAATAAAAAAGCGGTGGCTTTGGGAATGAAGAATACAAAATTTATTGACCCGGCTGGTTCGGGAGAGGGTAATATTTCTTCAGCCGAGGACTTGTTCGCTCTTTCTAAATATCTTTATAATAATCGTAGTTTTATTTTGCGTATCAGTTCGGAAAAAATTAATAATTTGGCTTATGGAGAAAGCTCATTTTCTGATTTAGAAAATTTTAATGTTTTTAAAGATGACCCAGATTTTCTTGGCGGCAAGGTGGGAGAAACAAAAGAAGCCAGGCAAACTATTCTTTCTATTTTTGAGTTAAAAATTGGCCTAGAGATAAGGCCGGTGGTGATAATCGCGCTTGGGTCGGAGGATAGGGCGGGAGACGCCGCGAATATTTTGAATTATGTTAGGAGCAACTATTAGCCATTGGGACGAGGTGATAGGTTTTAGTTTTTAGGTGTTGGGGGTTAGAAAAGAATTACGAAGTAGATTATTTTTTAAAATGACATACGAACTTAAGTTAGAACAATTTTCGGGACCGATTGGGAAACTCCTCGAACTTATCGAGGAGAAAAAAATGGCAATCAATGAAATCAGCATGGCGGCAGTGACCGAGGATTTTTTGAAGTATATTAAGAGTTTGGAGAAAATCGAGGTGTCGGCTTTAGCTGATTTTATCGTGGTCGCCAGCCGATTGGTGCTTATAAAATCAAAATCGCTTTTGCCGAGTTTGGAGATTTCAGAGGAAGAAGAGGAGGGGATTAAAGATTTAGAGTATCGTCTTCAAATTTATCGAGAACTTAAGCCCTTGGCTAAAAATTTATTGGGACTATGGAAGGCGGAAAATTGGCAGCTTAGTCGACCCTATCTTTTAGAGCTTAGTTTGGGTGCAAATTTGGGAGGAGCGGCTTCGGTCGGAATTTTTTATCCAGGAGATAAGCTTAATCTTCAGGCGATAGCCGGGGCTTTAGGCCGGATTATTCAGAGTTTTGACACCTTAAAATTAGAGGAGAAAGTTATTAGAGAAAAAGTGGTGTCGCTTGAAGAGAAGATTCAGGAGATTGTTGCCCGTTTGCAGTCGATGAGTGAAGATAGTTTAAAGAATTTATCAAAAACCAAGGGCCGGTCTGAGGTGATTATTATTTTTTTGGCGTTGCTTCATTTAGCGAGAGAGGGTTTGATTCGGTTGGAGCAGGAAGATTTTTTTTCTGATATAATAGTGAAGAAACAAAAAGATAGGTTAGAGGTGATAGGTGATAGGTTTTAGTTTAAAATTATCAATTTACAATTATCAGAGAATTATCAAGGGATAAAGGATTTAAAGCGCAAAACGAAAAGTGTGAAACCATAACCTATAACCTATAACCTATAACTTAATCTAATAACATGATTGAAGAAAATCAAAAATTGGCGGCGCTCGAGGCCTTACTTTTTATCTATGGCGAGTCGCTTAATTTCGAGAAAATTGAGAAAGTATTGGGGTTGAAAGATGGTGAAGGAAAGGAACTTACGGCGCAGTTGGGTGAACAACTTATTAAGGATGAGCGGGGATTAAGTTTGGTTTATGATGGTGATAAAGTCCAAAT